>JABAOH010012969.1_pt2 | contig 22923 bp, 18 predicted proteins | sample 7062181 | NCBI WGS metagenome assembly JABAOH01 (sample SAMN14538630, study PRJNA623070) | marine sediment metagenome | biome: marine biome [ENVO:00000428]; feature: marine pelagic biome [ENVO:01000023]; material: deep marine sediment [ENVO:00002113]; isolation source: pool of 5 deep marine... | reverse complement strand
GGTGGCTCCTGGCCCGGTTCATTTCCTTTGCCGACCAGCCCGGGCCACATGGCGTTGTGAAGTCTGGGGAGGGTATCCGAACTCATCTTTAGCTCCTTTCTGGTTCAGTAGCGTTCATGATAGCTATTGCCTTGCCTTCTCGTGGGCCAGCTCGACCGCGCCGCCTGAGAAGCATTTCCTTCTGGCCTGGCTGGCGGTTACCCTCGAGGGCAATTACTTTGCCGCCCGAATAGACTTCCGGGCCTTGCAGAATAACATTTTGCAATTATTTTGGAAGAATACAAGAAGATTTTTTCAGAGATTTCTGAAGGTATTCGCAGCCCACACACCGCAGACCCGAAATGAACGCAACAAACCGTAAGTGTACCGTTAGCTAACCAAGAATAATATCGTCCAACCCGCGCTTCGGCACGTGGTGTTTACCATCGCTGTCGCGCCAGTACTTTATATCACCGGTAGCATCAACGGTCTCGATTACAACTTGCTCTTTAGGTCTGCCAAGAGCCAGGACAAGAAGTATCTCGTAGCGGGACGGTATATCCAAAGCTTTGCTGAGCTTCTGCCTCTGCACTGTACCAATCATGCAGCCCCCCAGTCCTTTCTCAGCCGCACCTAAGAGAATGCTTTGGGCAGCTATTCCATGGTCACAGCCAAAAGACCGACTTATCTGGGTATCTCCGAGTATGATTATGTAGGCAGATGGTCTCTCGCCTTCACACGGGCCCGGCCAGTCTTTGAGATAGCCGGCCCAGCCAAGATGCGGAAATATCAAAGCGTTCTTTTGAGGCTCGCAAGAAAGGATATATTTTAATGGCTGCAAATTACCAGCAGACGCTGAAAGTCTCGCAAGGTCGACAAGCTCTCGCAACATCTGGTGTTCCACAGCAACTTCCTGGTAAAAACGCCTATAGGTCCTATTCTGCATTACTAAATCTCTTATCATCATAATCTCACCTGTTGAAACGACGTCTTTATTTCTCTTACTGCTGAATAGTTACGTCGAGCTTTTGGTTTTCATAGAGGACCAGCTTTTTTTTCAGGCTAATCTCAAGCCTGCCTTCCTCAAGGATATAGTCGTTTTGAACGGGCTTGCCGGCTACTGTTACAGAAACCTTCACCGATCGGAAATTATCAGGAACGGCAAAGGCAAGAGATTTCAGACCTAACTGTCCCCATCGCAGATCGATTCGTTCGCGTTGTATCTTGCTGTCTCGTTTTTGAAGAAATAGCCCCCAGCCCTCGGCGGCCGTAAAGGCGGCGCGGAAGTTCTCAGGAGTTATCCTTGGGGCAAAGCCCAGATGCCCCTTCGCCCCGTGGTACTCATAGCCTGCAAGCGCCGTATAGACCCCCCAGCTTGCCATTGCCCGTGCGTAGTGGTCACCGCACTCAACCTCATTAAACGGATTATGCTTGGCCGGATGATAGCGCGCATGGATGCCGTGGCAAATTGCAAGCGCCTCGTCAACCATACCTTCCCAGACCATATGACCGGCCACCTGATACTCGATGCCCGTCCAAACCTCACTCCTGTAGCGAACGCCCTCTGCGAGGTACGGACTCTTGGGCCAGGTACAGGTAAAAAGTCCCGCCTCACCCGGCTCAGCAAACCAGCGCTCCGGTTCGTGCTCAGCATTGTATGGCCCAGTATCCGGCGCCCAGTTATACTTCCAGACCGACTGCAGCGCTTTTTTGACGTACTCCGGCGGATAGATGTAGCCTAAGCCGAGTTGATGCGCCCAGCCCTGGCCGAAAAGCTGGTCTGACAGGCACCCTTTTGCATACTGATGTTTTGGATGCTTCTTAAGGTCAACAAGCTGAATGAAGTATTCACCGTCCCAGAGACGCTCAACGCTCAGTCGGCTGCCGCTTTCGAATATCTTTCGGCAGCGTTTGGCGAACCGCTTGTCGCCCATATCTTTTGCCATTTCTTCGCCGGCGCGAAGCGCAGCTAAATACAGCGAGCCGACAAACGTATTGGGGCCCTCGAAGTTGATGTCGTATGTATTGTGCTGACTGTTCTCGATAAGGCCGTCATCGTTGCCATCCTGGGTGATGGAGTACTCCAGAGCCTTTTTAATGCGCGGCCAATTTCGCTTTAGAAAGGCATTGTCGGCTGACATCTGGTGCTCGCGATAGGCTTTGAGTATTGTACCGCATTGTCCATCGGCGGCGTAAGCGCGGTTGCTTCGAAATCCAACTAGGCCGCTCTCGGAGTCGAATCCCTCACCAAAATCCTGCGCTTCCCTGGCGCTGCGCTCAAGCTCCGGAAAAAGACGTGCCGGGGCATGGGCATAGTTCCACACATGGGTACAGGTACCGGTGCAGCAGCCGACGCCCTCCCATCCCCAGAACCGGCCGTTCTCCCACCACTGGCACGTCCCCGTCGCAAGGTTGCACACAGTGGAGTGCAAGCGGAATAGCAGCCAACGAGGCAGCGTACTGTGCTCGTAGTAACTCTTGTACCACTTAGCAGTATCGCCGGCAAGCCGTTCGTAGTTATCGAGGACATAATGAGCAATCTCGGCAGCACTGTTGAAGTGGCTGGCATACTCATGGCCGTTCGGATGATTAGGAAAGAACCACGCCAGGACAAAAGTGAAAGAACGTTTGGCACCGGGTGCCAAACCTACAGTGTGAGTAGCCAGAGCCGTACTATGCCTCTCGGTAACAGGCCAGGCAACATTCTCCTCAATATTAAGATCTACAACCCAATCACCGAGAAATGAAAGAATTTGGCGGACATTCTGAGACGGAGCTCCCTCTTCCGCAAAAGCCAGAACCAGTGAGCCATAATCAGCAAGTTGCTCGAGCGGACCCATCTGCCCGCTCTGTGGCTCATCCGATAGTTCAACCTGGTCAACGTTAATATGCCCCCACCCGCCTGAGAATCGGTCCAATATCAGAATTTGTGCCGTTTTACCTTCGAATTCCTGAACGTTCCAGAAATACCACTCGAGCTTTTCGTTGTTCTTACCGGCTGCGGTGCGTACCACCTTGCCATCGACAAGCAGATTGATGCACGTCTGACCAGCGTGACTACCACCGCCAATCAGAAAGTTGATAAACTTCCGTGAGATTTTGAAAGGCGGTGACGTCAGCGTGCCACCGGGTTTGTCCCCGCCCAAAAAACTATTGACAAATCCCTTGCCGAGAAATCCGCTCACCTTTTGCTGATTTGGCAGGGTGCCCTTAGCAGGACCTTTCCCGAAAGCCTCTCCGGTTACATTCCAGTTGCCATAGTCCGAACCCTCGAAGTCGGCCAGGACAATTTTCGGCCGAGGGGCCAGGGCGACCTTGGGTACAGGTGCCTTCTCTGCCGTGTGCACAATCAACGTCCGCTTGTTTTCATTGACGATCCGGCTTCGGCGCAGGGCATGAACAGCCTTTGCTGAATCAATACAAACCGCGTTCTCAAGCCATCCCAAAACACCAGCCCGGAGGTTTGACTTGGAGACATTCTCTACGACGAGATGAAACAGCGTGGCCGGAAGCGCAGAATCTCTTGCATTAAGCGGAATAAAAAGAGAAGAGGCCGTTAACGCAACCCTTACTGGTAATTTTTCTTCACTGTACCGAACGATACCAATAGGATATAAACCGACAAACTCTACATTCTCAAAATCTTTGTTTAATGCCCTCACAAAGACCTTGTCATCTTGTCTCATAATGACTGCAAAGCCAGAGTCCACAGGCGAGCCCGGCCTGTAATAGCGGTAATTATCCCGCCCATAGCCTGTGAAAACATGGCGGTTGAAAATTTCCCACAGGCCAAGCGTCCCGTCGCCACGCAGATAGAGCTGCCCTGTTGCTATACCCCCTACCGGCATACCAATCGTCTCAAGCTCTTCGCCGCGATAGACTTCCTGCCGGCCCCGCTCAAAAAGACGCTGCACTGCATCCTGTGATAGTTGCTTGTCCACGGGAACAAGATGTTCGGCTTGCTGCTCCTCTGCCTCGGCTGTGCCCTGAACCATCATAACAAAACAGCAAACTACAAATCTAATTATGGTCATCTGGAATTTTCTCATCTTTCATTTCCTCTCTTTTTTGGATAATTGCGTTTATCGTTGTTGGGCTTTGCGCAACGTATCTTCAAGTTTAATTGCCAGCAAAGTCGGCTCTACAATATGCAGGTTATTCAAAAGAGGCTCGGTATATTTGATGTCCCCGTATTCGGCATGGTTGAAATGATGCTGTTTGCCCACGTGGTTATTCCAGTCCACTCCTTCTGTTAAAAAACCATATGGGCCATGATGATGCTTAGCTATCGCCCGCAATATAGTAAGCCCATCGGCAAGATACGATTTATTGTTGGTGTCAATATAAGCTTCGATATACGCCAATGCCGCCTCGGCGTTTTCCCACAGATAAGCCGTGTCCCAGCTTTCCTCCATAAAGAGCAGTCCTTTGGTCTGCACGCCGTTTCTGTCCTCTTTCATCTTAAACTGCTCCAGGCCCCCAAGGCATTTTTCATAGGCAAAATCACGGATTGTCTTCTCACCGAGCAGCTTGGCCACCTCTCGCAGAACACGGAACGCTACAGAGTATGCTACATTTTCGTGTTCGTCGTAGGTATCGTGATTAATGCTCCCGAAGAATCCGCCCGCCTCCATAAAAACGCTTATCTTTTTTCTGATTATTTCTGTATAGTCTGCAAGACCTCGCCTTGTGAGCCCCGTATAGAGTTGAATAATAAATAGTCCGTCACCACTTTTCTGGAATAAGATATCTGAGTCGCCGTAGGCATTCTTGGGATAGTGCTTGCCGCCGGGTTCGCAGCGACGGGGAAACCAACCGTTCGATGTGGACTTAACATTCGTGTCGAGCCATTCTGCCGTCTTTAGAGCCGCGCCTCGCATTTTGCGCCTTCCTTCACCATCAAGCTTGTCACTAAAAATAAGAAGCTGATACGCGACCTTCGCCATCGAGCCGGGGCAGAACCAGTTATTCTTGTGCTGATAGTTAAGACAGAATTTATTGGTAGTGGTCTCCCGATAGCCGGTTATGAATCCCGTTTCGTAATTGATAAATCCATCCTCTAATACATGGTCCAGCAGCGAAAGAGCCTTTTTTTCCAGAGATGGGTCTTTGATATGCCTGGCAAACAAATAAATTTCATAAGCACCCCCGACGGCATTCGCCGCCCAGCCCGGCCCTTCAAGATTGCCAAAATCATGCCAGCCCATCACATTACCATCCTGGTCAACGAAGCTTGACTTACTACAGAGATGCCCCTTGTAAGGTATCAATGTGAACTCCGCAAACCTGACAGAGTCACGCACAGAATCAAAAATCGTATAGGATGGATTCTCCGGCAGATAGAAACCGGATTGCTCTTCTTCCAGCTTGAGGTAATCAAGTCCGAACATATCCTTCTTAACAGCCTTTTCATTTGCACCAGCAATCTCAACTCCCAATGTATGCTGACCCTTGCTTTGCGGCAATCGACCAAAACCATGAAAAATGCAAATCACAAGCACCATTACGATTGGAGAAATCCAGGACCTTTTCAATTTCCACTTCCTTTCTTTTTTACGATTGGTCAATGCAGACAAGTTTAATAACTCTTGAAAATTATTAACGGATTCTTTAAAGCTCCCATATTGTAATAAAAAAGGCTCGTCCCTGCCAATGTGTCCTGTAAAAAAACAAGATACATTGGCAAAGAGAGCCTATGTTCGCAGACCGGATTCTGCCGGAAAGTCAGGTAGTTCGGACAGATGTGTTGCCACTACCCGTGGCTATTTGATTTCCTCTACCATCAGAACACAATCTGTCCTATTTTTTCGCGTATTTCACAGTGCAGCCATAAGGCTTGGTCTTCGCTGTGCTAACAGCTTTACCGGCGGTCAGCTCCGCCAGTGCATTGTCAACGTAGTTCACCACGCCTTCTTTCTTTTTGCCCAACGGCGAGTCATCAATTGCACCCTCGTACACAATCCTGCCTCTGGGGTCTATGATGTACATATGTGGCGTAGTCTCGGCGCCGTAGGCCCGGCCAACCTCCCCCGACCTGTCATCGAGTATCAGGTAAGGCAGCCCGTGCCGCTTGGCGAAATCTTTGTTCGGCTCAGGAGTCGTATGGTTTGTGCTGTTTACCGCCAGCCAGATGACGTTTTTGTCCTTGTACTTGTTCGCAAGCTCGACCATCGTATTTTTTGTCTCATAATGGTATAGAGATAACGGACACTCAAAGTTGAACCATTCCAGCACAACAATTTTGCCCCTGTAGTCGGAAAGACTTACGGTTTTGCCGTCAAAGCTGTTTAGCTCAAATTCCGGTGCTCTTTTGCCTGAACTTTCATCTTGGATATCTCTTTCCTGCCTTGCCGGTCGTTCCCTCTGCGGCCTCTCCAATCTTTCAGGCCTTGGCCTGGGTTCAGGCACCCTGACTCTCGAATCTCTCCGGTACCGGGCAATCAGCCTTTCCAGACGAGTGGCCGTCTGTGTGGCCTTCTCTTTTACCGCAAGCTCGTGAATCGCCATTAGCTCGCCGATGGACGGCTGAGGTTCTACTTGAGGTCGTCTTGGCCCCCTCAGCTTTGCAACCTGCTCTTCAATGGCTCCAATCGCTGCCTGTCGCTCCTGGCGCGCTTTCATTATCTTCTCTCTTAATTTGTTCCTTTCTTCTTCAGAAAGCTCACGCCATTTGCTCCGGTCTATAGTTCCTGTACTTTGGATGGCTGCTCTGAGTTTCGCAACCTGCTCTTCAATCGCTTCGACTGCTTTGAGTTGTTCCTGACGGCCGAAACGTCCGCCAAACCTTTGCTGCATCTGGGCCCTGAACTTTTCCTTTTCCTCCTCAGACATATTCTGAAATCTCTCTCTCCTTTGACGCATTTCAGCCAGGAACTTTTCTCTTTCGGCCTCGGACATATTCTGCATTCTTTGCTTCATAGCCTCCCGCTGCCGTTGTACTCTCTGTGCGGATGTTTCTTCGTCCTGGGCGAATGCGACGCACGCTACCACAAGAGCTACCAGAACAACGATGGTTGGAATTTTATACCTCTTCATAATATTGGCCTCCAAAAAAGGTTAATAAGGCTACAATCCAGTCAATTCCCACTCCGGAAATTAGTCTTTTTACACCCCTACTTACGTACAATATGTATAGACGCAAACACAAAACCTTTTATTGCGATAATCTGTAAAAAAATCCCACAGTTATAATAATGTTGGAAGTCGGAAACCTCAAGGAAAGATAACATCAGAAAACCTCTCCGCAACTGCTGACCAGGCCCAATCCTAACTACGCCCGAGTTGAAATTACACCCTTGACTTCACTCAAAAAAGTTGAAATCTCGGCAAGCATTTTCTCCCTATCGTCCAGGTTATCCTCTATAAGTCCTACTATTTTTGAGCCGATTATCACCCCGTCGGCCCCCGCCTGAGCGACGGTTGCCGCATGTTCGGCTTTGCTGATTCCAAAACCTACGCATACCGGCACACTGGTAAGCTTCTTCAATTTGCCGAGAAGCCCTTCAACCGCATCGGAAAGTTTCTCTCTGCTGCCGGTAACACCCAATACCGAAACTGTGTAGATAAAACCGGTAGTTTTGGAAGCAATCAGTTTCATTCTCTCATGCCCGGTGACCGGCGTTACCATAAAAACCGTATCAAGACCAGCCGACCTGGCAGGACCAATAATTTCATCGGCATCATCAATACTCAAATCAGCAACCAGAACGCTGTTAACGCCGGCCTTGTGGAAATCACTGAAGAATTTCTCTACGCCGTACTGATAAACCAGGTTGTAATACATCAACAGTCCGATGGGAACATCCCTGTAATCCTTGACCTTTCGGATAAACTCCAGGGCCTTTCCCAAACTCATCCCGCTGCTCATTGCCCGAATATCAGCCTTTTGGATTGTCGGCCCATCCGCTATCGGGTCGGAAAACGGTATCCCCAATTCAAGAATATCAGCACCGGCATCGATAGCCGTTTTTACGATTCTCACACTCGTATCAAAATCCGGGTCGCCGATGACGAAAAATGGTATCAAGGCCGACCTGTTTTGTTCTTTTAGTTCTGAGAAAACCTGCTTGTATGTCTTCATCAATAAAATCCTTCTTTTGTTCAAATAGACAATAGTCAATTGTCCATGGGCCGGCGTCTCTCCACAATCGAAACATCTTTATCGCCCCTGCCGGAAAGATTCACGACCGCTATTTGGTCACCATCCAGCTTGCCCTTCTGACTGACAAGATATGCTAAAGCATGCGCGCTCTCCAAGGCCGGCAGTATCCCCTCGCTTTTAGTCAGCAATTCGAAAGTGTCGAGCACCTCGTCGTCTTCTGCTGCAACATATTCCGCCCTGCCAGTATCTTTTAGCAGGCAATGTTCTGGTCCAACAGCCGGATAATCCAGCCCCGCACTTACAGATTCCGTATCATGAATCTGGCCTTCCTCGTCCTGAAGCAGATAGGCCTTTGCACCGTGCAGGATACCAACCCTACCGGCGACAAGTGTCGCAGCATGCTTACCACTGCTCAGGCTCCTGCCGCCGGCTTCAACACCAATTAGTCTGACGTCCTTATCATCAACAAAACCCGAGAAAATACCTATCGCGTTACTGCCTCCGCCTACACAGGCCACAACCATATCCGGCAGCCTGCCTAATTGCTCGAGACATTGCTGCCTGGCCTCTTTGCCGATACAGCTTTGAAAATGTTTTACTATCGTGGGATACGGATGCGGCCCACAGGCTGAGCCGAAAAGATAAAACGTATCGGTAACGTGAGCCGTCCAGTAGCGAAGCGCATCGTTGATGGCATCCTTCAATGTCCCCGTCCCGCCCTCGACGCCAATCACTTCTGCCCCGCAGAGTTTCATTTTATGAACGTTGACGCTCTGCCGCTCGATATCGATTACGCCCATAAAGATTTTCGTTTCCATCCCGAACAGAGCCCCAATCATCGCCGTAGCCAGACCGTGCTGGCCGGCGCCGGTCTCGGCAATGAGCTTGGTCTTGCCCATATACTTGGCTAAAAGACCCTGCCCAAGAGTATTATTCACTTTATGTGCCCCTCCGTGCAGAAGGTCCTCGCGTTTTAGATACACCTTGAAACCGACATGCTCGCTGAATCTTTTCGCATAATAAAGAGGGCTGGGCCTGCCAGCATATTCTCTCGAAAGCATCGCCAGTTCCGCCACAAATTGCCGGTCTTCATAGAAACGATAAAAAGCCTCCTCCAATTCTTCCAATACCGGTATCAAAACCTCCGGCACATAGAAACCGCCATAGTCTCCGAATCTACCTTTGTACTTCATAACTCGTATCCTCGTATCTCATGCTTAGCATAAATCCTAATATCGAAATCCGAATTCCGAAAACAAATTCAAAATCCAAATATCAAATGTTCAAAACACCGCCGAATTTGCTTCGGAATTTGTATTTTGGTCATTTGTATTTGTTTCGAATTTAGTGCTTCGGATTTCGTATTTATCCTCTTAGGTGTTGTATATTTTCGAACAGTTGTTTCATCTTCTTATGGTCTTTTTTTCCCGGCTCAGCTTCGATACCGCTGCAAACATCAATTCCATAAACACCCAATTCGACCGCTTGAGCTGCGTTGTCCGGATTTATTCCGCCGGCCAAGAAAACGCGTTTGCCGATATGCCCTATGATATTCCAGTCGAAGGTTACTCCTGTGCCGCCATATTTCTGAGGGTTGAAAGCATCTAACAAAACAGCATCTGTAAAAAAGCTGTCCGCTCTTTCGATGTCTGTTTGGTCTTTTACCCGTATTGCCTTCATCGTCTTTACATTATGAGAAAGAAACAATCGGCAGAACTCCGGGTCTTCGTCGCCATGCAATTGAATCCAGTCTAATTGGCAAAGACTGTTCGTCTCATGGATTTGCTCAATCGGGGCATTCACAAATACTCCAGCAGTATTGATAAAACCCGGTAGCTTGCCTATTATCTGGGCAGCTTTGTCAGGTACTATATATCTTGGGCTTTCCGGATAAAAATTAAAGCCCAGCAAATCCGCACCCATATCCATCGCCGCAGAGGCATCGTCGTAATTGGTAATACCACAAATTTTAACTTTTACTATCAGCATATTTGTCGTTCGTATTACGAACCCCTGTCATTCCTTCGCTTCGCTCAAGGACAAGCCTAAAGGAAGCGAAGCGAAGTGAAGAATCTCTTTTTCGTTAACTAGATTCTTCGGCTTCACCTCAGAATGACAAAATCTATTTCGCCTCATGCGTTTGAGACTACAATCAACTTTTCAAGACAAGCTAACGCCCTGCCTTCGCTGACCGAAGCATCCGCCGACTTGATTGCCGAAGCGAAATCATCGGCCAGACCGCCGGCGATTATCGCAGCCGCAGCGTTAAGAACAACAATATCTTTGCGAGGACCACTTTCTTTTCCGCTTAGGATGTCTCTTAAAACCTTAGCACTTGTTTTAGCATCGCTTACTCTTAAATCTTCTATATCGGCCAAGCCGATACCCAACTCTTTCGGGTTCAGCTCTTTGCTTGTGATTTGACCCTCTTTTAGTTCGAGTATTTTGGTGGTCGTTACCGTGCTTATCTCGTCCATTCCCTCACTATGTACCACCATTGCGAACCGTGTGCCCAGCAGCTTAAGCGCTTCGGCAACAAGCTGCATCAAACCTTCGTCGGCCACACCTAATATCTGCCTCTGTGCATTAGCCGGGTTCGCCAGGGGCCCTAAAATGTTGAAGACAGTCCGAAAGCCCAGACTCTTGCGTATCGGCTGAACATATTTCATCGCCGGATGGAACATAGGCGCAAACATAAATCCGATATGCGCTTCTTTTATACACTCAGCTACAATCTCAGGCCCGGGACCTATCTTAACACCCAGCTCCTCAAGCACATCAGCCGAGCCGCACTTACTGGTTATCCCGCGATTGCCATGCTTGGCCACATAGACTCCCGCCCCGGCCGCCACTATTGCCGCTGCCGTCGAAATGTTACAGGTTTTAATTGCTCCGCCCCCTGTGCCACAGGTATCAACCAGTTTATCAATATCAACCTTTAAAGCAACAGCATGGCTTCGCAGAGATTTGGCAAGCCCCGCCAATTCCGGCGCTATTGGCCCCTTGACTCGCATCGCTGTTAGAAACGCTGCGACTTGAGCCTCAGGCACATCCCCTTCAAAAATATCATCCAACAAACTTGTCGCCTGCTCAAAGCTCAAATCTTCACCTTCAAGCAATGTCTTTATATATTCTGTTATTTCTGCCATATCAGGTTCCTTTTTGGCTTATGATTTATTTTTCGCTGTTTCTTTTTCTGCGATTGATAAAATATTTTCAATAATCTTACCACCTGCCGGAGTTAAAATACTCTCCGGATGAAACTGCACGCCGAATATCGGAAGCTCTTTGTGGCGGGCTCCCATAACAATCCCCTCGAATTCAGCTGTTTTTTCCAGACAATCCGGCAGCTCCAGCACACAAAGACTGTGATATCGTCCGGCCTGCAGTGGATTTTCAACGCCGGCAAACACGTCTTTTTCATTATGAGCTATTCTCGAAGGCTTGCCGTGCATCGGCACCGGCGCATGGCCGATTTTTCCGCCGAAATGCTGCACAATTACCTGATGACCCAAGCACACGCCCAATATCGGCAGTTTGTCTTTGAAGTAACCTACCGCCGAGAGCGAGACACCAGCCGTATCCGGCGTGCCCGGCCCCGGCGAAATCACAAGCAGGTCAGGCTCAAATTCCTCTGCTAATACTTTAAGCTCTTCAAGCGCGGTGTCGGCCCGGTAAACCTTCGCCTGGCACTCGCGCTTACAAAAATCATCGACCAGATTGTACGTAAATGAATCAAAATTGTCGATGAACAATACTTTTCTGCCTTTGTCTTCCATAGGATTTTCCTATTTTTGTCTTTTTTACCCTTCGTTCACGTTCGGGGCTCTGCCTTCTTTTTCTGTTCTCTGACTTTCTACTCTCCACGAATCGCCCGCAAACAGGACCTTGCCTTATGTTCGCTCTCCTCAAATTCGGTCTTCGGGACACTATCATGCACGATACCCGCACCGACTCGAATATAAGCGGTATGGTCCCTGACCTGCAGGCTTCTTATTGTAATACAACTGTCGAACTGGCCATCGACCGTCAGATAGCAAACCGCCCCGCCGTAGTAGCCGCGTTTGGTTTTTTCCAACTGACGAATTATCTTCATCGCCTCAATCTTCGGCGCTCCCGTAAGTGTCCCCATATTCATCGTGGCAAGATACGCACTCAACGCATCAAGCTCTTTTGCGAGCGTGCCCTTGACATTACTTACCAGATGCTGCACCGAAGCATATTTTTCAACCGTCAGCAGCTCTGTAACGACCCTGCTGCCCGGCTCAGCCACACGTGCAATATCGTTTCTGGCCAAATCAACCAACATTATATGCTCAGCTAATTCCTTACGGTCGAGCTTCAGCTCGGCCTCATATCTAAAATCGGTATCGGCATCGATCGTATTGCCGACTCGGCCCCGAGGCTTCGTGCCGGCTATCGGCCTAATCTCAACATTGCGCTTCTCGGTTCCGCTTACTCGAAGATTTAATTCGGGGCTCGAACCCATCAATATCGTATTAGGCGTGTTTAGATAAAACATATATGGTGAGGGGTTCAGAACACGAAGCCTTTTATAAACATCCAGCGGTTCATCCGGACAGGGCTCGGTTATTGTCCTGCTCAAAACAACCTGAAAAATATCGCCATCAATAATATGCTTCTTGGCACTGCTTACCATCTTCTCATATTCCGGCTGTTCGGTATCAGTCGAAGCCGATGGAAGAGAGCCGGTATATTGTTGACCCTTGGGCGCGTCAAATCTTGCAATATTAAAATAATAGTCAAAACAATTCTGTGCCTCGCTAATTGAGGCCTCACGGTCGCCGTTGGTTATCATACAATTAACAATCACGTAGCCTTGACCGCTATCATGGTCCATCAGGAAAATATTGTCGGCGAAGTACAGCTCATAATCAGGGTTGCCAATCAGGTCTTTATTGCTCGGCGGGAGTTTTTCAAACTGGTCAATAAAATCGTAGCTTAAGGCCCCAAGCAATCCGCAGGTTATGCGGAACGGTTTACTGGCCAGGCGAAACGCAAAAGTAACCGCCCTTAATACATCCATTTGGTTTGTGGTTGTCAGCCGTGTCTGTTCGTCAACCACTCCCTCGATTTGTTTGATGCGGCCCGTAATCAACTCCGAACCGAACTCGACCGATTCACAAAAAGCGAATCTCTCTTTTTGGTCAGCTAAATAGCCTATTATGCGTTTGCCGGTATTGCTCAGGGCCTTTATAGTAAAATCAGCACCGGTTCCGGTAAGATAAAGTGCCGGCTTTGCCGTGCCGAAGCTTAGTTCCGTAAAGCCGGCCAGGTGCTCCCTGGACTCGAACAAACAGCAGTTTTTGGCCCGGCCGTAGTCGCTCAGCTTGGCAAAAAAATCCACCGGCTCTTTAATATCGACTCGTTTAACGATTGGCACGATTTGACCCGGCTGAGCACTATTTATTATTTGCCTGTAATCTTCCATATCTCTATCCTTTTTATTGCAATTCTGCTCATAAATCCCGAAAAATACAAATAAAAAAACGCAGGCTGCTTTTTTCCAACAGGCTGCGCTTTACGCAAATCTAACAAATTTTTTACAGCAAATTACCGCTTGCCTGTCGGATTTTATCCCACAGGCCACCACCAACAATTAGTGTTTTTACGATTAATCTGCCTCATATATCAGTATTAAACCAATTTCGTCCAACTTTGTCAAGCTTGATTAAAAAAATATTTTTATTTTTATACCCTACCTCATTCTTATACAAAAAACTGCACACTTTATCGGCATTTCCTCTCCTTGCTTTTTACCTAATCCTCTACTTTCACCGGATAAATGGTTACCTTATTCTGGAACACCTTCGGCGGCAGCATTTCAGGAACTGGTTTTTGGATTATTAGCTCGACACTATCCAAAGACCCTTGATGATCTGACAGCTCCCTTCTGAAGTGGTCTAAGGTAACCAATAAATCAAGGTTTTTTTTAGATAAATTGTAGAATTCCTCCGCTTCTGAGCGAATCTTCATTGCGGTTCGCTGTTTTACCCCGGCAACTCTAAGTTCAATAATCTGGTCTATCCGCATCTGTTCAAGCCTGGGCCATATTGTTGAACTATAAATCTTCTGTTGTTCAACACCCTGTGAATTTTTTTTAATATTTTCATGCTCCTCCCTGATGGCGATAAGTTTTCTTTCCATCCCTGCTATCTCAATATTAAGCTCATCGAGCGTTTTATTTAACTCTTCTATAGCTTTCCTGGCTTCCTCGATGGATAAATAATGAACCTTCTTCTTTACATCCTCCAGACGCTTGTTCAAATCTTTCTGTTCTGTTTCTTTCTCAGCGATTCCCTTTTCGTCTTCGACTATTAATTCTTGATATTCTTGTTGTTCTTTTAGAAAACGCCGCATTTCTTTGTTGGCATAACTCGCCAAAACCTCAATAAATGCACTAACCATCTTTTGTACATCGTCTTGACTAACACCAAAGAGCTGGAAATAAGTATAGTTGCTGATGGTCGTACCATTATCCATAAACCTAATGGATTGGTTCGATATAATTTCACGTTGTAATTGGGACATCGACTGGCCGGCATAAGTCTCAAGCATTGCTTCTATAGGTATACCATCTCTTCTGTAAATATCCCAGTCTCCTTTAACGAACAAAACAGCATAATGTGTATAAACATCACGTGATGAAGACCTTGGCATAAGATGTCGCGCCGGCGGCCGGTCGTCTCTAATATCAAATTTTAGTTCTATTTCTGCCTTATTTGGCTCTGCGCTCGATACAGGTGCACAAAGGCAGGCTAAAACCAAGACCATAACCAATTGGAGTTTTTTTGACTTAACCATTTTTTAATCTCCTTAACTGAATTATTGTATCTTTAATTCGGCTTTTTCCGCTTCGGATGTCTGCGGATATGTATCTACAATATAACGATATTGCTCCTTTACAATGGCATCATTATCGGAATACTCGGCCAAGAGTTCCGCGGCAGCCAACAACCGAGCAGCGTTAGCCGAATCGTTTATTCTGCGCTCAATCTCTTCAAAACTTAACTCTTTCTTTGCGGGTCTCACCAATGTACGCCAGAGAATAGAAGTTGTTACCACAAGCAAAATACTCACTGCCACAGCTCCATATCTGAACCAATGAATTTTCTTTGCTTTAACCGGGATTGGAATGCGAATCTCTTTTGCTGTACCCAGGGCGTCCTCCCAGATAACCTCTGCAAGCTCAAGCGACCTTTGTAGTGCATCCGATATCCTTCGGCAAGTCTCGCATTTAGTCAAATGCTCTTTCACTTTAATCGAATCGGTCTTTGATAGCTGGCCGTCGGTGTAATCGACAAGCATCTTTTTAATTTCTTCGCACGACTTTTTCATTACGGCTCAACACCTCGTTCTAATAATCGTCTGGCAAGAATCATCCGTGCCTCTCGGAGCCTACTTCTCACCGTGGATGGGTTTAGCCCCAATATTTGCCCCACCTCTTTGGAATTCAAATCACAGAAATATCTCAATACGACCGGCCCAAGCAGTGAATCATCAAGCTTTTGCAGGTTTTCACGCACAATCTCAAGCTCCTCAGCCACTATCACTTTCTTATCTGTACTGTTAGAGTTCGTTTCAATTTCAGCCCTCCGTCTCAATATTTCGCGTGTATGCCGGCGGAAACTCCACCGACGTCGATGCTCCATCAGGCATCTGTTAACTGTAACTTTTATCAACCAGCGAATGCTTTCTTCTGTTGTTCGACACTTCCCCGACTGTCTTAACGCCTTGATTGATACATCCTGCAGCACATCCTCGCCGTCCGGTACGCTCAATCCAAAACCGGCAACAATCCGCTTAAGGCGTCCAAGCTCCGCCAGGAATATATTTAGGTTTGACTTCGATGACTGTTCGCTGGCTGCCTGGCCCGCCTCTGCTGCAAAATCCGCATTCGTCTCATTCACACTTTGCATCCATTCCGAATCGGTCTTCGTTCGTCTATCAGTATAATGCTCGAAGGTACTAAAGTGTTGGCAAAAAATAGTATATTTCACCCGAAAAAGACAGGTTCATCACAAGGAATTGAAAAAAGCACAGCAAATCTGCACTAATCGACGCCGAGGTTTTCTCATTCTGGTATGCTCAGAGACTTCGGCGGTGCCGCAGGCGGTCCACCGCTACCGCTACTACGATAATCGCTCCGGTGATAATCTCCTGCACCCAGTTCGGCAATCCCATTTGCGTGCACCCCGAAGCAATAGTGGTCATTAACAGAGCCCCCACCAAGGTACCGAGAATCGACCCTTCTCCGCCGCTCAGACTGCCGCCGCCGATTACCACCGCAGCTATCACGTTTAATTCCAGCCCTACCGCCACCGTAGGGTCACCCACGGTCAACCGCGAAAACTGCATCAGCCCAGCCAATCCGGCAAAGGCCCCGCACATTGTATAGACCAATACCTTGACCCGCTCCACAGCTACCCCGCACAGCCGGGCCGTTTGCTCGTTCGAGCCGATAGCAAAGGTATGCCGCCCCAGCCGCGTGTACCGCAATAGTGCCGCCATCCCTACAGCTAAAATAATCAATACCCACACCCCCGGCGGAAGCAGCATCCAGCTTCGCTCTTTAGGTAGCGAGGCCAGCAGCTCCTCCAGCCACTGCAAACGCTCCGGGTCAACGTCGATTTTCTGCTCCCGCCCGATGCCTTTGGCCGCCCCCCGAACCACCAGCATCATACCCAAGGTAACGATAAACGGCACAACTCGCAGCCGGGTTATCAGCATTCCGCTTACAAGGCCGAAAAATGCTGCCGCCGCCACGCCCCCGAGCGCCGCCATTAGCTGATTCACTCCCGTATATCGCAGAAGCCAGGCAATCACTACCGTGCTCAGGGCCACTATCGAGCCAACGGAAAGGTCAATCCCACCGGAGATAATCACCATCGTCATACCCAGGGCCGCCACGCCTACTATCGTCGTCTGCCGGGCAATCATTTCCATATTCCGGGCGGTCGCAAAACTCGGCGGCGCAATCAGCACAAACACCCCGTACACCGCAACCAAGGCCAACACCGGCCCGATAGTATTCAACCAGCTTCGCCAGTTGAACGTTCTCTTTCCTATTGGTGTCACCGGCTTATCGCTCATGCGCTGACCTCCTGGCCGGTCGCCTCTAACATAAGACTATGCTCGTTCACTTCGTTAATCCGGCGTGTCGGCCCCAATCTTCCGCGGCACATAACCGCCACTCGGTCGCAAACACCCATCAGCTCCGGCAGGTAGCTGCTTACCATTAAGACCGCCTTCGGCTCCCGCCCCTCAGCCGGCGAGCCCGTCGCCAAAGCGTTTATCAGCTTGTATACGAGCGCCTTGGCCGCTACGTCAATCCCCCGCGTCGGCTCGTCCAGCAGCAGCACATCTACGTCGTGCTGTAACAATCGGGCCAGTGCAACCTTCTGCTGGTTTCCGCCTGATAGAGACGATACCGATTGTCGCGGTCCAAGACAGCGAATATCCAGACTTTCCAACCACCGCCGCGTAGCTTTATCCTGCCGGCTCGGCAATACCAGCCCCAGCGGGCCAAAGCCCCTTAGTTTGGAAAGTGTCACGTTGTCTGCCACGCTTAGAGAAACCGCCAATCCCTCTTCCTTGCGATCCTCACTCAGAAGACCGGCTCCCTGCATCCACCGTCTCACCGGTGAAGCAGGCCCGGTGTAAACTCCTAATCGAATCCGCCCCCGCCTGACCGGCTCCAGCCCGAACAAGCTCCGCAGCAGCTCCGTTCGTCCGGCCCCAACCAGCCCGGCAATGCCCAGGACTTCCCCACGATGCAGCTCCAGACTTGCTGATTTGGGCTTTTCCGCACCGGCCAAATCTTCAATCTCCAAAATGACCTCTCCTGCCTGACGTCCAGAGCGAGGGTAAAGCTCCTCAACCTGCCTTCCCACCATCAGCGCTACTATCTCGTCGATTGTAATATCATCCACGTCACTTTGGCCTACCGCTCTTCCATCGCGCAGAACCGTCACCCTGTCTGCGACTCGCTTGACCTCTTCAATAAAGTGCGAAATATAAACAATAGCTTTGCCTTGCTGTTTCAGCCGCCCAATAATCTCGAAAAGCCGTTCCACGTCCTGCTGTGTCAAGCTGCTGGTCGGCTCATCCAGCACCAGCACACGGCAGCCGATAGCCAAAGCCCGGGCAATTTCCACTAACTGCTGCGAACCAACCGACAAATTACTGACCCGAGCGTCAGGGGTCAGTTCCGGATTATCGAATTCCTTAATCGCCTCGATTGCCCGCTGCCGCACCTGCTTGGCGCGCACAACGCCTAACGTCGCCGGTTCCATACCCAACATGATATTTTCCTGCACGTTAAGATGTGGCGTTAGCGAAAGCTCCTGATAAATCATCGCCACCCCGGCCCGACGTGCTTCGAGTGGATTACTCGGCCGATACGGTGCGCCGTCAAGCCACATCTGGCCCGAATCCGCTTTGACCGCCCCCGAACAGACCTTCATCAGTGTGCTCTTGCCGGCGCCGTTCTCGCCAACCAGCGCCAGCACCTGGCCCGCAGCAACCTCGATACTCACATCTTCCAGCGCTACCGTCGCCCCAAAACGCTTACAAACCTCACGCATCTGGAGCCGTATCGATGATTGGTCCGAATCTATTCGTTCAGCCATTTTTTGAAATCCGGCTCCAACAGATTCTTCATCTTCGGTTCATCCATATTTTCCGGAGTCGCCACCTCTGAGCCGGTGTCGATTCGTTTTTCCACCTGCTCACCCCGCAGATGCGCCACCATTGTTTTGACCCCTAAGTAACCCATATTGATTGGGTCCTGCAGCACCAGCCCTTTGATATACCCTTTTTCCAGCGCCAGCACAAGCCGGTCGGAGCTGTCAAAACCCACATACTGAACTTTGCCTGCCAGGCCGCTGTCCTCCAGCGCCCGCAGCATTGCAAACGAAGTTGACTCGTTCGGACAGAATATTCCGTCAATCGTCAGCCCTCCGTCCGGCTTACGCAGCGGCGCCAGCAGATTCTCGCTTGCTATATAGGCGCTTTCAGTGGTTGCCCCGCCGTACTGGTTGGCGCTGACAACTTCAATTTCAGGGTATTTTTCTTCTAACACATCCAGAAAACCCTGTTCCCTATTCATCGTACTGGCTGAGCCTTCCTGATAACGCAGCATAATCACCTTGCCTTTTCCGCCCAAAGTCTCGGCCAGCCGTTCGCCGCCTTTTCTCCCACCTTCATAATTGTCCGTCGACACAAAACTGACGTAATCTTCACTCTTTAGCCCGCTGTCGATTATCACCACCGGAATCCCGTGGTTCACAGCGTCTCTGACCGGCACCCGCAGTGCCGCATCATCCAACGGCGCCAGCACTATTCCCGAGACTCTGCGTGTTACGAAATCTTCCATCACCCTGATTTGCGACTCCCTGTCATCCTCCTTCAGCGGCCCTTTCCATATAACCTCAACATCTATGCCCGCTTCTTTGAGCTCCTGCTCGGCCTTCTCCGCTCCTGCGTGGATTGATTTCCAGAAAACGTGGGTAGTGCCCTTCGGAATCACGGCAATACGGTACTTATCTTCGCTTGTTTCTTTCTGCTTACATCCGATTGCAATAAAAACAACCGATACAGCAATGATAACAATGGCTCCCAAGACCTTTTTCATAATTCTAACTCCCTGAATATCCGTTTTGGCAACAATAATAAAAAGTCAACATCCGATAGTCAATAAAGTATATCTGCTTTGCTCGGCATGACAACTCAAAACCGGCCGGTTTAAGTGATATAAGATAAAATGGGAAAATTTCAAACGGGGCCTGTTGACAAACCTATATTTTCTTTTTATTATAAGTGCCCAGTTGGAATTTCGTCGCCGAACAAGCATTGCGGTAATTAAGTTCCCTGAATATGTACCATTTACCCGGATAAAAGAGTATATCAGCGTAAAGGTTTAGACCAGAGTGAAAATTTTAGCTGTTATACCGGCCCGTTTCAGTTCTACCAGATTCGCCGCTAAAGTTCTCGCCAAAGACACCGGCAAATTCCTCATCCAGCACACCTACGAGCAGGCCTGCTTAGCTAAACTACCGGAAAAGGTAATAATTGCAACCGACAATGAAAAGGTTGTCGCCGCCGCCGAGACATTCGGCGCAGAATGTATTATGACTTCGGTCGAGCACAAAAGCGGCACCGACCGCATCGCCGAAGCCGTTGCCGATATGGACGTCGATATTGTAGTGAATCTCCAGGCTGATGAACCGGAAATCGACCCCGACAATATTGATTATCTTGCCCGGCTTCTAATAGACAATCCCGATTACCCGATGGCCACCCTTTCCGCTGAATTCCAGAACGCCCGACAGGTTGCTGACCCTAACATTGTTAAGGTCATAACGGATTGTAACAATGGCGCGATTTACTTTTCGCGTTTCCCTATTCCTTACGACAGAGAAGAATCCGGCGTAGGAAACGTCCAGCAGTATCTGCGGCATCTCGGCATTTACGCTTATCGCAAGCAATTTCTGTTGAAAATAACCGCATTGCCGCAGACGCCGCTGGAAAAAATCGAAAAACTCGAACAGTTACGGGCAATTGAAAACGGCTATAAAATCCTGGTCGGCAAAGTCGAACACACCTGCGACGGAATTGACACACCGCAACAATATGCTGAGTTTGTTAAAAGGTACAAGATGAAACAACAATAGCAAATTGGTTACCAGTTTGTCATTCCTGCGCAAGTAGGAATCCAAATTCATGTTTTTGGAAAAATAAAAATGGTGAAGATATTTAGAATGGTGGGTTTAGCACTACTTTGTTGTGCTTTGAATTCTTTGGGAAAAGAGCCTGCTAATAGCGATAAGAAAATAAATACCTCATCTCAAACCACAAAGGCACAGGTGATAATAATAGGCACAATCCATGACAAACACCACAAAAACCCTAACTACAGCCCTGAGGCATTGAAAGACATAATCTTTTCCCTCAAGCCTGATGTGATCCTAAATGAGTTGCCATTAAGTCAAGTTGACCCTGACGGCAGGCCCATCGAAAGATTGAGGGACAAGCAAATTAACCCGGAATGCTGGGCAATAGATACCGCTGCCATACAGCTTGGTATACGGCAAATTCCTTTTGATAGACCTGACAGGCAAGAAAATTTCAAAAGCACCAATTATTTTGAAAGACAAAAAAGGGCACAAAAGCTTTCCAAAAAGTGGGGGGAAATGGTTTACGAAAAGGACCCAAATTCCTTAGACCTTAAGATAGCTGGGTTGCAAGGATTAGCTGGTGAGGCTGAAGCACGGTTGGTTTTGAACGCTACCCCCGAAATTATCAACTCGGAAGCACATGATTCAATTATTAGGATAAAGAAGTCATGTTGGTATGATATTATGCCAACTATTTTGAAAAATTATCCAGGATATCAAACTCTTATTCAGGATTACCAATTTACACGAGATCAGTGGAATGAGAGAAACAGGATTATGGCTGATAATATAATCAAGGCTGCCAGGCAATACCCTGGTAAACGGCTGGTGGTGGTTACGGGAGCAACACACCGATATATTCTTCGAGATCTGCTAAAGAATGAAAAATCGATTGAGCTTAAGGAATACTGCGAAGTTAAAGGATTAACTAAAGGCGGCGTCAAAATCACAGAGGAGAAGCAAAAGCAATAAAAATGTAATTATGGATTCCTGATTCCACAGGAATGACAATTAGTGATTCTTTTGACTAAAGAAGGAAATTCATGGCAAAAGATAAAGATTTATTAGCTTCGGTAAGTGACGTATCGACCGAGAGCGAATTTTTCTCGCCGATACCTGAAGGTTATGAAAAGGGTAAAACTCGATATGTCTTTGTAATGGGAACCGTAATGAGCGGCCTGGGCAAGGGGATATTTTCATCCTGTCTTGCCAAGCTGATGCAGGACAAAGGCCTGAAAGTCGCACCAATCAAGCTCGAAGGTTATTTGAATATAGACTCCGGCACGCTGAATCCATTCCGGCACGGCGAGGTGTTTGTGCTCGATGATGGTATGGAGTGCGATATGGACTTGGGCACGTACGAGAGGATGCTTGATCAGGATTTAAGCAGGGCAAATTTCGCTACAAGCGGGCAGATATTCAGCTCAATCCTGCACAAGGAACGCCACGGTGACTATCTCGGCAGAGACGTCCAGATGATTCCCCACGTTACCGGCGAGGTCAAACTGAAATTGCGCCAATTAGCAATGGAATCCGATGCCGACATCGTATTCGTCGAGATTGGCGGAACCGTCGGCGATTTGGAAAACGCCTACTACATCGAGGCGATGCGCGAGCTGGCCTATGAGGAAGGCCCCAACAGTTGTTGCTTCGTCGCCCTGACCTATATCCTGGAACCGAAAACGCTCGGCGAGCAGAAATCAAAGGCCGCACAACTCGGAATCAAACAGCTTATGCAGTTAGGTGTTCAGCCGGACATTGTTGCTTGTAGAGCAGCCAATCCCACTACCGAAAAGGTACGACAAAAAATAAGTGTTTACAGTAATGTTCCATTTGAAAGGGTCATCAGTCTGCCGGATTCAGCCAGTATCTATATGATACCGGCAATGCTCAGAGAGGTTGGCATGGATTTCGAGGTCGCAAGACTGCTAAAAATAGAGGACAGAATCAAACTCCGACACGAACGCAAGGCCTGGGCACAGTGGTGCGATTTCACCGACAAAATCGGCTCGACCAAACACCAAATTACCATCGGCATCACAGGCAAATACACCTCCGTCCGTGACAGCTATGCCTCGATAATCAACGCCCTCGAACACGCCGGCATCGCTTTGGCCTGCGAGACAGAAATAAAATGGATTGAAA
>JABAOH010002849.1_pt1 | contig 22925 bp, 19 predicted proteins | sample 7062181 | NCBI WGS metagenome assembly JABAOH01 (sample SAMN14538630, study PRJNA623070) | marine sediment metagenome | biome: marine biome [ENVO:00000428]; feature: marine pelagic biome [ENVO:01000023]; material: deep marine sediment [ENVO:00002113]; isolation source: pool of 5 deep marine... | reverse complement strand
ATCGTCGAGGACAGCGCCACCTTTCGGCAATCACTCAAGGAGCTCCTGGATACCCGATTTCCCTCTATGGTCGTTGAGGAAGCGGAGGATGGTGATGAGGCATTACAAAAAATCGATGCCCTTCTTCCCGATATAATCTTCATGGACATCAAATTGCCCGGGGAAAGTGGTTTTCAAGTGACCCAAAAAGTAAAAAAGAAACATCCCGAGATTATCATTATTATTCTTACCTATTATGATTCACCTGAACACCGAAAGGGTGCGGATCAATGCGGAGCTAATTACTTCCTTCCAAAGAGCACCTCGACCGAGGAAGTTGTGGAATTAGTCCAATCCATACTAACCCAGAAAGGTCCTGACCCTCATGATCCAGACAGGGGGGGGAAGTCCTAAACCGAGGGCACAATATCCATGCTGCCTGGGTTACATTTCTCGATCCAACAGTACATAGTAGGAGCCCAAAAAATAGGGCAATTTGGCGCCTAAAATGGGGAATCAACCCCATATACTTTCTCTGCCATTATTAATAACCTTATCGACAAAAAAGAAGCACATGAATAAGCTCCATCCGAACTAATTTTCGACTGATATGAAAAAGGAAATGGAAATCGGGGAAATATTAGCTGAAATACTGCTGGATATTCTCCCTGAGGAGATTAAGAAGAGCGGAAGAGGAAGAGAGTATTTTGAGGAGAGAATGCTGAGAAATTGGTTTCCGGACTTAACCGAAGATGAAAAAGTTCTTGTGATTTCATTGACAAAGGCGGTCCTGGATAGGTCATTTCCGATGTAATCCGTTTTCTCACTTCTCAATCCCTCCGAATGACCTTTCTCTTGGATATGTATATTTGAAACTAACACGAGGGTAGAGTTGGGCTCTCGGGTGAAACCCAGGGATCCTTCAATCAAGTTCAAAGACGACTTCGATCAATAGAGGGCGAGAAGGGAATGGAGAAGCGGAGAAGCCCTGAACAGGAGGTGATGGCTTATGGCAACTGAATTGACACTTTGGGGGCAATTGACAGAACTTACTGCCTTTCGGGAAGAAGCGGAGGGCGATCTTCATGTGACTGACAAGGGAGCTAAAGAGGTCGACCAGAAGGATGTACGTGAGCGTGATGCGAACATCGCCGCGATTTATCTGAAAGAGATGAACAAAGTTCCTCTACTTACGAGGGAGAAGGAGACTGAACTGGCCAAGCGTATTCGGCTTGGTGAGCAGAGAATTCGCATTCTCCTTCTGCGCTTTTCTGCTGCTCTAAGGGAAGTCGACCCTTTGGACCACGCATTGGAGGATGTCGAGATCAACTCCTGGGATGTTGCTCGACCCAGGGAAGTGATCACTAGCAAGATGGTTCGAAGGCTGGAGGAACTAACCAAGTATTCTGGGGATAACGGGAACGGGTTTCGAGATCTGCTGACAGAGCTGAAAAAAACAGAGGCCGATGTGCGGGAAGCAAAGGCGGAGATGATTCAGGCTAACTTGAGGCTTGTCGTCAGAATTGCCAAAGACTATGCCAACAGAGGGCTTCCTTTCCTCGATCTCCTTCAAGAAGGAAACTTGGGGTTAATGAGGGCTGTTACAAAGTATGACTACCGAAAGGGGTTCAAGTTTAGCACGTATGCCGTCTGGTGGATTAGGCAGGCCATTACCAGAGCCCTGTCTGACAAATCCAGGACCATACGGATCCCGAACCACCTGTTGGAGATGAAGAGTAAAGTTTCCAAGGCCTTTCATCAGATAACCAAAGAGCGGGGCAGGGAACCCCATCCTGAGGAAATCGCTAGAGAGGCGGGGATAGATGTAACCAATGTTCAGAAGGTCATGGACCTGATTCAGGAGCCGGTCTCCTTGGAAACTCAGGTGGGAGAAGATGGCAAGCTAGAGGATTTTATCGGAAGCGAGGAAACTTTGAGTTTGGTTGAGGAATTACTCGAGTGTATGGATCAGGTCAGAAAAACCAGGGATCTCCTTTCTCTTCTCAATCCGAGGGAGGGGGAGATTCTGCGCCTCCGCTTCGGTATCGGCCAGCCCAAAAGCTATACATTGGAAGAGGTTGGAAAGCGCTTTGGTATATCCCGGGAACGGGTCCGGCAGATTGAGCATAAAGCAATCAAGAAACTCAAGGGCCAACCGAGAGCCAGGGCAATTTATGGAGGGCAGATGAGAGATTCGTGGGCTTGACGGTTCTTCTATTACTTCTGTGATGGGATGAGCGGGGGGTGTTCTTTTCATTGGATTGAGAAAAGGAAATATCAACGGACCGCTTCAGCCCAAAAGTAGGTCAGTTCGTTACACAACGTCGATTCACCAGGTCTTGAGGTTGGCTGACTCTTCCATCTCGATTCTATTATGTGATTGAAAGGAAGAACGCCTCGTGAGTCTAATTCAGAAAAGACCATTCCAGAGAATGATGAGTTTGTGGCAGTGATCTTCTTAACGAAATCTATTCTCGCATTGATTTTGACCGGGTTAGCCACTGTCAACCTGGTGGTCATACTGGAGCTTCTGGGTCGAGCGGGGGAAAAGCGGTTTAATCCAAAAAAGTTGCTCATAATCCACCGAGTGAGTGGCTATGTTTTCATCCTCCTTTTCCTTTTCATTTCCTACTATTGCATAAAGATTATGAGAGGAATGGGGCAGAATCTTCCTGCTAGGGGGGCCCTTCATGGCCTTTTTGCCGTGGCAACCTTTTTCCTCCTCTGCCTCAAGATTACACTCGTCCGGTTCTACAAAAAGTATTACGCTATGGCGGTCCCAATAGGCCTCGGCGTTTTTATATTAATATTGACCACAACGGCGACCTCCGCCGGCTACTATTTCACTATGCGTGGAGTAAGTCCCTTCCAGATTACCGCGGATTTGCAGGAGGGGTTCGCCCGGGAGGGCGCCCGCCTTTTTGGTGAAAAGGCCTGCGCTGATTGTCACTACGCGGATAGAATAGACACTAAGATCGGCCCAGGGTTCAAGAACCTTTTCAAACGGGATAAACTCCCGACGAGTGGCCGGGCCGTAACGGAGGATAATGTCCGAAAGCAGCTGAAGACACCATTCCGTGCTATGCCACCCTTTGCTGATCTGTCGGAGGAAGAGGTTGAGGCCTTGCTGGCGTTTCTTAAGACACTATAAACGATAAGGCCCAGCCTGAAAGGGCAAGAGGGAACTGTGTTTAAAAGACCATTCTCTTCTTTTATGATCATCCTTACGGTTATCTTTTGGATGGGGGATAATCGGGCTTTTTCCCGCGTTATGAGGGAAGGCGGCAAGACGTATATTGTAGACGGTACGGGGGAGCGTTGGGACGTGACCCAGGCCGAGTCGATCGGGTTTAAGCCCGAGGGGTTTCAGTTTGGATTGGGGAGGAACGCCTTTACCCCTCTGGACGATACCTTTCTGAGTGATGATATCGGTCATGTTCCGGAGAACCTTCGCGTTCTCGGGGTTGAAAATGATTCTCAGGTACAAGCCTATTCAATCCCGCGACTCCGGGGCCACGAAATCGCCAATAGCGAGATAGGATCAAAACCAATCGCGGTGGGTTACTGACCCCTCGTCGATTTAGCGGCTGTGTACAGCCGCCAGATAGACGGTCAAACGTTAACCCTTGTACCCTCCGGTTGGACCTATAACAACACCTTCGTGTTATACGACAGAGAGACGAGTAGCCTCTGGTATCCTTATAGAAAGGGCCTCATGAGTATCCAGGGGAAATACTTCAAGAGATGGCTCCTCCAAATTCCCTCCGAGGACACCAAGTGGAGTAAGTGGATTAAGAAATATCCCAATTCCAAGATAATGAAATAAACGTATAGTCGTTCCACTCTGGCTTTTCTGCGTCTCCGCAAAAAGACGATCCTTCTGTATCGGGTTCCTATTTCTTCCCTTCAGATTGGGAATCACTCGCCGAGTGCAATGTTGCTCCCCTTCCGCCATCCTTGAGGAATGATGGGAGGGATTGCAACCTGCCAGCGTCGGATAATAGTGCGTAACTGGCTTAACATAGCACCCTCTGCTTCTTTATTTTTGCATCCTTTTTCCCTTGACCGTGCTTTTCATCTTACACGGTTTCGGTTAGGATAATTTCGTTATACACTATCGTCTGGAACCTCTAAAAGGCAAAACAGAATGGGGGCTGCCAAAATGAGTAGGTATGATTGGGACATTTTGGAATCCAAATACATCGTCAAGGACGAGTGGCTCGCTTTGCGAGCTGACAGGTGTCAGATGCCAAACGGCCGATTGGTTGAACCGTATTATGTATTCGAGTTTCCCGAATGGGTAAATATTGTTGCCTTGACAAACAAAGAAGAGGTTATATTGGTAAAACAATACCGTCACGGTATTTGAAAGACTGTTTTGGAATTACCGTGTGGGATCATTACGGAAAACGACACATCACCTATTCAGGCGGCAAGGCGGGATTTGTTAGAAGAAGCAGGGGATATCAGTGAGAATTTCATTGAGACGGGCAGAATTTCGGCAAATCCAGCTAATCATACCAACCTAACCCATTGTTTCTTGGCTATAGATGCAACCCTTGCTGCCACTCCGCAGCTCGATGATACGGAACAGATTGATGTCGTTTTGACACCTCTACGAAAGGTCGTTAAATTGATTGAGGAGGGTGATATTTTCCACGCACTACATATCTCCTCAATATTCTTATCCTTGAAAAAGCTTGGCAAAATTTACTGGAAGTGAGAAGGCGGACGACCACGTTTCACACGGCATGGATGGTTATGCCTCACAACTTCAGATATGCTGGAATCGTTTTTGCTAGGAGGCATGCGAGGGTGAAGAATGACCAGGTCCGAAAAAGATAAACGAAGAGTAAGGGATCGACGCCAAAAACCAACGAAACCATTCAGTAAATATATGCTCCTCGGTCGTCGTCGGTCCATTCGGAGGCGGACGGATCGCAAAACCCATATGTATGTCGATCTGTATGGGCATTATTTACTTCTTACCCTTCTCCTCATTATCTTGCTTTCCATCTTTGATGCCTACTTCACCATCTTCCATGTTGAAAGAGGAGCCCGGGAAATTAACCCCTTCATGGATTTCCTGATTGGCTATGGAAACATCTACTTCTTCGCCATCAAATATATCTTAACCGCGCTGGGCCTTTTGGTCCTGTGCATTTACAAGACCCTGCTTATTGCCAGAGCCATTATCATTTGCATCTTCTTCTTCTACCTCACCGTTTTCGCAAACCACCTTTTTCTCTTCTTCCTGAGATGAGGTTCCATCAATTCACGGTAAACACCAAGCTCAGGGGAGGATAATACCCTGCCAGGATGTATCACCACATCTGAACCAAATGTAATCGCTGGCTCAATTTCATCCAATATTCCAGGGTTTCACATGCCTCCAATAGCACTGTCTCTCTATTCAGTAAGTAGTGAATTTTTCTCGTAAATTGATCCCTGCGGGTTCATCGAGTCCTCATTGGCCAGCCCTCGGTGGAGCAAATATGCAAAAAGGTCAAAATTGATCGATTTTCATATACTTTTTTCAGCCCTTTCCAGGCCACTCCATCCCCCCGGGATCTCCAGTTTTTTATTCCGATTATAATTTCAGTGGCTTATCGGGGGTGCCCCTCCCGGACAATATTTTGGCATCTATTTTGCTTCACGCCTGGCGTGGCAAATATACTCGGATTATTGAACTAAGTAAGCTACATTTGGAAGGGCTTACATTAGGGGGAAAATAGCTTGATCGACCTCGGGAAGCACGGCTACTGGAAGGCCTCAAGCTCGATTAGACCTCTTGAATTCACCCATCTGACCAAAATGCCGGCCGCCGATTCACCCTTCCTCGCATGGATTGTCTTCGTTCATCTTGACCGAATGCCAGCGCATGCTGGGCCGGGAGGTCTCTCTTGAAGATCGGCAGTGAGAGATATTGTCTGGGGGCATTTCGGATAAATGCCAGCGGGATTGAAATTCCGACTATGCTGACTAACACACCACGCGGGCAAATAAATGGGGAATCATGAAAATAGCGGGTGCACTGCACTCGTGCATCAGATCATTTCAGGTTTGAAACACAAAACTCAAATCTTACCTGTCACCAAGGGAGGGAAAACGTCATGAAAAGGTTATCTTATGTGGGCTTAACGTTTCTGATGGCACTTTCCTTTCTCATCGGATGTTCGTCAATCCCAAAGCTCAAAGGTGCAACGGCGAAAATTCCACTGACCAAAAGCTCGGTAGAAAAAACGAATGAGGGCCTCTATTCCCAGGTCCCGGCGGCCAATCGAGCCCCTGTCCGAGAGGCGGAGTTCGATCTGCAGCAGGCTAAGTCTAAAGCGGAAATCGCCGGAGAAAAAGTGAAGCTTGCCGAGCTGCAAAAAGAACGGACGCTTCTTGAGAGGAAATACGCGGATTATGGAATGGAACTGGCCCAAATCAGAGAGAAGAAGGCGGAGTTGGAGGTAGAGATCAGAAAAGTGGAGGCGATCGACAACTCAAATCTGGGGGACAAGGAGAACAACATAAAACAGATAGCGAATCTGAAGACGAAGAAACTCAGCATGGAATCTGATGGCATTAAAGTCAAAGCTGAGTTTGACACTACTGAACTGAGGATTAAAAGACTTACTAAGGAAATTAAAGCTCAGACAATGAAAGTTCAAAAGATGGAGGGCAAGAAAGCTCAAAAAAGCACGAAAACGAAAACCCAAAAGAAAAAGAGAACTTCGGCTCGAAAAAAGAAGACCAGGTAGCGAGGAACGGGCCGTCCTTCTATCCCCAGACGATTGTAGATACAGATCCTTTCAATTTCAACATCATGGGAGGAGAGAGCTATGAAATATAGAATCACCCTATTATTCCTATTTGCCGCCGTGGCATTGCTCCTTTCGGCTTGTTCGCCAAAGATTCGCGGCACCGTTAGGCTCGTGGACCCTGATATGAAGCCCGTTGTTGGAGAAAGCCCGAAAGGCACCGTAGTGAACATGATTAATGTCACCGCCAAAGTGGAAAAGGCCTCGTACTCGGTGATCGTGGATGAAGATGGAAAATTTGAGTCCGAAAAGGAGGCAATAACACGGGGCACCTACAAGGTGGAGGCAACCAGAATCGGCTATGACACGGAAACGCGAACTGTGGAGATAGGGCGCAGCACCCGTAAAAAGCTGGAGTTCGAGCTCAAGAAGATTCCCGAAGGCAAGCGTAAATCTATTGCGGGAGCCAGTTCCGATGCGGATAAGATCATAAATCCCGGAGAAGTAAATATTCGGCCGCCTGGAATGTAGCCTCAATCTCTTCCGATTCCCAAAGGACGGTTCCCAGGATCAGATATTTCGCACGGATCATGAGGGAGGCGCTGTTTATTTCCAGGCCGATAGTCTTAACGAATTTTCATTTTTGGAGGAGGTATCCACCATGGCCAAGCAAATCATAAGAATAGGGTTAATCCTGCTCTCATCGATTCTGATCTTTGCCTGTGAAGCCGGGAAACAAGTAGAAATTGACGTGGAGCTGAATGTGGCTCTGGACGGCAAACCGGCGCCCCAGGCCGCGGTTCTATTAGACGGGGTCGAGCTGGGGGCCACTGACAAAAATGGATATTTCTCAACGAGAGTAAAGAGGCAACCCGGTGCAGAGGTGTTCATGGCTGTTCAGAAAGAAGCCCCAGGTTATGATATCGAGGCATGGAAGAATTCGTTCGTGGTAAAGCTACCGAAAGACCGGGCTGTGCGAAAGTACCCGTTCACAGTCGACCTGGAAGCAACGAAGTATGTTGCCTTCGTTGTCACCGATGATGGTGAGCCACTTCAGGGTGCTTCCATCCGTATTGAAGATAAAGTGAATGTAAAGACGGACGAGAATGGAGAGTACGTATATAATTACCGGGTACTGCCGAAGAGAGGCTTGAAAATTACAGTAACCAAAAAAGGATTTACGACGTGGCGGAAGAGGTTCAGGGTAGAACCGGGTGAAAGGGTAGAAATCTCTCTTTCTCAGAAGAAAGAAGTAGCAAAGGCGCCGGTGGCAGAGGCGCCAGCAGTAAAGGCACCCGCAGCAGAAGCGGACGCACCAAAGGCACCTGTAGCAGAGACACCGGCCGCAAAGGCACCGGCACCAAAAACGCCAACAGTGAAAGCGCCGGCGGCAAAGGGAAAAGTCATCAAGGCAACGGTCTCTATCGCGGCCCGTACCGAGACATATGGTGTTTCGAGGGGAATTCCGGATGTCATCGTACATGTAAATGAAAAACAGGTTGGCAAGACCAATGCAAAAGGCATGTACACCTACGTATATAAAGGCAAACCGGGTAAAGAGGCACAATTCAAACTCACTGCGCCGGGTTATATCCCTGAACAGTGGCAGACATCGATCAACGTGGACGGCAATCAGAGCATTCAACGGTTTTTCTATCCCACCAAACCAGCGCCCCTCAAGGTGGGCATATATGGATATGTAAACAACACCCCGGAAGAGGATTTGTCAGACATCGTGAGCACGATTGAAAGATCGCTGAGCCAAAATCTATCGATTTATTCAAGCCTTGTGGAGGTGCCGAAGCCAAAACTCCGGGAGGAGATGTTGGGAGCAATCCTCGATATGGAAACCGCTGCGACCCAAGGTTGGCAAAATACGCCGCTTATCAGATCCGTTGATTTGATTATCGCAGGGAGCATAACGAAGGATGGTGGGGGAATGACGATCGAAACCATCGTCAACTTCTCAGATGGAAACCCAATCCTGAGCCAGATAAACAAAGTCAAAAAGAAAAAGGACATTGAGAACACCGTAACATTGATTGTTAACAACATCATAGATCAATTTCCCTTTGAAGGAACAATTGACGCTGTTCAAGGCGACCGCTACAGAGTCAATCTCGGAAAGCTCGACTATAAGATCAGACGGGGTAATGAGTTCAAATATATGGCCGCTGATCTGGACACCTCCGGCAGAGCGAACGACTATCGTGAAGCAGGAGTGCTGATTGTCGCGGAGAACGATGATACATCCTCCTGGGCCGAGATTGTCACCTTAAATGAGGGTGAGCAAATCAATGTCGGGGACAAGGTCGTCCGGCGGGTATACCTTGAAGAAGAAAGGGAGGTTGCGAAGGATTCCTTTGTTCTCCTGGCTAAAGGCGGATCTTCGCACAATGGAACGCCATTGTGGGGGGTAAATGTATATCTCAATAATACCTGGGTTGGAACTACTCGCTCGAATGGTAGGGTGGAGATACCTGTGCGTCTCTATCGAGAATATGAAATTCTCCTCTCCCGTTACGGTTACCAGCCGGTCCGCGAGACGATCAGCGTGGAAGCAAGCAAGGAGGTAAAAGAGTTCACCCTTGATGTTGCCACCGCCCTGTTCAAGGTCGAGTCTGCGCCCTCCGAGGCGGATGTTTTTGTTGATGGCGTCAACATCGGTAAGACCCCTCTTCTGGACGGGAAACCCGTGAACTTTGGATTTCGCAAGGTAAGACTTTCGGTGGGAGGTGATTACCGCGACTGGGAAGAGGTATTGGAGTTCAATGAACCAACTACAGAACGCATCGGAGAAAACAAGATTGTTTTCGTGAAGAATTATCTGAAAATAGGAAAGATGGCTGAACAGAATGGCGACATCGATGCGGCGATCCAGGCTTATGTCAGCACTGAAAAAGGGCATCCTGATTATTCGGACGCTCGCCACAGGCTGGGCCAGCTGTATCTGGACGAAAAAGATGATTATGATGCCGCTATTAGTGAGTTTGAGAACGTGTTATCGCTTCCTGAAAACCAACAGATAATCTATAAGCAATTCGCGGTGACTTACACCAATCTGGGGCATGCCTACTATGAAAGGGGAAATCAACTTATTCACAAAGACAAGAAGGCCGCTGCCCAGAATCTCGCCAGGGCGATAGAAAAACTAAAAATAGCCAAGCAGAATGTGCGCTTTTTCCCAACTCGGGACCATGCGGAGGCCGTCCATGACACCTATTATTACCGGGCTATTTCGTATCATAAGCTTTTCTTGATCACCAAGAAAAGATCGGTTCTTCGGAAAGCCAATCTAGCATGGCGTGAATACTTCGATTTCTTTCCAAAAAAGCTGGAGGGAAACAGCAGCTTTGTAAAGTGTCGCAATGCAGCAAGGAGATACTGGGCTCAGATAAGAGAATTGAGCTAGTGTGCGGTGGAGGTTGGCGGCGTGAAATTCCGGAGGTGGGCTTGTACGGTTATTGTAGCAGGGATCATTGCCGGCGTGAGCCTGGCTGCTGAGCTGCAGTCATCCGTGGTGGACCAGGATACGGCCGCGGAAAAGGTTGCAGAGGTGCTGCTCCCCGAACAAGGCGAATCGGGGGGGGCGACGGAGATAGATGAACCCGGTGAAAATACTGCTCCTGAAATTGGAGAGGAATCAGCGCTCGAGGAAGGCGAAGCCCTTGTGACGGAGGAAGAACCGGCGCCCGCGAAAGAACCGCCCAAGCGCGTTACGGTGGAAAGGGAGCCGGAAACAGAGGTGTCGAAAGTGGTAGAACCCCTGTGGGTCCGTGAACTAACCGAGGTTAACCCCGGCCACAACGATTCGAACCCCGTGTGGTCCCCGTCCGGGGAGTTCATCGCATTCGAGCGAAGCATTGGCGACAAGAAGGAAATCATCATTGCCAGTCCGGAGGGCGCGATTGCCCAGAAAGTATATTTGCAGCCAGCCGATGATGATGGGATGCAGTTCTTTCTTCCTGGAGTCTTCGAGGACGTGAGCTACAACTCAGGGCTCAGTTGGTCCCCTGGGGGAGATCGCTTTGTAGTCATGAGCAATGGTGGCAGCGGAAACTACGATCTCTACCTCGGTTCCGTCGGCAGCGACGAGACGAAGAGACTCACCCGGCATACGGCAAAGGACGGCCTCGCCCATTGGTCCCCTGTCGACGATCACCTGGTCTTTGTATCGGGTCGCACGGGTCATGGGGATCTCTATCTGATAGATCTTACAAACCATTGGCTGAGGCGGCTGACCCGAGGGGACAAGGCATATCTGTACCCCCAGTGGTCCCCGGACGGCCAAAAAATCGTGATGACCTATGGAAGCAACGATAATCACGACATTTATCTCATCGGCAATGTGAAAGACCCTTTTAGGACCCTGCAACCGCTGACCACCTGGCCCTATGACGACCTGAGGCCGGTATGGTCCCCGGATGGCACAAAGATCGCCTTCTATACCAACTATAACGAGGAGAATGACCCGAAGGTATGGTCCCTCGTGGTGATTGCCGCTGATGGTTCGGACCCCAGGGAAGGCGAAGGACTTGCGATGAAGGTAGTGGCTGTGGACATTATCCCGGATGTAGAGCAGGGACCTGCTTGGATGCCGGACAGCCACAGAATCGTCTACGTGAAGAACGACCGCCAGGCGTATAATCCAATCCACATCGTTGATGTCGAGAAGAGGGCGAATTTCCTTTTCAAGACGGGGGCCAGGATGAACCATGACGTGACCTGCTCGGTTGACGGGACGATCGCATTCCGTGCCCAGGTTGAGCAGTGGGATCACATCCATGTTGCTAAGTTGGATGATAGCGAGGGGAGGTTATCTTCAGCTGAGGGAAGGGATTATGAGGTGGATCCTTCCGTGCTGCCTGATAGTTGTCCTGCTGGCAGCCCCGGTATACCCAGCACATGACCCCCTGAAGCGGGCGATTGCGCTCTACAAGATGCACCGCTACGAGGAGTCGACCGCCCTGCTCCGTTCGTCCTTGCCTTCCGTCGAGGCAGGCAGGCAGGGCATTGCCCATTTGAGCCTGGGGCTGGGTTATCTCAAAAACGCCGAGTTATACCGGGAGCTCTACCGGACTTCGGTATTAGTGCACCGCGATTACCTTAAAAAATTGGCCGCATTCCGTGGGGAGGACAGAAGCCGTTTGGTGGACCTCTATATGGGCGAGGCGCTCCTAGAAGGCAACAGTTTTAATGAAGCGGCACGCTCTTTCGAAAGATTTATCCTGGATAAAAGGGTACGGGAAAAGGACCGAGAGATTGCGAAGGTGGAATTGGGACTCTCTTATCACCTAGGGGGAGACGGCAAAAAAGCGAGGGGCCTCTGGAAGAGGGTGAACCGAACGGATCCGGAAGTGCTTTCAGAACTTGCGGCGGCGTACAGTAAGGCGGGGTTGGTGAATGAGAACCCCGGGGCACTGTGCGACAGGGTCCTTGCAGTGGCGAAGCAATCCGGAAATGGGATGCCGATGCGGGTCATCAAGAACGCCCTTGGAGTCTATGCCAAGGCCGGCCTCATAGAGAAGGGGCTCGACCTGCTTGGGCTGACGAATCTGAAGGCGTTTTCCTCTGAAGAAGTTCTCGGCGAGAACAAGGTGCTCCGGTTTTACGACCTTTCCTTGCTCGATAATCTCGCCAAGCTGTATGGAAAGGCAAGCATAGAATACCTTACGAAAGCAACGGCGGATAACAGGGCCAAGAATGCGGCGAACTACTACCTCGGCGATGCATATGCCATTCTTGGGAGCATCGACCGTTCAGCAGAAGTTACCTCCTCGTTTATTTCATCCAACGGGACACCCAAACAGTTCAAGGCGAAGGCGAAAGCCAGACAGGCTGCTCTTCTTTACCTGCAGGGCCAGAAAACCGAGGCAATGGGCAGGTGGAACGAACTTTTGCGGCAACAGCCCAATTCCCCCGATCTCCTCGCGGATATCCTCAGCGCCTGCAACAGGCTTGGGGTGGAATGCAGCGAGATTGTAGGGAAAGCAGGCACCTTAGCTGAAGCCGGACAGGGAAAAAGGTTTTCCAGCGTCAACCTCGCCCTCGGTAGATACTATCTGGGCAAGAAGGACTACGGGAAGACCATTGCTTATATGGAGGAAGGAAGGAATAAGGGCAACAAAAACAGGATCGAGTACAACGATCCCTTGATGCTCATCAATCTTGCTGAGGCATACTATCAGACTATGCGATTCTCCGAGGCTCTGGAGATCTATTTCTCGATGAGCGAGCAGTTCCCGGCGGTCCGTCAGATACAAGTCGCCATGCAAGGGGTGTATTCCATGGAGCAGAAGAGCGCAGGGGATGCACGGATTCTTTAACTGCTTTGATAGCATTTGAAGCGTTTGGGATTAGGTAAATACAAACGGATAAGACAAAGTGCACAATACGTTTTTCAAAGGTATTCCCCTATTAACGGCAAGGAGGATGTCATGAAAAGGTTAACGAGTGTTCTGTTAATCATTTCGCTTGGTGTATTCGTCGTGATGCTGCCTTGGGCAAAGGCGAAACGGAAGAATGACGGGAATCCGGACGGCGGCGCCATGAATTACGGTGAATACGGCAGACCCACGACCCTGGATCCCATAACGAGCAATGATATGATTTCATTGCGAATCAGCGAACTCATTTTTAACGGCCTTGTCGGCATAGATGAAAAGCAGGAAATTGTCCCGGAACTAGCCGAGAAGGTGGAGATTTCGGATGATGCCCTGAAGTACACCTTTTACCTGCGGAAGGATGTGACATGGCATCCGAAGGAGGGCGAGGAGCCGCAGCCGTTTACCGCCGACGATGTCATCTTCACTTACAATGTCATGATGCATCCGAAAACCATCACTTCCCTCAAGGTCCGCTTTGAGTTTATCGAGAGCGTTACCAAGATCGATGACTACACCGTCGAGTTTACACTGAAGCGACCGATCTTAAATGCCCTTGCCAAGTTCAGCTTCAAGATAATCCCGAAACACGGGCCGGAAAACGGGGAATTTCTGACGCGGGAAGACCCTTTTGTGCACAAACCCATCGGGACCGGTCCGTACATGCTGAGAAATATTACCGGAGACCATGAGGTGATACTCGTGGCCAACGACAACTATTTCCAGGGCCGACCCCATATCAACAAGTTCATTGCAAAACCCTTTGCGGACCAGAATATCATGAGTCAAGCCTTGATGTTCAACGCCATCGATATGATTGTGCTGGTGAACCCCAGGGACATACCCCAGATACAAGGGGACAAGCGTCTTGTCCTGCAGCCGTACAACGCCCTGTCGTATTCGTTCTTTGGCTATAACACCCGCAATCCGCTGTTGGCTGATAAACGTGTGAGACAAGCTATCACCTATGCGGTAAATCGTCAGGAGATGCTCGACTCATTTTTCCAGGGACAGGGAACCATTATTTCCGGTCCCTTTGCACCCGGAAGCTGGGCCTATAACCTGGATGTCCAGCCTCTCCCGTTTGACCCTGAAAAGGCGATTGAACTCTTAAACGAAGCTGGATTCACGAGAGGCGATGACGGTATTATGGAAAAGGACGGCGAGAAACTCTCCTTGACGCTGAAAGTGCCGATAGAAAAGGAAAGTGAAGCCGTAAAGCGCGTTGTCCTTGCATTTAAGAACTATCTCGACAAAATTGGCATAAACATCCAGGGAGAGTTCAAAGAATGGATGTCCTGGAAAGAGGATGTTTTCCTCAATCATGACTTCGATGTCATCTTCGCATCCTGGGTGTTTGACGACTCCGCCGACATTACCTCCCTCTTCCATTCGTCGGAGATCGGGCCCTGGATGAACAATTTCGGCTCTTATTCCAACCCGGAGGTAGACAGCTTTATCGTGGAGAGTAAGCTGACCCTCGACCACGAAAAGCGGAGGACCATATACCGCAAACTCCATTCCCTCCTGGCAGAGGAATGCCCGTACACCTTCCTCTGGACGCTCACGAACTACGCTGCCTACCACAACAGGCTCCGACACGTGGCTATCCACCCGTACAAGTTCTTCTCGTTCGCTGATGCGTGGTTCATACCCGAGCAAGATCAGCAATAGACCCTTTGCCCTTCAAATCCACGTACAGGGCCCTCCAGGTGAGGGCCCTGTATAATTGAGGCTCCGTAAAGGATGAAACTTGCCTCGCTGAGACCCGTAACGCTTCTGCTTTCCAAGGAGCTTGCGATTACTGCACTTCTACTCCTCGGAGTGAGCCTGGTGGTCTTCCTCGTCCTTTACCTTTCGCCGGGGGACCCATTCAGCCTGCTGCTCGAGGGGCAGATGACCACCGCTGCGGCGCGGGAAGGGGTGCGCCAGGCCCTGGGGGTACCAAGGGCGTGGTATGCTCAATATCTCTTATGGCTCGGAAACATGCTCCAGGGGAACTTTGGCACGTCCATCCGTACCGGGCTTCCAGTCTTAAGGGAGGTTGTCCGGGTGGGGATCAACACCCTCTATCTCACCATCGGTTCTATGCTCGTAACACTTCTCGTCGCCATCCCTATAGCCCTTTCTTCAGCGAGGCGCGGAACAACCGTTCTAAATTGGCCGTTTACCATGTTTGCCTACGTGGTCTCCGCACTGCCGGTCTTTTGGTTGGGGTATATCGTCATCTACGTATTCATGCACAAGTTCGGGCTGTTTCCGATTCTCTTCGGGTTTTCACGCGATCAAGAGTTGGGCTGGCTTTACTTCCTGCTGCCCATCTTTGTGCTCGGAATCGGCAATGGAACCATCAGCGAAGTCGTCCGTTTCCTCCGCGAGGAGATGGGTCGGGTATTGGCCGAAGACTACATACGCACAGCCCGCGCCAAAGGGGCGTCCATATGGGCGCATTCCTTTAAGGAGGGTTTTTTGATCCCAATAACCGAAATTGTCGCCTCGAAGATCCCCTTTATCCTCGGCGGCGCCGTGGTAGTGGAACAGGTTTTCAACTGGCCCGGCATGGGAAGGATGGCATGGCAGGCCGCCCAGGACAGAGACTATCCGGTTATCATGGGGATCGCCATCGCTGCTGCCATCCTTGTCCGATTCGGCACCTTGCTGCAGAGAGTTGTATACATCATGGTGAATCCGAGGTCATCTTAAGGAGAAGACCATTTCATGAGGGGCACGAGCGTATGAGAAGGTATTCCCAGGTTGCCCGGCATGTTGGAGCGTACTCGGACCTGCCCTTTTGGAAAAAGGCAACCCCCGTTGAACTCGTTTACGTGGCCTATGGCCTGCTTGTCGTGGCCCTCGTCGTGGCTTCCTACATCCTGGGGGCCGCCAATCTCCTCCTGCATGACCCTCAGGCCATGAACCTCCAGTTGTTGATGGCCCCCCCAGGGACTGCCGGTCACCCCCTTGGTACGGATTTCGTAGGGAGGGATATGCTTTCCAGGCTGATTGTCGGGATACAGGCATATTTTCTCCCGGGAATCCTGGCCATTGCCATCGCCCTGACACTGGGCATTTTCTTCGGGGTGTTGGCAGGTTACCGGGGGGGACGGATCGAAGTGGCCATTACCTATGCCGCGAATCTGATCGACTCGTTTCCCCGGCTGGTGTTCATCCTGCTCATAGTTGCCGCCTTCAAGCCCGATATCTATTACATCATGATGGTCGTCGGATTGACGAACGTGCCCGTGGTACTATCGCTCATTAAGGGCAAGATTCAGTTCCTCAAGGAGAAGAATTTCATCGAGGCTGCCATCGCCATCGGCCTGAAGAGCAGGGTTATCATCCTCAAGCACATCCTCTGGTACAACTGCCGTACGGTGCTGATCATCCAGGCAACGCTCGGTATGGCCGAGGCCATTCTCATCGAGACAAGCCTCAGCTATCTCGGGTTCGGGGTGCAGGAGCCGACGCCTTCGTGGGGCAATATGGTGCAGGCCGGAGCCAACTATTTCATGCAGGGCAACTTCTGGCCTTCTACAGCGCCTGCCCTGGCCATACTGATTACCATCATGGGGTTCCACCTGTTGGGGGACGGCCTCAACAATATCCTAGAGGGGAAGCGGATTTAATGAACAGCGTGCCGATTCTGGAGATAGAAAACCTGCGCACCTATTTCTATGCGAAGAGCAAGCAGGCCTTTATTCGCGCGGTGGACGGCGTCAATCTCCGGCTCAACCGGGGAGAAACGCTCGGGTTGGTAGGGGAAAGCGGCAGCGGTAAGAGCATCACGGCGCTCTCGATCATGGGGCTGATTAGCGCAGAGCCAGGGGTTATCAGCGGAAGGATAGACTTCAAAGCCGAGGGCATCGAGAAGAACTTGCTCCTGGACCTCGAGGATTACGTGCAACTGAAGGGAGAAGACGACCGAGTTATGGAGGTGCGCAAGGACTGCTCGGGGTGGCAGAAACAGGTGGAGCGGATAATGGAAAACATTCGCGGCAAGAAAATATCCGTGATCTTTCAGAATCCGCGATCTTCCCTCAACCCGTTTATCCATATCGGCAAACAGATAACCGAGGCCATACTCCTTAAGGGCCGAATCAAGAACCGCCGCGAAGCAAAAGAACGGGCTTTCTACTGGCTCGAACAGGTGAAGATCGACTCTCCCCGGCTCAGGTTCGATAGCTTTCCCTATGGACTGTCGGGCGGTATGTGTCAGCGGGCAATGATCGCCATGGCCTTGGCCTCGGAGCCATCGTTGTTGATCGCGGATGAGCCGACTACGGGTCTCGACGCCACCATACAATCAAAGATCGTGGACCTTCTGCAAGAGCTCAAGTCGGCCTTTACCGTAACCACGTTGCTCATCAGCCACGACATCGGGGTCATCAAACGGCTTTCCGACAGCGCAGCCGTGATGTACGGAGGCACGCTCATGGAGCATGGTCCGGCCAGAGACATTCTTCTAATAGATCATAAAGACAAACACCCATACACCGCGGCCCTCCTTGCATCCATACCGAGCGAAGAGCACATCAAGGAGAAAGCCTATTTGCATGCCATTGAGGGGGATGTGCTCGATACCATTAATACTCCTGATGGCTGCAGGTTCTATGCTCGCTGCAATCGAGTTACTGACGGGATCAGAGAGAAGTGTCAATTTCACGAGCCGGACCTCCGGGAGATATCTCCCGGGCATTGCGCGAGATGCTGGCTCTATTTTGATTAGAAACGACAGGCCGTTATGGGAAAAACGATACTAGAAGTGGTCAATCTCAAGAAGCATTTCCTCCAGCGCAGGGGCCTCTTCTCAACGCTCCGGGGGCAGGAGAGGGTAATCCCCGCAGTGGATGATGTCAGCTTTTACCTCAAGGAGCACGAAACCCTGGGTCTTGTGGGGGAGTCCGGGTCTGGAAAGACCACGGTTGGTAGGACCATCTTGCGGCTTACCCCTGCCACCTCCGGCAGAATCCTCTTCGACGGCGAAGACATCACCGCTCTTCCCGCACGGGACTTCCGTCCGCTCAGGAAAGAGATGCAGATGATCTTTCAGGATCTCGATGCCGCCCTCAATCCCAAGATGCGCATCCGGGCAATACTCAAAGAGGCAATTAGCGTTCACCAGGACATAAACGGTTCGCAGGTCGACCGGAAGATGGGCGAACTCCTTGAACAGGTGAACTTGAAGGATAGTAAGCTTACCAACTTCCCCCATGAGCTTTCTGGCGGAGAAAAGCGGAGGGTAGGCATTGCCCGCGCACTTGCGGTGGGGGCACGATTTCTCGTTGCGGATGAGCCGACAAGTGCGCTGGATGTCTCCATACAGGCCCAAGTAGTCAACCTGCTAAAGGACCTACAGAAGAACCTGGGGTTGTCGTACCTCTTCATATCCCACGACCTGCGGATTGTGGAACTGGTCAGCCACAAGGTGGCGGTCATGTACCTGGGGAAGATTGTGGAGATGGGCCTGGTAAATCGTATTGCCCAAGCGCCGCGTCATCCCTACACCCACATCCTCTGGTCTTCCCTGGTTGAAAAAGAGAGCAGAGAAGCCTCCCGTACTTCCTCAGAGGCCAAGTCGGACGACTGGGGAGTATTTGATTTCGAGCGTCCTCACCGCGGCTGCCGGTTTGCCCCCCGCTGCCCGGTGTACCAAGCTCGGGGGGGGCCTAAAATATGCATTGACCCTTCCACTGAGCCCCAACTCCACGACATCTACGAGGCCCATAAAGTGGCATGTCATTTCCCGCTTTAATGGGTTTTCTTGGAGGCACTTCTTCTCGCTCACTGTTTTTGCCAACCACATTTTCTTACTCTGTGTTCTATTTATTTGCGTTTGAAATATTGGAGTTATCGGGATGAGGCGAATTCTGAGATTTCAGTTAGCAAGGGTCGCACACCATGAGGCGGTGTGCGTTACACACGGGAAAAACTTCCTCTCGCCCCGCCCGGGGCGGAGTAGAGGGTGACTCTTGCGATACGAACTCATTCAAAACCCCGAGCTTAAACCGGTAGTTTCTTAGGAGCAAAGAACGCACACCTTGGTACGGTGTGCGTTATACGTGGAAGAAACTGCCTCTTGCGTTGCATAGGGACGGAATGGAGCGTGACTCTTGGGATATGAGCTCATCCAAAACCCCAAGCTTGGGTTGGCACTTTCTTAGAAGAACTATTGCATTTTGAGATAGGCATTAAAGCAATTTAGCGAAAAAACGGATCGCCTGGGGCTACCTTCACTTCAGTCCCGCCTTGCGCAGTGCTGCGGTGAAGCGTTCTGGAAGCGTCCGGTCCTTGGGGGCTGGTCTTTATAAACCGTTCCTTGGAAAACGTCGGGTTGATGCCGAGGATTTCATTTGCCGCGGCACGGTCATCCTCCTGCCCGTATTCCATATACGTCACTAAGAAGCCTAGTCGGGATACTCGGTCACTGTGGCGGAGACTTCTCTGGGATCCCCACCTCTCCAGCCCGATGTATGAGTAGGCCACGTTGTGTATGTACCATGCCGGGCTATAGGGATTGCGATGGGATAGCGCCGTGAAGGTCCAGAGCAACCCAAGGCTTGCAACGGTCCTCGCGGCCGCGGGGCTGATTGCCTTGTCAGCCTTTCAAGGGTCGGTATCAGGGGAGCCGATCCATTTCATCAACGTGCACGGCCATTACGTTCCTTTGGGTCCGGAGTTCCCGCCTAAATCGAAGATGGCCGTTAAGTTCGGATTCCCTGGCATGCCGGTGAGCGAGTTCTTCGCCAGCATGGACCGGTGGGGCGTGGACATTTTTATCAACGAGTTGTCGCCGACGACCATATGGAAGGGCGGCACTCATGACGATTACGGCATTCCGAACCTGAGCGAACTCTATCCTCGCCGGGTTTTCTCGCTCTACGGCGAGGGGTTAAGGCTTTTGTATTGGGCCGTCGAGAAGGGACGCGATACCGCCCGACATGAACGGAAATTCGTCCGCCTCATCGAGGAGGCGATGCAGTCGGGAAAATACAAGGGGTTCGGCGAGATCGGGCTGCACCACATGCAAACGGTGAGGCGCGCGAACCTAACCATCAAGGCCGATCAACCCTGGATGCTGAAGCTTGCCGACATCGCCGCCAGATACGACGTTCCCATCGACATCCACATGGAGGCGACGGACGATACCCTTCCCGCGCTTGAAAGGCTGCTCTCGCACAACAGGAACAACAAGATCGTCTGGGCCCATACCGGGTGGTCGGAGCTTGGCAATGCGACCGCGGATGTCTGGAAACGGCTGATGGCGCGCCACCCGAACCTTTATGGCAGCATCAAGCACAGGTCGCCGGACAACAAGTATGGGTCGAGGAAGGTCGCGCTCCGTTACAGAGACGGCAGGATCAAAGCCGACTGGCTGCACCTGTTCGAAAGGTTCCCCGACCGCTTCATGATCGGCAGCGACATCGCGCCCGGCGTCTTTGTCAAGCACGGCAACTACCTTCGGCATCTCAAACGTATGCAGAAATTCCTGCGCCGGCTGCCCCCGCACCTACTCGGTCCCATTGCCAGGGACAACGCCATCCGCGTATTCAATCTACCGGCGGGCGGCAATTCGTGGAATGAGAAAACCAGATGAAACGACTGTCCGTATGGTTGACCGCGCTGTTTCTATTGACGCCGGCACCGACCCGATCAGCGTCAAAAGGTCCGAAAGCCGTTTATCCTGATGTTTCACGGAATACGATTACAAGACCGCTGGATGGAATTGACGCCCGGTCATCCGGACCGCTTCATGCTCGGCTTCGATAGGTGGTATCCCTTGATCTGATGACGAAGGGATTTTGCGGGAGATTACCGATTTTCTGAAATACTGATTAGGGAAACAATAAGAGGATTCTTAAAAAGGCCGGAGCTTACTTCGGCTCTTTTATTTAGAGGACGGGGTAAAAGGAAGAGAATCATGTTACCAGAAATCACTTCAAACTTTTGGGGCATGGGGACTTGATTTGCCCTGGTAAGCAGTAGCTCTAGTTTATTGATTCAAGATGGAATAGCTCACTGACAAACTTAGCCAATCTATCGAAATGCGTTTCAATTAATCAGAACCGTGTAACGGACATTCTTAGATCGATGGCATATATTCCTTAGCCACCAACGAAATCCTGGGTCCTAAAGTCCATACCTCCCCAGCCCGCCCTTATACTTGAGAGAACTGGCCTTCTCCTCCGTTCGGCAGAGCCCAACGCTTCGGGGAGGCATCCCCCTTCAACAGTTCGAGGCTAGAGGCCAGACGCTCAGGGTTAACCAACATCATCCGAAAATCACACACCTCCTCAGAAATCCTAGGGGATCCCAGACGCCGGGACAGGGTATTTTTGTGCCGGACTTCTCCAGCAAATCCCCTAATTCACAGCGGAGTCTCGTACTGAAATATATGAATAGTGGCAATGGGTTCTTAGGCGTCAGGCGCTTTTCGGAGGATAGGGGATGAACGAGGCGATTACTAATCCGATAAGGGGCATGAGGATAATGGTTTTGAGGGCAAAGGGAACCCCCCATAGATCCGCCAGATATCCCAAAAGGGTCACCCCAATCCCCCCCGTGCCAATGGCAAAACCCACCATCAAACCGGAGGCAACGCCCAGATTGTGGGGAAGCATTTCCTGGGCCATCACAATGGTGGGCGTGAAGCTGGAGACGAGAACGAGGCCAGAGAGCCCCAGGAGGATGATAACGGGCCAGCCGGTGAAGTTGAGAAAGGCCAATATCAAGGGGAATGTAATTCCCAACGTAATCAAGATGAAGTTCTTCTGTCCCCATCGATCCGCCAAAGGTCCACCCAAGAGCGTGCCAACAGCCCCAGTAGCCAGAAAGATGAAGACCAATTTTCCCGCAAAGATGGCCTCACCTCTGAGGTAGTTTATATAGTAGAACGGAATAAAGGTCATTAACCCCGCTTGGATCCAAGACCGCATGGTTACCGTGAGGATGAGGAGGAATAGGCCAAGTTTATTCCCAGAAGGGGCATGGGGTCTTATCGGCCCTTGCTGGGTAATGATGGAACTCTTGCCGGAGGAGGTCAGCCATCGAAGGGAGAAGAGGAAGAGAAGACCCGTTATAACCCCGGGAATGGAGAAGAAGCCTGACCCTTTGAGTCCGAAGGAGGTAACCAGATAGGTAACCATTATCGGGCCGAGGGAGAAACCAAGATTCCCCCCCACGGTGAAGATTGCCATTCCCGTAGCCCTTCTTTCGCCGGTAAAAAAATGGGCAGTGCGATAGCCTTCGGGGTGATAGCTGGACACCCCAATCCCGCTGAGAACAACGAGGACAAGGAGCATCTCATAATTCGGTGCAAACCCAGTCAGGGAAAATGCGATGGAGGCGAGGAGAATGCCCCCCGGAAGGAACCACCCTTGGGGATAGCGATCCGAAAGATGGCCGAAAGCGGGTTGAATGATGGAAGAGGTCATATTGGCCACGAGGAGGATGAACCCAGCCTTGGCATAGGAAATATTTAACGCCTCCTTAATAAAGGGAAGGAGAATGGGCACGGCCCCCTGATTGATATCCGTGACCATGTGGCCTAAGCTCAATAGTGAAAGGGCCTTTTTGTCCATCTTCATGATTTCCATGAAGCACCACTCTCTGGAAAACTAAGGGAGGCAGTTTTGCTTGATGGCCCGTAGCTCACGGTTTACCTGACTATGGTACACCCTTTTCGACAGAAGACGATCAATGGTTTGCTCAACCTGCCCGAGGATCGGGCAATTTGCGCCACGTCTGCTTGAACGCACCCTGGGAACACCCTCTTCAGACGCCCCGTAAACTCATAGATGAAATAGCTCACCGGATC
>JABAOH010001563.1_pt2 | contig 22946 bp, 19 predicted proteins | sample 7062181 | NCBI WGS metagenome assembly JABAOH01 (sample SAMN14538630, study PRJNA623070) | marine sediment metagenome | biome: marine biome [ENVO:00000428]; feature: marine pelagic biome [ENVO:01000023]; material: deep marine sediment [ENVO:00002113]; isolation source: pool of 5 deep marine... | reverse complement strand
AGGCGCTATAGTGAAGATTAATCCCCAAGCCAACAATCATTCCCAAAACAAACCAAAGCCAGATTCTTGGTTTTTGCCAGAGAAAACCCATAACCGCAAAAAGAAAAATTCCCAAAAAAGGCAAAAGGCTTGGATTCCAAAGAAGACGATTAAATTTAAGAAGGTAAGGAAAAACAGAGTAAATTGCAAAAGCAGAGATTCCAGCTAACCAACCCTTGCTTTTCCCGATCCAAAAAAATAATCCAACTCCTGTTAGCCACCAAACTCCCATAAATATTTTTGTCATTAAAATCGCATCCCAGCCCGTTAAAATCGCCAAAGGAATTAAAAGATAATAAAAGAGTGGACCAGTAAAAAATCCTCTTCCATCCACTATTTTAGTAATCACCATTGGTCCTACTAGTCTTAATTTACCCTCTTGAACCATTTCCCAGATATTACTCATGAAAAGGGCTTGATCAGAAGAAAACATCATCAGCTCCTCAAAACGCCACAACCTGATTGACCAAAAGATTAGACTTATTAAAACAAAGCTGATTATAATCAGCTTGTTTTTATTTAATTCTCTTAGAATCTTTGACCTTGACCAGGAAGAAATAAGTTTCACTATTCTCTGGTAGTATTTAACCATTCTTCGGCAATCTCCTCAATTTATAGAAGATATAACCATCACCTAAATCAACCTCTCTCGCAATCCTGAAAGGCCGGAGACTTTGAATCTCCCAGACTGTCTCCTTTTCTGGCAGCCTAGTTTCAGGCGCGACTAAATAGAGAACCACGGCCGAGTTATACTCTTCCACTCCCAATGGCTTAATCCCTTTTTCCCTCAACCACCATCTTAAATCTAAAGCTCGAGTATCAAAACCAATAATCGAAGCGACTTCAAAAGTCTCTTCATTATCATCAATAATCAAATCTACCACTTGTTTTTGTTTCTCAAGACTCCAATGAGAAGGATGATAAGTCAGTCTTTGATTCGATTGAACTGAAATAATTAACAAATAACCAATCAGAGCTATTTCTAGGGCGATTACCAACTTTGATCCGAAAATAATCTTAAGTTTTTCCATAACCAGACCATAAAACTTACAAATTAAAGGGATCAGAGGAAACAAATAATAATGTAAAACCCCAAAAGTATAGCCCGCCGATAACTGAAAACTTCTAATCTGGAAAATAATCGTTCGGAGATTATAAAAATCATGTCTGAGTTCAAACAATATAAGAGGCGATTCAACAATCACTGCTCCTGCTCCCAAAAGCAGCCAATTCTTAAGAATAAAATCCTTGTTCTTTAGGTCTAGAATTAAATAATAAGCCAAAATTAAAAGCCAAAGAAGAGCACTATAGTGAACGTGGATTCCTAATCCCAAAAATAACCCCCCTAAAAAGAAAAAGGCTAACCCTCTTTTTCTTTCCTCCAAAAACCATAAAAACAAAACTCCAAAAATCGGTAAGAGATGAGGATTCCAAATCATCCGGGAATAGGAAATAAAAATCGGCAAAAATGACAAAATCGCATAAGCAGAGAGACTAATATCTCCACTAAATCTTCTTCTCAGCCAAAAGTAAATTAAGACAAAAGTCCCTACCCAAAGAAGAGTAAAAAAACCAGTCATGGGCACAATCTCCCAATTAAGGACAATCCCCAAAAGAGCTAAAAGCCAATAAAAAAATGGCCCAGTGAAAAAGAATCTGCCTTCAACCACTTTGGTGGCCACCATTGGCCCGATTAATCTTAGTTTGCCCGAATCAACCATGTCTTTTACCTCATGAAGGAAAAAAGGAGGATCAAGATAGAAATTAACTAATTTTTCGTAATGATTGAACCGAAGAATCAAGGCGACTAAAGTAATTAAACCGAAAATTATTCCTGTTAGGAGAGCTTTATTTTGCCAAAAACAAGCTTGCTTATTTTTCTTGATTTTTTTCACTTTTGCCTAATCCTCGCTATGATTGAATAGACTTCCTCTTCCTCTAAAGGCTTTTCAATATCCTCGTAATAAACCTTAAGACTTAAATCATCGTAAATCACCTGGGGCCCATTCTCGCCAGAGAGAGTGTAATAAGCCTGGGTCGAAGAATTACCAAAACCAATAATCAGAGGATAATCAGGATCATTCTCAAAATAAAGACTTGCTCCTCTTGGCAACTCCGGATATTCCTGCTTTAAATCATTAACCAAGTTCTCAGCAATCTTCGCTCTGGTAATCACCCAGTAAGTATCCCAAGAAAGACTAATCGTGGTTAAAGAAATAACCAAGAGTAAAAAGACACCTACAAACATTAAAACCCTAGGTAAATTCTTTAAAAGAACAACAAAAAAACCAATCAAGCCCAAAAGAGGAACAGTTAAGTAATATGAGAATTTATGCCAGGGCCAAAAAATGACTGGCAAAAGACCAACCAAAAACCAAAGAAGAAAAAATAACTCTTTTGATTTCTCTTTTTTCGAAGACCTCAAAATCCCCAACGCCAAAATAATTAAAAACAAGAAACTAGCACTAAACATAATCTGAGCTTCTCTTCGATACCAAAGAATAAATCTCGGATCAATCTTTAAACCCGGCCCAACAAAATCAATCAACATTTCTGGCAAACCAATCCCCCAAAGCAAATACCAGAAATAACTGTTGATGATTCTCTTAAGATTAAAATCTAATTGATAAACCGAAGTATCAGGCAGACCTCCACCAATCCGAAAAACTAGATAGAAACCTAAAACTAGCCAAAAAGGTAAAGTTTTTCTCCATTCTTTTTTACCAAGAAGAAATTCATAACCAAGAAGAATTAAGGGTAGAGCAATCGCACTCTCCTTAGAGAGAAGACTGAAGACAAAAAATAAAGGCGCAATCCGCTTGTTCTCTAAATATAGCCAAAAACTCAAAAACAAAAAGAAAGCCATACCAATCTCCTGAAAATTAGAGATATAGGCAAGACTACCAAGATTTGAAGCATTAATGGCATAGAGAAAAGCTCCCCCTAATGGCAAGATAGGACTTTTACTCTTAAAGAGCTTCCCAAAAATTTTAAAGACAAGAAAAATATTAGCCAGAAAAAACAGAAAACTAACTAAATGAAAGAAAAAGGGCTGAAGTCCGAATAAAGATTTAACCACAAAAGTATAAACCTGAGTGGTTAAAGGCCGGTAAAAACTATAACCATAAGGATTTTGAAAGGAGAAAAAACGAAAAAAATCTCCTCCCGAACTAATCATTCCCATTTTAAGATGAAAAAAATCATCCTGAGTAAAATAAAGAGAGAAAATGGGTAAATAGATAGCTAGGACAAAGACAACTATTAAAATAAAAGGCCAGTATTTTTTTAAAAAATTTTTAACCATTTCTCCGCCAGCTAAATAATCCTAAAGTAACAATAATCGAAAAAAGAGAAACCAGATTAGTAAACATTCTCAAAGGTGTTTCTTTAAACTGAAAAAGGGCTTGATGTTCTCCTTGAGGTATTTGAAGAGAAATATCTCCATGAGGTTGATTAACCTCAACCTCTTTTTTCTGGCCATCTAAATAAGCTTCCCAGCCCGGATAATAGTAATTATGAAAAATCAATTTGGTGGTTACAGGGACTTCAACTTCGGCCGTAAAACGAGTCGGACTTTCTTCTGAATAAATGACTTCTCCTTTCTCTACCTCTATTTTTTCTCCTGGCAAAGTCTCTGGTCTTTCTTTTGTCCAAAGTGGCAATCTTAAATACTCTTCTTTCAAAGTCAAATAAACGGAAGAGATTTCCTGTTTATAACCAGTTTTGGTTTTATTAGCAAAATAACGATTCATAAAATACTCATCGGTCCGTTCAGGAAAAACTTTTTCTGGCCTAAAATAATTGAGGGTCAAAACTGGCGCCAAGATTAATAAGAAAAGGGCAAGTCCTTGCTTATATTTTAATCTAACAGGAACTTTTTCAATACCAGCCGCCAAAAAGGAAATCAAAAAAGTAGCCATTATCAAAAACCGCCAGGGAAATTGGAAATAAGGAAAAAGAGGAATCAAACGCCAAACGAAATCTGATCTGATATTCATCAAAAATAAAACCACTACCAAACTTAAAAACCCCCAACCCAACAAAACTAACTCCTTTTTTTCTATTTTTTTAACTAACCACAGCCAACAAAAACCTAGCCCACAAATAGCCCCTGCTAAAAGATTAACTATTCCTATTTGAAATGACATTTCGTCATTCGGTCCCCAGATAGAAATTCCATAACCCCAAGAGGGGATAATTAACTGCTTGATAAAAGGGAAGTGGTCTCTAAAATTAAAAACCGTATCCGCCACCATATATCTCTTCTCCCAAATGGCAGGCAGCCAGAAAAATGAAGAAATTCCCGCCCCTAATAAAAAGCCGAAGATTAAATCCAAAACTGCCTTTTTTCTCTTCTTAACCAGAATAATTAAAAATAACCCGTAGAGCAAAAAAAAGGGAGTAGCCATCAAAAGGGTAATATTATGAGAAAGAATCAAAAGAGCAAAAGCAATTCCCAAAAAGCCAACATCCTTTCTATCTCCCTTTTTTATCAGCCTGTCTATTGCCCAACCAACCAAGGGAATAAAAACAAAAGCCAAAGCCTCGCCAATCGCTCCCCGGACATAAACATCCACTGCCCGATAGGGGGTATAAACATACAAAGTCGCTCCTAAAAAGGAAAACAGCTCACCAAAATTCCTCCTCAAAAACAAATACATGGTCACTCCCGAAAGAAGCAAAGAAAGAGCATAAACAAGTTTGGTTGACCCAACCAAACTTATACCTCCTAGATAAAATAGTTCTCCTAAATAAAAAGGCAAAGGGTAAACAAAGTTAAACAAGGGATAACCATAGCCAAAACTCAAATCTGGCACCCAACGAGGCGGCAATTGGCCTCCTTTAACTGCCCGATCCATTTCATAAAGCCAAGCCACATGCATATCATCATGCAAAGAATAAAAACCAGGACCAATAATGCCCAACACCAACGGCAGAGCCACCAAAACCACTAATAAAGGAAGGAGTAATTTATTTTCTCTTAGTTTTTTTATCATAGGCCATCAGAAAAATAATTGCCAAAAAACTTAACAAGGAAAGGGCATTAGCCAAAAGTCTAATCTCGGTATTTCTCAACCAACCAGAAACTTCATGTTCACCCGGTGGGCTTTGGATTAAAATTAGCCCCCATTGATTTTCCTTGATAGGCACAGGTTGGTTATCAATAAAGGTCTGCCAATTAGGAAAATTAAAAACAGGAACTAAAACTTCGGCCGACTGTTCATTAAAAACATGGATTTTAAAATTAAAGTAATCAGACTTCTTCAAAAATTCATTTACTACCCCTTCCCTTTTAATAATTTCAGGCTGATTAGGGTCAATCTCGGGAAGAGCCTCTACTCCTTGGGGTAAAAAGTCATAATGAGCCCTTTTAGTCAATAGCTCTTGGTCAGAGATAGATAAAAATTCTTTTGGCCGAAAATAGCCAGCATTAAAAATTATTGTCAGGCCGAGCAAAAAAATGGCCAGTCCCCAAGCCCCTTTTTCCCACTTTTTTTCCAAAACCATCATCATCGATCCAGCCAAAAATGAAGCAGTAAAAACAATCAGGCCCAAAAACCGCCAGGGAAATTGGACAAAATGCAACAGAGGAACTTTTTTCCAAATAAAAGCTGAACGGGAATGAGTCATCAAAGTTAAAATGAAAAACAGGCCAACCATTATTAAAACCAAAACCGTTTTTCTGCTTTTCTTCCTTGCCAAACGCCAGACTCCAATTACCCCAGCAACCATTACTAACCACCAGTGAGGCCAGCCGATTTGAAAAGAAAGGTCATCAGCCGGCCCAAACCAAGAAATACCATAACCCCAACTCCGTTCAAGAAATAATTGTCTCAAATTAACGAAATGGGCTCGGAAGTCAAAATAGCCAGTGGTCATGTTGTTTAGTTGAACTAGGTCTCTTTCCAGCCAAGCAGGAAAGAGGAAAAAGGCAGCTAAACCCGCACCAATCAACCCGGCCGAAAAAACCTTAATATAAACCTGTTTATCTCTCTTGCTCCAAACTACTAACCAGAAAATTCCCCAAACCAACAATAAAGGCAAAGCCAGGACAATAGTAATGTTATGGGAGAGCAAAAAGACAGCTAGAGAAAAACTGGCAAAAACCAAAAACCGATTAGTTTCTTCCTTAAATAATCGGTAAAAACTCCAAAAAACTAATGGTAAAATAGCCAAAGCAAAAAACTCAGCCAAAGCCCCTCTTACATAAATATCCAGGGCATGATAAGGCGCTAGAGTATATAAGATTGCGCTGACCAACCCCCCCCACTTACCCCAGAATTCTTCAGCTAATAAATACATAGAAAGGCCTGACAAAAGAATACCCGCTAAAAACAAGAGTTTAATGGAAGAAATTAGAGAAAAGCCTAACATCCGGAAAACCATTCCCAGGTAATAAACTAAAGGAGAGTAATAATTAAACATAGGTAGGCCAAAACCGCCCCCTAAATCCGGTGTCCAACGACAGGGAATTTGGCCATCAAAAAAGCATTTCTCCATCTCAAAAAGCCGAAGAGCTTGAAGGTCATCATGAACTGGAAAAAAGCCGGCTCTCAGAAGCGGCCAAAAAGCAAAAATACTCACCAGAAAAATTATTAGCCAGGGCCAAAATTTAACCATTTTTAAGATTTTTGTCTTCATCTTTTTTGGATCCTCTCGTGTCTTCGCCAAACAGGAAAAGACAACATAGCTATCAGGCTGACTACCGTAAGGGCATTAGCCCCCTTTCTAACTGGTGTATCATTTAGTTTAACAAAAATCTGATGTTCACCTTCAACCAAGTCAAAGGTGGGTAAACCCAAGAAATTATCATAGTCAAAATGAATTTTTTGGCCATCGACTATCACTATCCATCCTGGAAAATAAAACACTGGCAGACGAATCCTTGCTGCCTCTTGGATATTAACCCTCCCCTTTTGCCAATTAGTCCCTTTCTGATAATCAACTATCTTGCCTTTGCCCTCAATAAAAATCGGTTTTTCAGGAGCCTTTTTATCCGGAGGCATCTCGGCAAAAATTGGCAAATAGTCAAAAATGCTAATAGTCAATTGTTTTTCCCAAAGCTGGCTAGAAAATTTCTCTTGGTCAGTAATCTGATACCAAGTGGCGGGCCGGAAAAAACCAGCATTCAAAAAAATAACCAAAAAGATTAACAGTGAGGCAAGAAGGACTTTTTTGTTAGTAACAAACTTGAATAGACCTCCCACCAAAAGGGAGAAAAAGAAAATAGCTAAGACTAAAAACCGCCAAGGAAATTGCAGCCAGGCTAAAATTGGCAAGTTATCCCAGACAAAATTTGAGCGCAAGTGGGTCATAAAAGTTGCCACCATTCCTCCCAAAAAAAGGAATAGACTAATCAATAGGGCTTTTTTGTTTTTTCTTTTCCAGAGGGCCAAAATTACTACCAGTAAAGCCAGGAGCCAATGAAAAAGGCCGATTGAAAATGACAAGTCCTCATTGGGTCCTAAAACTGAAGAGCTGTAACCCCAGTGGGTTGAAAAAAATAACTGGCGCCAGGAAACAAAGTGAGCTAGGTAATTGAAATAGCCCATTAGCAAGGTCTCGGTATGAGCAAATGGCTTTTCCAAAATCATTGGCAAGACAAAAAATCCAGCCAGACCAATTCCCCAAACTCCGCCTAAAAAAAGTTTAATTAATGAGGAATATCTCCTTTTGGTTAGAAGAAAGAGTAAAAGAGTCCAGCCAACCAGGAAGGGCAAGAAAATCATTGAACTAATATTGTGACTTAACAGCAAGCCGCCAATACCAAGAGCCATCCAGACTAAGTAAATTAAGCCTTCTTTTTTGAAAAACTTATAAACCGCCCAAAAAATCAAAGGGAAAAAAGCTAAAGCCCAAAACTCCCCCACTGCTCCCCGATTATAAACATCCATCGCCCGGTAAGGAGCATAGATATAAAAAACTGAGGCCACCAAACCGCCCCAATTACCCCATAAGCTTCTTCCTAATAAAAACATGGCCAGGGCCGATAAAACAAAACTCATAATAAAACCAATTTTGACACTATCCAAAATAGAAAAACCAACCAGGTGAAAAACTTCCATCAGGTAATAAGGTAAGGGAGGGTAATAATTAAATTGAGGATAACCATAACCATAGCCCATATCCGGCACCCAGCGACAGGGAATTTGTCCATCACGAACACACTTATCTAGCTGCAAGACCCTCATTGCTTGCATATCATCATGCATCGGGAAATAACCAGGCCTCACCAGGCTTCGCCAAGAAAAGATGGAAAGAAAAACAACAGCTAGGAGAAAGAGGATGGTAACCTTTTTTTGAGTTTTTGCCATTCTAACCTTTTGGATATCAACTTTATATTATAAACCAAAAGGATAAAAAGTGGAGGTAAAACCGGCAATAAATAACGAGGATAAGGCAAACCGTAGGAATACATAGCCAAAAGAGACAGGGGGAAAATAACCAGTAATAAGAGAGTTAAATTCTCTTCCTTCCCTAATTCTTTTTTGACATTTTTAAGGGTTCCTTTTTTTATAGCTTTTCGTGTTAAATGCCAAGCTGTTGGAAAAATCGAGAGAAATGAAATCAACCAGAGAGGTGACCATTGACTAATTCTAACTATTCCCTCACCCCACCAAGTATGCCACTGGCCTAAAAGCAAAATCCGCCAGATTTCCAGTTTAGGATAGCCAGGTATTTGGACCCGAGCAAAATGGCGAATCCAAAAATGAAGTTGTTTAAAGTCAATCAGATTGTGGCCATTGATGAAGTAGACTAGATAAGTAGACAAGTAGATAATTGGGAAAATGGGGCTGAATACAAGAAACCAGAATAAGTCTTTATAGCGAAAAACAACCAGAAGGAAAAGAAGATACAAGCCAACAACGCCCAAAAGGGCAAAACCAACCAAATACATTTTGGTAGTTGCCACTAAGGCTAAGGCAATCATTGTTCCTAAATACCAACCAGGACTCTTCCTTCCTCTAATTAAGCAATAAAGAACCAGACTAATGAAAAGAGCGAAGGGCAAATCAAGCATAGAGGTAGTTAGGCCTTCCTGAAAGTGTTTTTCCAAACTGAAAAGAACCACTGGTAGTAAAGACCAAACATCATCTTTAATCACCTCTTTGCCTATCAGATAGATAACTGCCAAAAGGCCAACTCCAAATAATAAAGCTTGAACATTTTGATTTTTAAAAAGAAGAATAGAAAAACCAATCAAATATTTACCAAGAGGTGGCATTTCTTTATTAATAACTGTCGGGTCATCACCTTGAATCTGGCGCCAGCCGGCATAAGCATAAAGTTCGGGGTCACCCATTGTTTCGCCTGCCTGCCAACCTTTGGCCCATTGGGATTGTTCATAACGTTCCTGCCAATAATCAGCATCAAAGGAGGTGGTATAAGAAGAACGATTGGTAAAAGTTATCCAGCCAAAAACTAAAACTAAAAGACCAATTAAAAGATAAAAAAGCTTGTCTTTCATTTAACCCGATATAAAAGAAGATGGTCCTGACCCTTTTTGCCTTTTGCCTTGGGGATTTTTAGGACCAATTCCAACCCAGGATCATCCTTAGCACCCATTCTCGACTCGTTAACCACTAAATAAGTTTCTGCTTCACCAGCTTGGGCACTTTCCTTTAAGGGCTCGGGCACGGTTAAAAGAGAAAGGCCAACGCCAAAAATGGTTACTCTTGGATGTTTATCAAAATAAATCTGCAAGCCATCAGGTAGAGTGCCAAAGTGGCCCTCGGTGCCAACATTGACATGTTTTTCCTGAGCAACTTCCTGAAGATAGTCACGGACCCGATTAATCCCGTAACCCGAGGTCCACTCTTCTAAATAACCTGTTCTCATTCTTTCAGGTAAGGAGGCGGCTTGGGGATTGTTTAACAGCAAATAATTATAGCGCAAGGGCAAGATTAGGATTATAAGAATTAAGGAAATAATGATAAGTCTATCCCGTTTAAATTTATTAAACAAAAACTCAAAGAAAACTGAGGCAAAAATTATCACGGGGAAAATAGTAAACAAAAGATAACGAGGAGTAAAAACTTTAGCGATAGTTGATTGGACCAGTAAAGGCACCAAGAACCAAGCCAGAAGAACCAGGCTAATTTTCTTTTTATCAATCAAACTAACCACTAACCCCAAAAAACTAGTTATTAATATCGGCCAGGTAAACAGATTGGGAAACCAATCACTGATATCTTTAAGATGAATCAAAATGGGGTCACGAGGATGTTTGAGAATTTCACTAATAGAAAAAACATAGTCTTTATTTCGCAAAGCAATCATTTGGAAATTAGGCCCTAACCTTAAAAGATTATAAATTCCAAAAGCAAAAAGATAAATAATTAACCATAAACCAACTAGTTTAAATAATTGAATCGGCCACCTTAGTCTTTTAAACCGCCTTATTAACATGGTTATAGGAACTAATCCCACAAAAAACATGGCTGGAGATTTAGTAATTAGTCCACCACCCAAAACTAAACCAGTTAAAATTGCCAAATCAGTTCTTGGATATTCGACTAGCAAGACCGAAAGAAAAAGAGTCCAAATTCCAAAGGCCAACAGTAAACTGTCCACTAAAGCCATCCGGTCAAAGAAGAAGGTATAAGGAAGAATTGAGTAAAGAAAAATTGAAATTAAGGCAGCCCTTTTTGATTTAAATAAATAATAGGTCAATAAAAATAGACCAATCAAACTTGCCAGGCCAGAAAAAACAGAAACCATCCTCCCGGCTACCAAAGGGTCGGTAAACAATTTTAACAAAGGAATAGTCAACCACATAAATAAAGGCTGTTTGCCATCCGAAAGAGGTAAAAACCTCAAAGTTGGTTCAGCCCTCATTACCTGGGACCAACGGATGTAAATCGCCTCATCAGCAAAAATGGGGATAATGGTTAAGTTAACAAGCCTTAAAATTAGGTATAAAACGATAATTCCTAAACCAATCAGGATTGTTTTTCCCCACTTTTTTTGAATTATTGATACTTGATTCTTGAAACTTCTAATCATACTCCCCCCGCCAATCATTAATCTTTACTCTTAAAACCTCAAAAAACATTTCCTTAGACTCCTTGAGAAAATTCCTTTTCTTTCCCAAAGTAATATCCTGGTCTTCCCACTGAACAGGCACCTCTTTAATCTTCAACCCCAGTTTCTTAGCCACAAATAAAAGCTCGACATCATAAGCCGTCACCCGCCAACCCTTAGCCCTCTTCTCTTTTCTATAAATCGTCATCTTGGAGAAGATTTTCCTTAAAGCTTCTCTTTTAAAGGCCTTAAAACCACATTGAGTATCAGTAATCTCTCTTAAAAGAAACAACTGGCGAACATATCTAAAAACAATTGAAGCAATTTTTCGATAGAAAGGAAACTTTTTTCTTGTCAAACCCCGCGAACCAAAAACAAGATCATATTTTTTTCCAAAAAAAGGTAAAAGTTTAGCCAATTGATTAACTGGCGTTGATTGATCCATGTCAGTAAAAAGAATGATTTCTCCCCTGGACTTTCGGTAACCAGACCGGAGAGCAAAAGGCTTACCTCCATGCTTATTCTTTAATAATTTAAACCGAGAATTGTATTTAACAAATTTTTCAAGAAATTTAAGACTACCGTCAGTCGACTCGTCATCAGAAACAATGACCTCACTAGAGTAATCCTGTTTTCTCAAGTATTTCTCAACTTGATCAAGAACTCCTCTTTTTAAATTCTCTTCCTCGTTATAGCAAGGAATGACAACTGAAACTTTTGGTTTCATTCTTCTTGAGGATGGACTAATTTATAAACCTGGACCTGAAAATCATAAGTCCAATCTTTTTCAACTTCAAAAGGACCAAAAGTCCCCACTTCCCAAAGACCTAATTCCTGAGGATGAACCCATTTCATTTCTTCAATCACATAAAGAACATCAAGATTATCAAAATTACCATATTCTTCAGGTATTTTCCCAGCAATTTCTAGGAAATAACGGTAATTCAAAGCCATAAAATCACCGGTCGGTGAAACCAAAGCCAAATTAAATTTCTCTTCTCCCACATCTTGAGCAATCGCTGTTGCCACTCTCTTTGACCGCTCAATCTGATAATTAGGCCCAACCCCAGAAAAAAGATTAGTCTGTTTTAAGTTAATCACCAAGAAAAAGAGAAAGATAATTAAAGCCAAAGGTTTTAAAATTTTTCTCTGCCATATCCTTGAAAAAACAAAGCCATAAAGCAAAAAAGGAGTGGGAAAGATAAAACCCAAATAATGGTCATGAATTGTCCCTCGATATAAAGGAATGATTAAAACCCCCAATAATAACCAAAGACCGAGAAGAGAAAAACCAAGATTCTCGGTTCTAAACTTTCTTTTCCTAAGAGCGTGAAGAATTCCCCAAAGAGTGATAAAAAATATCAAAACTCCTCCCACCCATTTTCGATCAACCGCAATTAATCTATAAAACAAGCGCTGATAAAGAGAAAAAGGCGCCAACTTATCAAAACCAACTCCCGCCGTGGTTTCAAAAAAGCCTCTTTTTAAGATAAAATCAACCAAGGCTTTTGAATTAATAAAATTATGTCTCAACTCAAACAAAATCTGAGGCGATAACAAAAACAAGAAGGAAAAAATCCCCAACAAATACCAATACCATTTCAACCGAATCTTTAAAATCAAAAAGATTAAGAAAACCGAGCCAATAAAAGCAAAGGCAATATAATGAAGTTGAAAAATAATTCCCAAACAAGCTCCCACTAAAGCTATCCACTTTCCGTCTTTGTATTTCACCACCCGCCAAATTCCATAAATCGTCAATAAAGCAAAAAGAGGGACTGGATTAGGATTCCAAGACGACCGGGTGTGAACAATAATCGGGTAGGAAACAGCATAAAGAGCAGCGGCGGTCAAACCAGCAGATCGGTCAAAAAAATCTCTGCCTAAAAGATAGACCAGAAAAATACTAAAAACACCAAAACTGGCAACCATCATTGCCGGCCCAACTGGATCTAAACCAGTCAGCCATAAAGGAATAATCATCAAGTAATAATAAATCGGACCTAGATACAAATTACCAAAACTGACGGTTGGCCCTAGAAGAGTGAATTTATGGTCAACAATCATCCTCTTAACAATAATCGCATCCCGACCCTCGTCACCCAGAAAGGTAGCATGGCCCCGAATCTGGTAAAAACGAAGGAAAGCACCCAAACCTAAGATTAACAACAAAAGAATCAGCTCAGACCTATTCTTCTTCGCCCATTTTTTAAACACTTTTACTTTTCTCTTAATTCTTTTCATTTAACTTTTCTCCACAATCTTATTAAATCAGAATAAGCACTGAAAATCACTTTTAAACTCGCTCCAGTTGCCTGGCCAGCCTTTCGAGGATAGTGATGAACACCTGTCTCAGCAATCTTAAACCCAGCCTTCTTGGCCTTCACCAAAAACTCAGTCGTGATAAAAGGCCCTCTTTCCGCCTCTAACCGAGGAATCTCTTCAATCACTTTTTTCCTAATCAACTTAAAACCACAGTCAATATCTCGAACCTTTAAACCAAAGAGAAGATAAACCGGCAACTCCCACAAATACTTTGAAGCTAGAATCCGATAAAAAGGCACTTTTCTTTGAAGATAATAACCAATGACCAAATCCGCTCCTGTCTTCTCCTGAGCTTTAAAAAACTTTGTTATTTCAGAAAAGTCAAACTGACCATCTGCGTCAGTAAAAACAATCCAAGGATATTTGGCCTTATAAAAGCCAGACTTTAAAGCCGCCCCATAACCTCGATTTCTGGAGTGATGAATAACTCGGATATTCTTCTTTTTAGCCAGTTTATCCGCAATCTCTCCGGTTCTATCTCGAGAACCATCATCAACAATAATGATTTCATATTTCTCAGCAATTTTCTTAAGAACTCTTTCAGCCTTCTCAATCGTCTCTTCCAAAGCCACCTCTTCATTATAAGCAGGAAAGAAAACCGAAAGCTTTTTAACCTTCATTTCCAAGCTAAGTATAGCATAAAAGAAAGAGGCTGTGCTATTATATTAACAGTGAAGAAAATCAGTAAAGACCTTATCCTTTTAATTCTAATCACCATTATCTCCACTCTCTTTGTCTGGTTACCCTTTGCTTTTGGCTTAGGCAATGGCATGCTGACAATCTTTGCCAATTATGATGGCCCGAACTACATTGTCATTGCCAAAACCCTTTACAATAAAGAACTCATCCGCTGGGCCTATTCTCTACCCATTCCTTTAGAATACTACCCCGCCCATCTCCCAGGCTATCCTCTTCTAATCAGAATCTTAGACTTCTTCCTGCCTGGCACCTGGGCCATGCTCTTAAGCACCTTAACAACCACCATTCTCGCGGTCTCAATCTTCTTTCTTTTCATCAAGAAATTCAAATTATCAAACTCGCCTCTCTGGCTCTCAATTCTCTTTCTCTTTCTTCCAGCTCGCTGGTTAGTCGTCCACTCGGTTGGTAGTCCAGAACCTTTATTTATCTTTGCTCTCCTCGCTTCCTTCTATTTTTTCAAGAGCGCTTTAACTCCAGTCTCTCAAAACCTAATCTCCAAAAAGAAAATCATTACCCTCGATTTCCTCCTCGCCGGCCTCTTCGGCGCCCTAGCCCAAATCACCAAAACACCAGGCATTCTTCTCTTTCTCAGCTATGTTATCTGGCTAATCTACCTAGCAATCAAAAAGAAGAAAGTATATCTTCAAGCCTGGCCTCTTCTCCTAATACCCTTTTCTGCCTTAGGAGTCTTTGTTTTCTACTATTTCCAAACCGGCAATTTCCTTGCCTATTTCCAATCAGGTGATAACTTTCACCTAGTTTTTCCACCTTTTCAAGCTTTTGCCACGGGCAGAGACTGGCTAGGTGATTTCTGGTTAGAAGACATGGTCTACGTCTATCTAATCGGAGCCTTAACAATGGTCATTCTCTTTAAGAAGAAACTCTATGATTTAGCCATTTTCGCCACCATCTTTTTCACGGCCACCCTCTTTGTTGCCCACCGAGATCTTTCCCGCTATTCCTTACCCTTAATGCCTTTTGCCTTAATCGCCTTTGCTCCCTTTCTAGAAAAAAAAGAATTCAAGATTGCTTTCCTAATCATCCTCCCCGCCATCTACTTTTACACCCTGAATTTCATCCTCCACAACATTGCTCCGATTGCCAACTGGAGTCCATATTTATAAATTTTGGTGTCTCCTTCATGGTTTATATTCAATTGCTCTATCACGGAATTTAATCTCGGGATTTTGGCCTGGAACGAAATGGAGTTCTATTGACTCGCCCATCTTAGGTTCCCCTAAATCTTCCTTACATGCATCTCTTAAAAGTGTCCGCATAAAGGGAAAATGAGTTATGCAAACATAATGAATCGCTGGCCCTCCTGGTAATCGTTGACTTATTTTTTCTCTTTTTTTAATAAATTCTTTAACCCTTCCAAGCATCGACTCTGGCGTCTCTGCCTCTTCCGCAGTTATCAATCCACTTAACCAGTGCCCAATCACATCTTCTCCTTCCCGCTTAAGTTGTATCATTCTCCTCTCGTCAATTATGTCTTGTGGTCTTAATCTTGCTCTTGGCCTTGGAGTATAAAGCTTCACATCGTTTCTTCCCTGCCTTTCTATTTCCTCTCTTAGCGCTTCCATCATAACTTCCATGCTTTCTTTTGTTCTCTCTAGAGGAGAGTAAACAAACTTAACCATTTCTCCTTTCCCAACCTTTGCCAGTAGTAATTTTCCCGCTTCAAGAGATTGCTCCCTTCCATTTTCAGTTAGTCCTGCCTCGGGACGATACGAGGCTATTTCTCCATGGCGGACGAAATGCACTACAGTATTCCTCCCCTTGATCCCTCTTTCTTTACCTTCAGGAGTTTCAGGTATTGTCTTTGGTGCTTCTTCTCCCATTTTTCTCCTTTCTCAACCTATCCGTGGGTCAAAAACTTTTTTAAAATTTTCGGCTCTTTCTTTCATGGATAGCGCGCCTACACTTAGTCGCTCCTCTTCCAACTTTTGCCAAATTGCATTGATTTTATCAAAATGCCTATAAATGTTATCTTCAACCTCTTTCGGTAATCTCCATGGTTTACCTAGCAGATCATAAAACGGCTTAAGGGCATAAAACCAATAACTAGTATATTTAGCGATTAAGTCTTGCAAGTCCAGTCCTTGGATATATTTACTTCCTTCCTCGATCACTTCATTCAAGTTCGCTAAAATTTTCTCGGTCTCGTTTGCTGAAGATAAGACCTGACTATCTGCTTTGAGTGAAACCCCGACTAGTTTATCTCTGTATGGCTCTTGAGTTCTCAATCCTCTTTCAAAGAAATCAAATTTTATCTCTGTTCCCTTCTCATAGATTTCAAGAATTTCGACTTCATTAAACTTCAATTTTTCACTAAAAGACCAAAAAGGAGGTTTCAAATCAAAATATTTCCTTACTATTAATATTTTGTCGTCCAGCTCATAGGGGCCTTGAAAACTATGAGCGAAGGGATGGTTTGAAAAATAAATCATTTCGGCATACATCCAAAGAGCGCTTTCCAAGATACATATATTCTGCTTAAGTCTAGATTTATTCTGGAGATCAATAAACCTAGTCTTTTTAACAAGTTCTTCGATTTCTTTTGAGCTTAAAATAAGATTTTTACCATCTTTACAAAAGATTTCCTTTCTCCAAATACCCAATAAATCGAATAGTCTTTCTACAATATAAAGTCTCTCATCAATGCTTAAATTAGTCTGTTTTATCCCATCAAGCATCCAGAGAAGTTGAGCAATTTTTGAGGGAGCTTTAAAAGCAAAGGCAATTTTCTGATCAGCAAAACCTTTTTCATCGATTTGTTTAAGAGAACTAAGTAGATCAGTAAACCAGGATTTGGTAAAAAATAATCTTCCTTGAATTGGGTGGAATGGCCAGAGTTCAAAACCTGAAACCTTCTGTTTTCCGGCACCACCAACTACAATTTCTGCCACAATTTCCAAGAATTTATCAATTTTTTTATCTAAGTCACTCTCCATAAATTACTCCTTTTTCGCCATCTATTTTAATTTGCATCCCATCTTTCAAGATTTCAGTGGCCTTTCCAGTATCTACAACTGCAGGTATTCCTAGCTCTCTAGCTACTATAGCTGCATGAGACAAGGAACCACCTACATCTGTCACTATAGCACTAGCCTTAAGAACTACGGGAGTAAAAAGGGGATTAGGAAGAACGGTAACTAGAATATTTCCTTTTCTCATTTTGTCAAATTGAGAAGGATCAAGAATGATCTTTACTTTCCCTTCAGCCTTACCAGCACTCGCCCCTTTTCCCTTTAGAAGAATTTTCTTCCTGCCCATCACCCCAATTTTCTCACAATTCCCCTCTCCGCATCAACTTCAACTAAATCACCATCTTTAAAAACTTGGGTAGCATGTTTAGTGGCAATGATACAGGGGACACCCAATTCTCTACTGACAATCGCTGCATGACACAAAATTCCTCCCTCGTCAGTCACAATCGCTCCTGCCTTAATCATCGCTGGCACATAATACGGATTGGTCATCGGAGCAATGAGAACATCTTTATCTTTAACTTTTTCAATATCTCTAATTGTCTCGATTATTCTTGCTTTTCCTGTATGCTTACCGATAAAAGCAATTGTTCCCTTCAACTCCACCACAGGAGTAATCTTTGCCTTTCTTTTAGCTCTTTCTTCAGCCAACCGTCTTCCGGTTACAAGCTTAAATTGACCATCGACCAAGAAAACAGCAAATCCTTTTTTCCTTTCTCTTAAGTTAATCCCTTTAGGCATCTTTCCCCTCCTAAGTGACTCTCTGATTTCCTTGTAGGTAAGAAATAAAAGATAATCATAATCCATATCAAGTCTTTCCGCAATCTCTAAAAGCAAATTCCGAACAAGATAGCCAGCGATGAAAAGAGCATCAGCTCGATACTGACGAAGAGAAAGAACCTCTTGAGCGGTTTTTATCAATTTCAAATCTGACCTCGAAAGCTTTAATTTTCTCTTTGCTGACTCATATCTTTTCTCTGTTTCTCTCCTCTCCCTTTTAAGGGCATTAAGCTTTAAAACACAATCCTCTTTAAGCAAATCTTTTAATTGAACGATTACCTCTTCTATCCCCATAGGAGAACCAACATAGTATTCCATGGTCAAAAACCCAAATTCCTCTATATACTCGGCCAGTTTTCTGGATAAACTTAGATGTTTATTCTCAAGTTTCCTCAAAATTTCCTTAGAAGGTCTCCTAAAAAGCCTCTTGAGATCCCTATTTTTTTGTATAAGAGCTGCTGTTTCTATAAGTTCTCTCACTGCCCTGGCAGGGTAGTTTTCCTTTGGGGGAAAAATAAATGTCTTTAAGTACTCATCTAGTTTCTCTTCCTCTCCTCGCTGTTCAAGAATCTTCTTAATTCTTGAAGAAATTTCTTCCTGCAAGGCCTCGGCAATGACGACAATAAAATTCATAAAAGGAGTTGTCTTCAAAACTTCCTCAGAGTAATCTAGAAATAACTTCTCCAAATCTTTATTAGTTTTTTCCTTGAGATTCTTAATCTCCGAAGTTTTTTGAGCAATCTTAAGAAGATTCTTAGATTGAGAATAACATTTTTTAACCATCAGAGGTAAAAAGTCGGGATTCTTCATCTTCTTCTTAATAATCGCCTCTAAAGCCTTCAGTTCATTCAGCTCGAGATAAATTTCTCCATCTAGATAGATATGATTTTCAAATCCAAATTTTATCCCCAGTGATTTTCTAAAATATTCGTAAGATTCTCCAAGATTAATGTAAGTTTGCAGTAAGACTGAAGCTCCTTTTCGTTTAAGGACAGGTATCCAAATATGCTTATTTTTCTTCATTTTTCTAATTTCCTCACAAAACCCCTCTCCGCATCAACTTCAACTAAATCGCCGTCTTTAAAAACCTTAGTGGCAATTTTAGTGGCGATTATACAAGGAATTCCGAACTCTCTTGAGACAATAGCTGCGTGACAGGTAATTCCACCCTCATCGGTCACTAACGCTGCTGCTTTATGAATTCCTATAGTCATATCAGGAGTGGTCATACTTGTTACAAGCACGTTTCCTTTATTTATCTTCTTAATATCTTTAATAGTCTTAATAATTCTCACTTTTCCTTTAACTACCCCTGGAAAAGCTATTTTCCCCCTAAGTTTAGTAATCTTAACTTCTTCTTCGCCTAGTTCTTCTTTAATAATCTTCTGAATTGTTTTCGTTTCTGAAACAAGCCTAACCTTTCCCCATTTACTTATGAGTAAAAAGTGTTTTTGTCTCTCCTTAATTAACTTATGCTTTGGCAAGCGATCTTTTTCTAAAAAGTTAATGATTTCATTAGGAGTAAGATAGACAACGTCCATGTAGCTTAGCTTTGCTCTTTTGGCGATTTCGAAGAGAAAGGGTCGAAGGAAATAAATCCCTTTACGGTATACATCAGCTCGATCGGTTCTAAGCACTAAATATTTCTGGACTAAATTAATAAGTTCTATAAGTTCTTTATTTTCTTTAAGTTCTTTCTTAACTTTTTTAAGTCTTTCTCTTTTCTCTTTTAATTCTTTTTTGGTCTTTTTTAGTCTTTGATTAGGATTTTTAATTTCTCTCAAATTATTAAGGAAATGCATTTTATCCCACACAGGTAAATCAAAGCCATAGAATGGTAACCAGCTGTATTTTTTAACATGTTTGTCTAAAAGTTTATCTATCTCTCTTGTCGTCTTCCCCCGCACAGCTATTTCTAGAAACCCAATTTGCTCTTTCTCCGCCTCAATCAACCCAGTCTTTTCAGTTAAAACCCTCAAATATTGATTAAATCGGTCTTTTTTCTTTCTCCTCTCTAGTTCCTCTTTTAGGGTTATCTTTAGTGTATCTTCTAAGTAGTCTTCGATCGGGTGGGTTGCCCACATATGGACATAAAAGTCATAAAATTTATCAAGATAGTTTTTATAATCTTTTATCAATACTTTTTCTGTCTTTCTCTTGACGGCTTTGCTACATTCCTTACTAACTTTAAAAAGCTCTCTGCTGTCTCTAAGACAGGCTTTAATTTGATTTTTTAAAAAGTTCTTATCGCTTTTTATCTTTCTTGCGATTTCCTCCCCGAATGTTCGGAACTCATCGGCATCCAAATAAAAGATATGTTTCCCATTCTCTGGAATATAAAGCTGATTTTTGAATCCAACTCCAAGTTTTTCAAAAAAGCGAGAATTAGGCGAGGTAATGATGGAGGATGCCTGAGGAGTTACATTTCGAGAGATAGTTTTAATCCACCTAATTCTCTTTTTTTTCATTTTTTTGTTTATTGATTTTCTAAATCTTCTATAAAAATATTATTTCCTTTGATTTGGACGTGAACTTTTTCCCTACCAAATATTTTCTCTGGACCAGCATATAAATCAAACTCTCTTATTCGAAAAGCTTTCTCGCAACCATTCTCGTTGCCGATAACAATATCTCCCTTTCTGGTTTTATAAAAGAAGTTTGTTCTTCCGCTAAAGGAAACGGCAGGTTCCGAGTCGGGAACCGCTTTGCCCACTTGTCTTCTTCCCTCATAAATGGAAAATCTCCCTTCTTGATAAATGAAACTATGATATTCGTGAGGAAGCCCTCCTTTCAATAGTCCTTCACGATGGATGAGAACAGAGTGAGTTTGCTCTCTTCCCACCATATAGGGGAAAACATAAACATATTCAGTATGTACCCCATGGGCGCCTACTGGTTTGGGATATTTTGCAACAAAGGCAACCTTCTGCTTCTTCCCACTTTCTATAGCCCGATCAACCAGATCATTTAACTCCTGTATAAATGTCTTTTTTGGATGTTTTTCTTTAGGAGTTGGCTTCTCTCTTCTAAATATCTCCGATATTCCTTCAAACATTTTAGCTTGGTTTCAACTTTAAGTCTCCTTTACTAATTTTCTCACAATGCCTTTTTCAGCATCAACTTCGACTAAATCACCATCTTTAAAAACTTGGGTGGCGTGTTTAGTGGAAATTATACAGGGGACACCCAACTCACGAGAAACAATGGCAGCATGGCTAAGAACCCCTCCCTCATCTGTTATTATCGCACCAGCTCTAACCATGGCCGGCACATAATAGGGGCTAGTCATTGGAGAAACAAGAACGTCGCCAGGTTTCACTTTGTCAATCTCGTCAGGGTGGGTAACTATAGCCACATGTCCACGGTGAGTACCACGAAAGGCAATGTTCCCCTTAAGCTCTTTAACCTTTTTCTCAACCTTAGGTAGTAAAGCAAGTTCTTTGGCAAGCTCGTCACCAGTGATAAAAAAGACCACCCCATCCTCCATGACCATACCATAGTCTTTCTGACGAGCAGTAAGTATCTTACGATCAATAGTCAATTTACCTTTAATAAGAGATTCTGATATCTCTAACCAAGTTAAAGCAAGCAAAGCATCATAGTCAACTCCTAAGCGTTCTCCAATAACCATCATCAATTCTAAAACATCTCGTCCGGCTTTGAATAAGGCATCTGCTCGGTACTGGCGTTGGTAATGGATTGCTTTCGTTAAATCAATAAGTCTTCGCAACCCAAGAGTTAATCTCAACCTCTTAGAGGCTCGTTTGAACTCCTCTTCTGTTTCTTTAACATCTTGCTTAATCCGGGCAAGTCGATTACTGGCTTCACCGATCACCTCCCTAATTCGTCTGAAAAGTTCCTCGGCTGTCACCGGTTGACCGACATAAAACTCCATGTCCATAAAGTCGTATTTTTCAAGATAGGCATTAAATTTCTTCATAAATGTCGGGTATTTCTTCCTCATCTGTGGCAGTGCCTTGGCAGTTCTCAACTTAAAAAGTTTACGGAATGAAGAGTTCGATTGTGCTTTGGCGGCTAATCTATACAATTCAATGATCGCCAACGATGGCTTACTTCTTTCTCGAGGAAAGACGAGTGAGTCGAAGTACCCTTTAGAATCAAGTTTAATTTTATGTTTCTTAACATGTGTCTTTAGCTTATCTTCAAGCTCCTTTCCTAAAACGCCTTCCAAAATCACCAGACCGGCAAGAAAAGGCATCACCCGAATAACAGCACTTGAATATATAGAAAACAGTGAGAGAAGTTGAACATTGGTCATTGAATCGTAAGGCGCTTCTAGCTGTATCTCTCGGGCAGTGTTGAGTAAACTATTTGATTGACGACGACATTTTTTAACAATGAACTCGAGATACTCTAAGGTAAGTCTTTCTCGTAGGCTGGTCTCAAACTTCCTAAGGTCATTTTTCTCAAAAATGACTAAACCATCAAGATACTTAAAATCGTAGATACCTCTGGGAAGGAGTAAAATCTCCTGATGGTATTGGTCTTGGTAGGCGGTACTAAGCCAACTGTTTAATAAAACTGGTTCGTTACGCCGTCGAATTACCGGAATCCAGGTCTTTTTCTTCCTGCCCATCACCCCAATTTTCTCACAAATCTGTTCTCAGCTCAACTTTACCCCAACCTCTTCTGAAGCCAGCCAAAGAGCTTTGATTGACGAGTCTTCCAGATAAAAGTGGTGTAGGCAAAATAATTCCAAATCAGACCAAAACCAATTCCCATGATATAGAAGAAGCGATAACCATTATTTCCCCAGAAAGGCGTCAAAAAGCCTGAAAAAAGGCTATTCATTAAACCACCAAAGAGCAAAGTCCCCAACTCAATGGTTGTTCCCTGGATAAGAACCGCGCCAATCGAAGTTAAATTAAACTGAAGGAACTTAATCGGTGCCTTTCTCAAAGAAACAATCTTCTTAGCCGCAAAAGTCCAAAAATTATTAAGAATAAAATTAGAAATAATCGCCAACTCGGCGCCCATCATCCCTGAGATCGAGGGCCTAATACCGAGAAAGACAAAAAGTTCTAAACCAACGGTATTAACAATAAAGCCGATAAAACCAACAATGGC
>JABAOH010002177.1_pt2 | contig 22952 bp, 23 predicted proteins | sample 7062181 | NCBI WGS metagenome assembly JABAOH01 (sample SAMN14538630, study PRJNA623070) | marine sediment metagenome | biome: marine biome [ENVO:00000428]; feature: marine pelagic biome [ENVO:01000023]; material: deep marine sediment [ENVO:00002113]; isolation source: pool of 5 deep marine... | reverse complement strand
GGCCACGGCAATGGCTCCAGACAGGGTCACTGGCCCGCTCGCACCTGAAACCAGTGCAGGGGTGTAGTTGATTGGAATCCCTTTGTCAGCGCAGAGAAAAAGCTTTCTTATCGCGCTCGAGGAGTGAGTGAGTGGACTCGTGGGCTCGGCGTAGTGAATGATGAAGGGTTTGTCCTTGAGAAAATCCTCTCCGCCAGCAACTATGGCGGCCATTTGGATAATGACCGAAAGGTCCTCCAGGCCAGCAGCCGTAAAGAAAATCGGTTTAATGGAGTGCTCGACCATGGCCTCGAAGCACGTAATGTACATCATATTGGTCGGGACATCACAGGGGAGAGCAAAGGAGGCGATGAAATCAATCTCCTCAAGATAATCGGCCGTTATGGCAGCATTGATAACATCTTGCAGGCGTGATGGCCTCAGTTCCCCCGTTTTTGAATCGTACGTTTTGATTAAGTCCGTCCCCAGACCGAAATGGACCTTGTTCCCCTCCAGGTGCATCACGTCTTCGCCCTTTCTGTTATACACCGTAATGCGGGAGGGAGCGCGTTGGATGCACTCCTCGACAAGCCAGTTCGGGATACGTGCGATGTTGTTCTCTCCTACCCGACAGCCGGCTTCTCTCAGAAGTTGAACAGCTTCATCATCGAGAACGCGAATGCCTACCGTCTCCAAAACCTCCAGAGTGGCCGAATGAATTTCCTTTATCTGATCCTCTGTCACCAACCGATACTGAGGAACACATTGAGATTTGAACCCCCCATTCATGTCTATTTTCCTTCCTTTCATACCCTATCCCTGGGCTATTTCAGAGTCGGTCGTACAAGAAAGGTCGAAACCTCAGGAATACGCGATACGACCTCCATCATGACCCCATTTGCTGTTAGTGTGCAGGTTAGCAAGTCGATGGTTACCCAGTCAAGGAAAAGCTTTCTGGAGTTTCCTGGCTTTAATTGGCAATATTATTGTAACTTATTGAATTTATTCCATATCATATTTTTTACATGTGAACACCCTTGTTCNNTAGCCTCTAAAGGGCTGGCCTTCCTCTTCCTGCTCACGCTGGATGGGTACCCCACCTCTCCAGGAATCTGCGCTCAGGAACAACGGTGTTCTTCAAAAAACTCCGGAAGCTCCAGAAAGCGTTACACAATTTTTCTAGGTCGACCTTGCCAAATATGGTTGGAGGGGATTTCCACATAATGTTAAGAGATTTTTTTACCGGGTTCAGTATCTTGACGAAGCGCACAGCTGATTGGTATTTTTTACGACCATTGGAGGTAATACATGGGGTTGAAAAGAAATGGATCGTTAATTGCTGACTTTGTTCTGTTGGTGGTGGCTTTTTTTTGGGGTTTCACGTTCATCATGGTGAAGGAGGCCATTGCCGAAGTGGGAGTCTATCCTTTCCTCTTTTTCCGATTTACCCTCTCCTTTCTCCTCATGGCCTTGGTCTTTGCTAAAAGACTTCCCAGGATTGATAAGTTCGTCGTCTTCGCTGGCGGTGTATTGGGAGCCTTCTTGTTCTTATCCTATGCCTTTCAAACAACGGGCCTAGCCCATACTTCAGCCTCCAATGCCGGGTTCATCACCGGGCTTAATGGGGTATTTGTCCCAATCTTCTCCATCCTCATTTTCAAGCACATGCCCAAGCCCCTCACGGTCCTCGGGATTGTCCTTGCCACGGTGGGCCTTTTCCTCCTGACTGGCGGACATTGGGATGGATTCAACAGAGGCGATGTGCTGGTCATGGTCTGTGCCATTTTTGTCGCTATGCACATCCTGTTTACGGGGAGATATGCCCCGATCATGGACGTCTATCTCCTGGCCACCGTGCAGATTGGTGTGGTTGCCCTCTTCAGTTTCCCTCTTGCGATCTCCTCCCTGTTGTCTTTACCATCTGGTATCCCCATCTCAGTTTGGAAGGTCGTGATTTTCACCGGACTCTTCGCCACGGTTTTCGCCTTTGTGGCACAGACGAGGGCCCAACGGGTTACTCCGCCGGCCAGGGCTGCCCTTATTCTATTGACGGAATCACTCTTCTGCGCGATCACTGCGCGATTTTATGGAGGGGAAAGGCTTTCAGCAATTTCCCTGGCCGGGGGCATTCTCATAGTGATAGGCGTGGCCCTCGCTGAACTCAGGCTCAGAGAAGTCGGGAAAGCATAAAGTGCTTGCCGGCCTTCAAGGCGGAGAACTCCTAGTTGTACGCCAAGAATCGACCATTGAGGAAGTAATTGATGCCATGTCCGGGTATCAACATACCCGGCTGCTTTATGTAGTAGATGATGAGGGCAGACTCCTCGGCACCATCGCTTTGGGGGCACTGGTGAGACATGTCTTTGGTCGAAGCCACGCGCCCCAAATTCACCCTCGGTTTCTCGTGAGCCTGATCACCACGGAAACGGCGAAAGACATTATGCAAAAAAATCCGATATTTGCTCGCGAAAACGAAGATGTGGAGACTGTCCTCAAGCGGATGATCGAAAAAAACGTAAAGGAAATCGCGGCACCGGACAGGAAAAAAAGGATAGTTGATAAGGTCACCATGATTGATTTCCTGACGGTACTGTGAATCACTGGAATTGTAGTGTGTGACGCCTGTAACGCTATATCAAGAGAGGGAGAATGTCATGAATAAGGAACGGAGGAACAAAGGGAGGTGATTATGCACGTATTGGAAATGATGTGTTTGTGAAGGGAAGCATTGCATAAAATAAAAGAGATGTTTGACTCACCATTGAAATATGATATTACAGGGAGAAGAGGTTCGTGACAAGACCGTTAGGAGTTGTCAAGTCCTTTGAAAAGGATAAAACTGGTCAGGTATTTCAGGTATTATAATACATCCTGGCGTTTTCCTGCGACCTGTCGGCGACACCCAAGTCGAAACTTTTCTCAACGGAGGCGTTATGGATTTTCTAAACACCACCCTAGAACAACTTCAGGCTCTCGTTAACCAACTGTGGTTGCGCCATCTGGCGCTCATCGTGGCCGTCTCAGTCATGGCCTATTTTCCGGGATGGATCAGTGTGCGCGTCATCCGTAAACGCCGAGAATCCCCAAGGGTTCTTCGATCGCGGGCTCTGCGTATTTCGCTGGAGCTGCTGGAGGTATCGCTTTGGCCCCTCTGGGCCCTTCTACTGCTCTACGTGGGGTTCGGGATCTGGGTTCGCGTTGCGCCAGAATCCGCTGGCGACCCCTTCCGGGTCCTTCCCATCCTCTGGTTTTTCCTCCTCTACCGCCTCCTGAGTGCGCTGACGAAAGAGGTGCTCCCTCCTGGCGATCGACGGCGGAAGATTCGAAGGGGAGCGATTCCCCTTGTCTTCCTTCTGGCAACTCTCCAGCAGCTCAACGTCCTCGGGATACTCGTTGGATGGTTGGGGCGTCCGTTCCTTAGCATCGGCCAGACGAGGATCTCGGCGCTTTCCCTCCTCATTGCCATCGTCTTGGTGGCTGTCTTTGTACTCTTAGCCCGTCTGGTGGCGGCATTCCTGGGTTCGCGCTTCCTGCCTGGACTAGGGGTTGACCGAACCCTCAGCGAGAGCCTCGCCACGCTTATACGGTATGGCCTGGTGGGTCTCGGCATCTTTGTCGCGGTGGACACCCTGGGGTTCGACCTCAGTGCCCTAAAAATCGCTTTCGGGGCCCTAGGTGTCGGTATCGGGTTCGGCCTACAGAACGTGGTGAACAATTTCGTGAGCGGGCTCATCATACTCGTCGAGCGCACGGTTAAGAAGGAAGACATCGTAGCCGTGGGCGGAACCGACGGACGGGTGATCCGCATCGGACTGCGCAGCAGTGTGGTACGCACCCGCGCGGGGCATGAGATCATCGTTCCCAACAGCGACCTGGTGACCTCCCAGGTGACCAACTTCAGCTACCGCGACCGACTCATCAGGGTGGACATTCCGGTGGGGGTGAGCTACTCGGCCGATCCCAATCAGGTCCGGGATCTCCTGCTTCAGGCGGCGGAGGAAGATGAACGGGTGCTGGATTCCCCCCGGTCCGACGTGTTGTTCAAGGGTTACGGCGAGAGCTCCATCGACTTCGACCTGCGGGCCTGGATTGACGACCCGTGGCAGGCACCCCAGGTGAGCAGTACCCTCTACTACTCAATCTGGTACAAACTCAAAGGTGCAGGCATCGAGATTCCCTTTCCACAACGTGACCTGCACGTGCGAAGCGGGGAACTCAAGGTGCGGGTCGGCGGGTCAGGAGAGGTGCCGGACATCCCGGAGGGGCCAGGGAATCAGTAGCGTACAGGGAGTGCTGCCGGGTCCCCAGGCATCTTGCCATGAAAGGCTTTAGGAGGAGGTAAGTCATGGGTGTAGATTTGCTTCATAGATTTGACCGGCTACTTCTCCCCTTCCTCGATCATAAAGCCCGATGTTGTTGTGTAGATTCGAAAGGTCTTCGTTTCGGAAGGGAAGGTGAATACCGTATTGCCGTAGACAGCACTTACAAAAGGGAGACGTGCACCGTACTCGTACAACCAGCGCCAGCGTGGATCCTCTTCGTCCATAGTCAAAGTGTAGGCCGTAGCAGGCTTACTCCTTTCGTCCTCGGCCCGAAGGTAACGACCCCTCACTCGTGAGAGTTTGTACAACGTATGAAGGCCGAGAAAGTTGAGCCACTCTTCCCACTTCAGAATGTGCCCCTCAATGGCCCATTGGTGGCCACCCAATCTATATTGACTAAGGTAGCCAACGGGTGATGAATCAAATGTCACGAGCCAAAGGGTCATCTCATCCTTTTCGCCGGGCACCGGGGTGCAATACACCTCGGCCACCAGTGCGCGGTGCGTAAAGGCGGTGTATGACTGGATGAAGGCGAACAGGAATAGAACGGCGGCCGAGAGGGCAACGGCCAGCAGAATGAGGAGCAGTCGGAGCGTATTGGTAACGATACCAACCCGGGGGACGGGTTTACGCTGCAGACGATAAATGAGGCGACATACCCTCTTATAGATGAATCCGATGAGGAGGGCCAGGCTGATAATAAGGAGCCCCAGCGCAATGTAAATGGGAATAGAGCCTGAAAAAGGGGGATTGAACATGGAGACTTATCCTCCCCTTTTGATTGAATCCGTTTGGCGCCTTTTTATATAATTTAACTAGAAGAATGTTAATGTCAAACCATAAGAAGGGGTCAGTCATGATTGAACGGAAGTATGTACTCCTTTTCATACTAACGGTTGGGGTTTTATTGACTGGAACCCGAGGACGTGCAGCTCAGGTTGATTTCGAGGGAAGGGCTGAGCAGCTGGCAGTTTCATCACCCATTGTCCAACTGGCAGGTTCAACTCATTTCTCCTTTGGATTTCACATAGGGAGCCGTCACGGTCACGGATACTCTTTTGGGTATCATAGATATCGCCACGGACGTCACTATCACCACCGGCACCACGGGCATGGATACTATTACTGGTACCCGTACCGGTACAAATATTATTATCGGCCATATTACCGGGGCTACCGTTACCGGGGACGACATTATCCCCACCGTTACCGATATTAGTAGGACAGGATAAAGGCTTTGTTCTCCCGAGCGGAGGGAAAGCCTTGGGCGTTGCGGTTCCAGCAAGGATTGTCTTTGAGACTTCCCAAGGAATTTCCAGACCCTTCACCTGAACAGATATTCACCCTCAAACTCAACGAACGAAGCGGCCGAAGACTGGGAGTCCAAAAACATTAAATTCTCTCATATCTCCCCATCAATTCGGCCTTTGCGATGACGTGGCCTTTCACTGCTCCCTCAACCTGTTGCTTTGTTGCTTTTTCCGGGAGATCTAATTCGGCATCTAGAGCATACAGTTTGAAAAAATACCGATGTTCTCTGTCGGGTGGGCAGGGGCCGTAGTAATTTACGTTCCCACCGGTTCCCGTGCCATGGGTACCCTCAGGTTCTTCTCCCTCCCTGATATCGCGAAGACTCGCAGGGATGTTAAAGACAATCCAATGGTCCCACATACCATCCGCTCGCAAGTGTTTTGGAACATCCGGGTCGTCCATAATCAAGGCCAGGCTCCTCGCCTCTAGAGGGACATCCGATATGGTTAATGGAGGGTTGACGTTCTCTCCGTCACAGGTGTATTTGGAAGGAATCCTTCCTCCGTGCTCGAAGGCTGAGCTCGTAAGCTTCATTATTTCTCCCTCCTTCGGTTAATGAAAACCACTACTCCTGAGGAATGCTAAAAAGCCTACCACCTCAAGCATGAGCCGTGGGCATAGTCTGCGGACCCTGGAGGCTCGATTCTTCACGTCGCATCTCGCATCTATGGACTGAATCGATGACCATGCTCGATTAGTACCCTCCGTGCCTTGTCAAAATCGACATTCCGCACAAGAAGATAATCCCTGTTGTGTGTTGAGATGGCGAAGATACTCACCCCGGCCTGAGCGAGCGGAACGCTGAGTGATGCGAGAACGCCAGTGAGGGACAAATCGAAAGGCCCAAGAGCCTTGAAACAACGCCACCCTTTATCCGCTTTCCACCTTGGGGAGACGAATTCTTCTGGTACGATCAAAGAAAGCTCCTCGTTCGTCCGCGTGATTGACCAGAACGGCATTGAAAAAACCCAGTCGGGAACCGGCTCATCTGGGCCAAGCCGGCAGACCGCTAACCGTTCCGGTAACGCTGAAAGTACGAGCTTTTTCACAGACCGTCTCGACCTCGTTCGACACTCCGGGTTACTTCGTTCCCGGTCGGAGACCAGTATCTATTCTCTTTCGCCTGCCCTCACGCCATTCTAGAAGATCTCCTCGAAGAACATCTTCATGTGTTGCCAAGATCGCTTGGCTGCTTTTTCATCGTAGGCGGCCCCTCTGGCTTTATCGTTGCCCGCCGCAGGATTGGTGAAGGCGTGCACGGCTCCTCCATAGAAGATCATCTGCCAATCCACACCCGCCTCGCGCATTGACTCCTGGAAAACGACAGCTTTTTCAGAGGGCGCGACTGGATCCTCAGCGCCGTGGAGAACCAGCACCTTGGCTTTGATGTTCTTCAGATCATCGGGTTTGGGCGTGGTCAGGCCTCCGTGGAAGCTCACGATACCGGCAAGGGGAGCCCCACTGTAAGCTAATTCCAGAACCGTGGTGCCCCCGAAGCAGAAGCCAATGGCGGCGATGCGCTTTGGATCGACGCGTTTGCTTCGAGTAAGTACGTTCAAGCCCGCTTGGGCGCGGTGTCGCATCAGCGGCTTGCCCCTGAACTGACCGGCTAGCCTCGCCGCTTCTTTTCGGTCTCTCGTCGACACCCCTTTGCCATACATGTCGAGGGCAAAGGCAACGTATCCGAGGCCAGCAAGCTGCTCGGCCCTCTTCTTCACGTAATCGTTGAGACCCCACCATTCGTGTGCGACCAACACGCCAGGACGTTGGCCGTCGATGGCATCGTCGTAAGCCAGGTAACCTTGGAGAACCGCCTCGCCGTGCTTGTATTCCACCGGCCGCGCTATTATCTTGGCGTGTACCTCCGCGGAGAAGAGCAAGGCCAATATAATCGAAAGAAAAGGTTTCCACTGTTTCATGGCATCCTCCTTTTGACGGGAAATCGTATTACTCCGTCTCTCCTATTAACCTATCAAAACCACTACAACAAAAACATCACCAATGCAGTTTTGCAACCAACGGCTCGAAGAAAAGGGTAGAAGCGGCTTGGAGATTCCCGCTGAAGCTCCCACGAGCCAATAGCCAAACTTCCAATCTGTCGTGACCTGCATCACGTGAACTCAAGTTTTTTCGCCATTTCGGTCAGGGCGATCTCTTTTTGACCCGTCTTTCCGAACTTCAAGACTCGATTTCTGAAATCTTCCCGGTCAATCTTTGCCCGAACCCATTCGCTCCAATCCTCTCTTCCTGAAGACACGATCTCATCAAATTCTCGAGAAGGTGCGAATCTGGATAAGGCCTCATCCTCAATCCATACACAGTAGTTACATTTTTTTTCGCCGCCCTCTGAAACAACAAAAAAGTATTGAAAATGGTTGCTTCCAGGCTTGAGTCCTTCCCTGATTTGGAAATTTTTGTAAGACCAATTCCTTTCCCCTTGCATGGCTTTCTCCTTTATTCTCATTTTAACAATTCCATGATGTCATAATCTCTTCATATTCTTCTGGCCTCAGAAGGTTTTCCCTATCCTTAAACAACATGTAACCCTACTTCTCATAACTGATCCGATAGATCGCATTGGCCCGATCGTCCGAAACCAAGAGCGCTCCGTCAGGCAGAACGAGCACATCCACGGGACGCCCCCAGGCCCGGACGCCCTGCAGCCAACCTTCGGCGAAAACTTCATATTTCACCGTTCGACTGTTTTCAATCCTTACCAGCATGATGCGATAGCCAATAGGCGTGCTACGATTCCATGACCCATGTTCTGCTATAAAAATCTGGTTTCGATACTCATGGGGAAACATCTTACCCGTGTAAAAGCGCATGCCCAGTGCGGCCACATGCGGGCCGAGCTCCATCGCCGGCGGAACGAATTCTCGGCATTGGCGTTTATCGCCGAACTTGGGATCTGGGATGTTCTTCCCATGACAATAGGGAAAGCCGAAGTTCAACCCTTTTCGTGGAGCGTGATTCAATTCGTCCGGCGGCAGGTCGTCGCCCAACCAATCCCGCCCGTTATCGGTGAACCATAGTTCTTTTGTCTTAGGATGCCAATCAAAACCAACCGAATTTCGAACGCCATGAGCGAAGATATCCAATCCCCTCCCATCGGGTTTCATGCGCGTGATCGTAGCGTAGCGTTCGTCATCTTTTTCGCACACATTACACGGGGCCCCCACCGGGATATAGAGCATTCCGTCCGGCCCGAAACGAATGAACTTCCAGCCATGGTGCTTGTCTCGAGGAAAACCATCGTAAACCACCACAGGCGCTGGAGGATCGTGGAGACGGGTCTCGATCTCGTCAAACCGCAGTACCCGGCTCACTTCGGCCACGAAGAGCGATCCGTTCCGAAATGCCACCCCGTTCGGCATATTCAACCCACGGGAAATGGTAATGAGCTCTTCGGCTTGATTGTCTTCGTTGTGGTCCAGCACGGCATACACACGCCCCTTCTCTCGAGTGCCGACAAAGAGCGTGCCATTGGGGCTCAGGGTCATGGACCGGGCATTGGGGACGTTGCGCGCGAAAAGGTCCAGTTTAAATCCCGGAGGCAGCTTGATCCTATGAATAGGCAGTGCTTGACTGTCCTTTGCCGGCCAGCAAGAGAGCAAAAAAATCAAGAGGACCAATTGAGTAAATGGGATTGGGGATTTTCCCGTGGATTGCGGCGTCTTATTCATACTTTCTGTTCCTTTTTCTCAGAGGAAAATAATTCTCTGTTTCCAGGATATACAAAACTTCAGGTCGTTAATTTCATTATAACAAATCCGAATAGTATAAAGCCCATAGGGACCCCACGCGGTTACATTACCCAGGACACCGAAAGTCGAACCCCGGTTGCAAACCCTGAAACAAGGTATTAAGATGTAAGTAGAAGCATATTTCTAGAAAAAGGAGGTAAAAATTATGGCTCGGTTCATGAAATGGGTTGGGATCGTTGTAGGGGTAATGATTGTTCTTATCGTCGCTCTGCTCCTCATCGTTCCCCGCTTTGTGGATATCAATAAATACAAACCAAGAATTGAAGGCATGGTGAGCGAATCCACGGGAAGGGCATTCTCCATTGGTGGGGATATTGACCTATCCCTCTTCCCATGGGTTGGGGTATCCTTGTCCGATGTACATCTCGGCAACGCTAAGGGATTTAGGGAAGGGGACTTCGTTTCGGTGGAACATTTTGAGGTCAGAGTGAAGCTCATTCCCCTGATTTCGAAGGATGTTCAGGTCAAGCGATTTATCCTGAAAGGGCCCCGGATTGCTCTGGAAAAAAGCAGGAGTGGTCGAGGAAACTGGGAAGATCTTGCCAAATCCCATGAAAGGAAGAAGGCCGAGGGGAAGCCTACCTCCAAAAAGAGGCCAATCCCCAAACAACAATCCCCTTTCACCATCAAAAACCTCATGGTAGGGGAGTTTGCCATTGCCTCGGGCGAGTTTATATGGATTGATCACCAAAAAGGCACCGAACAGCGTCTCACGGACGTCAACCTCTCCATTGATGGGATTTCTCTCGATCAACCGATCAGCCTTGAGCTCTCTGCACGTCTGGACGGTCAGCCTTTGGAGGTGAACGGCAAGGTTGGCCCCCTGGGTATCCCTCTAGGCGGGGGAGAGGTTCCAATCCTCATCAATGCTAAGGCACTGGGTTCACTCGTAGTCAAACTCGAAGGGTTCGTTGCCGACCTTGGTCGACAACCTCGATTCAATATGACCATGGAAGTCCAGCCGTTTTCCCCCCGAAAGTTGGCTGAGGCGGCTGGTGTAGATCTTTCGAAAACGGTCGGGGATGCCGATGCGCTCAAGGAGCTGTCACTAAAAACAACCCTTGCTGGAACAACCGAGGCTGTAGCAATGAAAGATGGACTTCTCAGGCTGGATGACTCTACCCTGACTTTTAACCTTGGTGCCAAGCAGTTTGAAAAACCGGTCCTCTCCTTTAACCTCGACTTGGATAAGATCAATCTGGACCGATACCTTACCCCCCCGACGGAAGCTAAGGGAAAAAGGAAACCAGTCGTTGGCCCCAAACAGAAACGGGAAGAGAAACTGGACTACGCACCCCTTCGGAAGCTCGTGATGAATGGGACGGTTCGAATTGGCCGCCTGAAGGTCCACGGAGCCGATGTATCCGATGTGAATCTCAAAATGAATGCGAGGAATGGAATCATCCGCGTGGACCCCTTCTCCATGAATCTCTACGAGGGCGCCGTTTCGGGTAACATTGCCTTGAATGTTCAAAAGGATACACCCGCCATCAGAACCTCACAGCGTTTGGAGAAGGTAAAGGCAGGCCCTCTCCTCAAAGACCTCGGTTATACGGATAAATTTGAAGGAGTTATGAATTTTAGGGCCGACATCCGGGCGAAAGGGGCCGAACCAGAGGAAATCAAGAAAACCCTGAACGGATCCGGGGAGTTTACGTTTACCGATGGGGCTATCGTGGGATTCGATATCGCCCAAATGGTTCGAAACGTGGGAGCTGCCTTGAAGCTTTCTCAAAGGGAGAAACCCAGGACGGAATTCTCAGAGCTTAGTGGCAATTTCACCATCAAGAATGGCCTCCTAAACAATCCGACCACCTCTCTGAGTTCGCCCCTCCTGAGAGTGGTGGGAAGGGGGAAGGTGAACCTCCCAAGGGCGACCATCGATTACCGAGTGGAGCCTAAATTTGTGGGTACCTTGAAAGGGCAGAGCGACACCAAACTGAGATCCGGTTTGATGGTACCGGTGGTGATTTCCGGAACCTTCTCCGATCCCAAATTCCGGCCTGACCTGAGCGGAATCGTCGAAGGCGAACAGCTTAAAGAGGAGGCGTCAAAACTCTTGCAGGAAATCACCAAGCAGAAGATAGGAGAAAAAGCCACTGAGGACATTCCCAAAACACTCCTGGAAGGGCTCACCAAGGGAAAGGATAAAAAGGAGGGTGCCTTGGAGCAGCTGATCCCAGGGTTGTTCCCTTCAAAGAAGAAAAAGTGACGTTACCAAGTGTGGGGTTTCCACGGTACGGTAGCGTAAGTGCCTCCGATGAAGGGATTTTTGTTAACTACTGAATCGCCGATTGCGTCAGCGGTCTTCACCACTAAGGATATTTTGCCCTTCTCGGGGCACTTGCCCTCGAGTTCGTGAGGACCCATAAGAATGGTGCCTCGAGCCACAGTCCTGTAAGGTAGAATTTCACCGTTGTTCCATCAGCCTGCGACGTCCGCGATGACCCTCCCCAGCCCAGCTACCACCTTCGACAAGCGCTCGTATTGAACCTTGTCCGGTGTATCGCCTCGGGCGTGGTAATAGGGGTAGCGGAAAAGGGCGGTGTCTGTCACCATCACCCCCGGATAACCCTCCTGCCAAAAAGCCCATTGGTCCGAAAGGTCTATTCCCGGAATGATGCACGGCAGTGCTCCACCCTCGGAAGGAAACTTCGTGTGGCGGCGGAATGAGGCGATCACATCACGGACCAAACGTCCCGAGAGGGTGTTACCAACGAATCCGATGAAGTTCCCGGTGGAGGGATAGATCAGGCCAAAGGGAAATGGGTACTTCTGACTCCCTTTTTCGTCGGAGTAGTAGCCGATGGTCTCGAGGCTGAGCATCGCGACGATCTTCTCACACCGTTTGCGGCAATGCTTCGCATAGACCACGCTCCCCATCTGGGAGGATCTGAAATAGGGCGGCTCCTCGTTCACAAACTCAACAAAGCGCACGGTCCGTGACCTCTTTTTCCCGGCGAGGAGTCGGGCCAATGCAATCACCGCGGCGGCCCCGGTGGCATTGTCATTTGCGCCGGGGCACCCCTCCACGGAATCATAATGGGCACCGATGATTACGATCTCATTCCCTCGGTCCGATCCTTGAATCTCCGCTTCGATGTTGTAGCAGGTCACTCCTGCTACGTCGTATCCCTGGCGGCGGGCTGCATAACCGGACTTTGCTAGGGAGACTTCGAGGAAATCGGCCGCAGCGGCAAGGGCTCGGTAGCGCCAGAGATTTCGCTCTCCGATCTCACCAGCGAGTTTCTCTACGTCCCGCCGGAGCTCATCCCGGAGCTCGGTCTCTTGCGCAGTCAAAGGGAGCATCGGTCCCCGGTAGCTTTTCCCTGGCATTCGAATCGTAGGGAGCATGATTTACCTCCAAGCGGCATGAATAGCCTGGACACGAGGTGAATGTCATTCGTGACAATGGTTCACGGAACTGGTGATATTCAAGGAACGGGGAAAGCTCGCTGCCTTGGAAGGATTCTCACAAGGGTGATTTCCATGGCCTTTTATTTCAGGGATTCCTGGGCATTCAAAGCCCAGTTGTATCCCAGGAATTTCATTTTTGGCTTCTGACCGAGGAAAGAAAGGACGTCTCTTCTCAGGTAGGGCCGTATAAAATCCTCAACAGAGCCGAATTTTTGGACGAAATCTTCCTCGAACCAATCGAATATTCGGGACAGATAGAGGGTATTTCTCGCCCGGTCTATCCGGATGCCTCGTTCTGAATTCAAATATGTTCGCGTCTCTTCTTCCAGACGGGCCCGAACGTTCCCCTCCGTGTACGCAACCCTCGGTAGCTTGGGGCAACTCGAGGAGGCACAGATGATGGTAAAATGGATCCGTGGATCCTTGAACTCCTTCCGCAGGATCTCTTCAATGTCGTCCTGGCTCAAAAGCCTGTTGGCCACGGTATGTGTCCGAGAGCTAAAGAATTTGGTGGAAGTCCAGACGCCCGGGATGACAGTCTCCCGAACACTCTGTTTCGGTTTCTTCTTGATTACCTTGTCAATGGTGACCGCATTGTACGCATTGATCCAAAAGGCGAGTTGACCATCCCGCGACAACTCCTCGACTTTTGCCGATTCGAGTGATTTCATGTACTCTGAGAAACGCCAGTCTTGAGCGATGCCATTGTAATCCACTAAGCCCTTCTCATCAACGTACTGTTTGAGTATGAGGTCAAATTGAGAATGGTCAAAAGCCGCTGACGATATCCCTTGAACCGCCGAAAACATCATCGGAATTAAAATGATCAAGGCAGTTATCTTTTTGCTCATTTTTGCACCTCCCGCAGAAAGAGAGATGAGAAGAGGTCACTTTCTTGATCGATCATTGTGGATTATACCATGGATATTCATTAGAATGCCCTGTCTTGGAGCATCGTAATACCAACTGATCAAAGAAAGAAAATTCTAGATACCTGAGAATGTTCAAACCTCAGCAATTGACTTCTTTCCCGACTTTTCGCTATCCTGAGCAAGATGAATCATTTACCGAAGCGGTAAATGGAAGAATACGAAATGTGAGGCTAGGGGAGGAGGGTGATAAAATGGCTGGAGATCCCTTGAAGATTTTTGAGGAGCTCGATCCGGAACTTTTCAAACTCGTTGGAAATACCCGTGAGCTCGCGCTCGCCGACGGTGCCTTGCCGAAGAAGGTCAAACTTCTCATCGCGATGGCTTTGGATGCATCTCACGGAACCATTGAGGGTGTGAGGGCTTTAGCTGGGGCAGCAATACGGGTTGGAGCTACAAAAGAGGAGATCACGGAAACCCTAAGAGTTGCCCAATACATTAGTGGGGTGGGAAGCGTTTACACAGCCGCCCACGCCCTTAAGGATGTATTCTAAATTGAAGGGTATGGCAAAGTGGGGTTCGCATTCCCATACGTATTATTATTACTTCAAGCCCTGAGTCTTGTCGGCGGCCCCTTTAATCATCTAGAATTTCATTCTTACCCTGTATGTCAACTTTGACTCTTCATCTTTGGGGACTCGGACGTTAAACTCAGCGGTGAAAGCCTCCGTCTTTGAATATTCATGAGATGAACTCAGCATCACCCAGTCTCCTGGTATGGGTTCAACAACCTTAACGAAGATGTCTTCCTTCTTGTGATTTCTCAGAGAGATCTCAAAGCCCGCTTCGTACGTATCATAGGCAATCTTTCTCCAGTCCGTCTGTTTTCTGCTTCCCACGACATCAAAGGCATCTCCGAGTTTGATCCTGACCTTCTCGTCCTTCGGTGTGTGATCTATCGAGTCCTCACCAACAAATTGTAAACTTCCTTCTTTATCATGTTTGTAGACCCTAATCGTCCCTTTGGGAAGGGGAATACCGAGGTTATTCTCCTTCTTATTTTCTACCTCCACAAACACACCAACCTTTTGGTTCGATATCACTCCACCATGTCGGTTGCGGTAGTAAAATCGTGCTCCATAGTAGAGGAGCTCTTTTTTGACCGGGATGTTATCAGCAGTTACAAGACTGATCTGTTTCGTCTGATTTTGTTTGATGGTTGCCGGCCTCTGCAGGGTATATATATGATACTCAAAGAAGTCATCCTGCTTAAACTGTGGTTCGGCCGGTCTTGCCTCTTTCATGGCTGCCCGAAGCATCTTATCCTTGTATTCCCATTCCTCTTTCACCCTGTTTACATCCCCCGCAACGAGCTTAAGCCTTGCATTTTTGTATGCTGCCCCACTCTTATTGTTGATTGTCACCCAGCCAGAGAGGTCCGCTCTGTCGTCCTCGTCATTCAACGTTACAACATAATCGGCGAGCCAGTTGATGCCATTGGTAAGATACGACGTCTCAATCTTCTGAGATGTTTGGAGATTGTTCTCGACAAGCCAAACAAGGGTCGGCTTTGAGATAAGGCTCTCCGGTACCTCAGGGAATATAATCCTTCCAGGATACCCGAAGGTTATCTCGTCACCTATCTTAAATATTGGCCCTCCATTATTGGAGAGAAGTGTGGCCGTAACAATCTCCTCCCTCTCCGTGTAGGGATTTCTATAGTAGAGTTTCACCTCTTTACCCACATATTTGTCGAGGAGCTTCTGGGGGTTGAGCAGATCGTATTCGTAATTCTGTTCAAGGATCCGAAGGCTTTCTGGGTCTGTGAGGGATCTGATATAGACGCTTGTAGGTATTATCTTGGAGGCCACACCCATGAACCTCAATTCCCTGGTCCCTCGCGGAAGTTCTATGTCCCTCTGATCTTTTACCAGTCCGAGGTTGACGTTATAGATTGTTATTGAAACTCCTCTTTGGTCTTCCAATGTCGTGGAAAGGGCTCGGGGTTTTTCGTCGTCTCTTTCCGCAACTGCCAGTCCACTACTGGTGATTCCTATGAAGAATATAACCGCCAAAATACTGTAATGGTATGTCCTTCTCATCTCAAACCTCCTTTGATGTTTTTTGACCGATCTTGGTTCATAAGACAAAGGAGGTTCCCAAAAAGTTCCCCAACGCGGTCTATTTTCTTGATGAATATTCATATGGGATTGGAGGTACTGGAATTGATGAGTGTGTTGCCGGACGAAAAGGTCCTTCAATACCCAAAAAGGGTTTAATTCCCATTGGTTTGGAGTATTATTTGAAGACGAAGGAGAGATAGGCTTAACGGGACGCACGAAAAACGTCCGTTAGGGTCACGTAATTACCTAAATGAAGTACAAAAAAGGGAGGTACCGATAAACTACCGGCAATCAAACATCTCAGGTGCCCCCGTAACCGATAGTCACTTTATCTCCCTCAATAATAACCGGTACTTCCCGGGTGCCATTGGAATACTGTAACATCTCCTCTAATTTCGTGCTGTCTGATTTGACATCGAAGTATTCCGCGGTGTTTCCAAAGGCCTCCCTGGCCCTGCTCGTATGCGGTCAGCCAGCCTTGCCATAGATGATGATCTTTTCCGCCATGATAACGCCTCCTTTTCATTGACCCTTCAAGGGTCAACGTACATGACTCATTTTCAGCCAAAACATATTACCGTTAACATATGGACACCAACCCTATTGCTTTTCTGCAATTTCTATCCTTACCGCTATAGTACCTTCCTGAGCCTCTAAAGGCAACGCCCTTTCTTCAACTTCTCCAATGAGTTTCAGTTTCTCCAAGAGTTCCTTCATGTTCCTAAAATCAAGCTCTGCCAAGATGACGTTTCTCTGCTCAAAATCCTCTGTTTTGATTATTTTTCCCCCGAGTTGCATAAGAGCACTATCGATCTCTGTCCCGGCAGTCTCGATGTCTTTGACATTAATTGTTACCCTAACGGCCTTTTTATCCCTTTCAACCAGTGCTGTTCTCAATTCGGGCGATAGGGGTCTACGTCCAGATTCACGTTTCGCAATAACGCCAGCTGATGGTGTGACCTCGTCCCGTTTTTCACCCCTTGCACGGGCTTTGGGTGCTGCTCGACGTTTACCTGCTGAGATTTCCTTTTCTTCCGCGAGCATGAATTCCTCTGTGGGTTTAGCAGGGACGGGTTTCCCCTCATCAAGGGCAGAGGTTTTTTCTTTGTCTCGTAAAAGAATTCGTGGTGTCACTTCTGTCGGGGGTCCTTTTGCACGTTCCATCTCTGGTTGGACTGATTTGAAGACATAAATCGTAGCCACTGCTATGAAAATGGTGGCAACGGCCTCAATGGGCAGCTTTATATGGAGTGGATAGAATAATCTCTGAAATATTCCTCTCTTTAGCGTTACCTCTGACCTCACACTGGCCATCACTTTCCCTGTCAGCCACGGAGGAGGTTCCACCTCTTCGAGATTCTGCACATAATCAAGGGTCTTTTGCAGGTCAGCAAGAGACGCATTGCATTTTTGACAGACCTCTAGATGCTCATCAATAAGTCCCTTTTCTTCGGAAGAGATAATGCCCTCTATGTAAGCCGATAGCTTTTCTTGAATGTCACTGCATTCCATCTTATAGATCTCCAATCACTTTCTTCAAACAGTCCTTTATGGCCTCCCTTGCCCTGAAAAGCCTTGATTTGACGGTCCCTTCTGGTATTTCGAGCACATTGTTTATCTCCTCATAGGAAAAGCCTTGTATATCTCTCAAAATTAGTACTTCTCTGAATTCTTCATCGAGGGAGTTTATGCATTCCTGCACTTTCCGCTCGATGTCTTTTTTTTCGAGGCCTTCGAAGGCAGAAGGTTCACTCGATGCGAACTCTCGTCTTATCTGCCCGTTATTTGTAAGAACAGGGTTGTCTATCGAAAACTTTTCACGATGAAGTTGCGCCATCAACTGCTTGAGGCGGTTTTTCGAAAGATTTATGACTATCGTATGGAGCCACGTGGAGAACTTGGCCCTTCCCCTAAAGCCTTTTATATTTCTATATGCAGAGACAAATGCATCCTGCACGATATCGCATGCCTCTTCGTAGTTTCCAATCATCCTGTAGGCAATGTTGAGCATCCTCTTCTGGTGCTTTTTTACCAGAACTTCAAAGGCATCCACATCACCTTTTTTGCATAAAGAGACAAACTCATAATCTTCATCCGTTGTTATCTGCTTCTTGTCTCTCATTTAACTAAGACAGCTCAGTCAGGAAGTTTGTTCCTTCATTGGAGTTAAAAGCGTCAACAGGTGTGAATCCGGAACTCCTTGTTGTCCGAATTGACGCTTTCTACTCCTTCTCCGGTTTGAGGTCCTTACCAATATTCCATGCTCGGGCGAGATGTTCCCCAACTTTCCAGTAGTTATTGTCGTGCATTGAGAAAACAATCGGGTTCATCTTCTTGATGTCCGGGAGGCCTTTGGATAGGAATTGATCTTCGGAATAAGCCTCGACAATTTCTCCAATAAAAACCTCCTCCATGGGAAATTCCAAGGTCTGGATGAGTTTGCACTCCAGATTAAGGGGACATTCTCGAATCATGGGGGCAGATTTGAGTTTGCCGTAAGAAACCTCAAAAAGCTCAGACTTATCCACTTTGTGCCCCGAAACTAAGCCACAGTAATCGGTGATTTTTACCAGTTCTTCTGAAGGGATATTGATACTGAAAGTGCCGTTTTCCTTAATACCGATGTTTGTATAATGGGTTTTACCCAGGGCCACTGAGATGAGAGGAGGGGTATGGTTTATGATGCCGCAGTAGGCAACGGTCAGATAGTTTGGCTTACCACGTACGTTTGCCCCAACCAGTGTGGTTGGCATGGGATACAAAAAAGTCTTGGCACCGATTTCGAGCTTTTCCATCGTTTTTTCCCCTTCCTTCGGTTCTCAGGTATATACTTTTTTCCCGTATCAAAAATTTAGGATAGCCTTTGCTGACGTTGGAACAGCTTCTTGAGATTTAGGAAGCCTAACCGGATAACCCTGTCGGATAAAGTGTTACATCAGGTGAGCAAACAAAAGATTCATCCACTGTTTTTCCTTACGGTGAGCATGATATTCTCATCATCCCAATTGACATTATTTGGGCTCTTGAAATGGTGGGTAATATTTCCCTGAAATTTCTGTAAGGCTTCTTCGAATTCTCCTCTATTATATAGGTAAAATGTAGAATAATGATGATGTGTAGCTTGTGTTGTGAGCCACTCCAATGTAGCGATACGTTTATATTTGAAGTATTCAATGAATTTTATCCTTAGATGCGGTATTTTCCCTACCAGTTCTTTCAATTCGTTCATTTCATAGAGCCGTTTTTCTTTTTCATGGAATCCGGGAAAAAATCTCCCCCAAATATTTCTCTTGTTTTGGCTTCGTAACCGGGTATAAATAAACGAGTATCCATTTTCCCTCAAAATTCGAGATGTTTCTTCGAGAAAATCTAAGAATTTGAAATGATGTATGGCATTGAAAGTGAAAACAGCATCCAAAGAATTGCTTGCTAATGGCAAAGCACCTGCCGCTGCATTTATTGTCGTAAAGTTTTTTATCCTGCGTTTTCCTAAATTCTTAGCGAGTTCCTTCAACATCCTCCTATTATAGTCAATGCACCTGAGATGAAGCCTTTCTCCTAGGTGATGGAACAATTTGATAGCATATCTCCCAGTCCCACAGCCAACATCTGCGGCTTCAATGTTATTAAAATTTTGCAGTTTCTTTTCAACAAATAAAACTGGTTCTGCATCTGTTGTTCTTAAGTCTTTGTATCGGTGTGCGATTCTCGAGAAATGGGGATGGACTTCTTTCATGATGAGAAATGACCTTCACTGTTTATTAACGCAGTATACCCTTAACGATAGTGAACCGTAGTTGCCAGTTAATAGTAATGTTATCCGAATATCCTATTGAAGAGGTTTTCTCATTGTATCAAATGCGTCCTCAGTGTAAAAGCAAAAAATGGGGGGTCCAGAAAAAGGGGTTGTCTCGATTGTTCATCGGTGTGGCCACATTCCCCTCAGGTTTCGCTGCACAGAAGTTTTCATTGACGGGGACATAACAGCGGCTTTCAAATTTCGTTCCTGGGCTAATGGTCCCGATAGAGTCCAGATTCCACGAGTGGCTGTCCTAGTCACGGTCGACCGAGTAAGATATTGAAAGAGGGCGTTGAGGAAGACGATGCAGAAGCAGGACATCAGCAGGAGCCTCAGGAATGTGAACCATATCAGGATGTGAATTCAACGGGGGCAAGAATCTCGTATCAAGGGAAATTGAGAATGGAGATTCTACCAAAGAAAAACAAAGCCGTTACTGATCCACGGTCAGAAAATTAAGGGATCAGGTCTCAACAAACAATATATTAGCATGATAACCATAGGTTCTATTTTGGCTCTATGTGGAGGTTGACCTTACAATTTCCCAGGCGTTCCTGAAATTCATCGACAATCCGGTGCCCCATGTCGTGAGAGGTCTCCACGCTCAAAGCGCCGTCGATAACCAGGTGAAGGTTGATGGTAGGAATCCCCTGAGCGGTAGAGATCGTCAGGCCGTGAAAGCTTTTCACGGAGGGATGTCGGATGACAATACGGGTTAACTCGTCTTCCACGGTCTGGCGCTCTGATATAGAACGGGTTGACTCTGAAGGACCCACAGGATCCACGTGGACAACGGTCGAAGCGCTGAGGGAATCAGAGATGGCCTTTTCAACCAATTGGGCAATATGATGGGAACGAAGGGTATCCATTTCGCCTGGAATACGAACATGGAGTGAAATTACCTTGTGGTTGCCGTATTCGTGGACATTGATGTCATGAATTTGTTGCACACCATCGACAGATATGGCTGCCCTGACAATGCGATTGATCAGTTCCTGGGTCGGTGCCTTTCCCACCAGAACACTAATCATGGAACGGAGTAGGTCAAACCCGGTATACATGATAAGAACCGCGACGCCAATCCCGAAATACGAATCGATTCTCTTGTAGCCAAAAGAGGTGGCAATCATGGAGAGGGCCACCAGGGCTGACGCAATCGCATCGCTCCTGTGATGCCATGCATCGCCCTTCAGCATGTCGGACTGGATCAGTTCCCCAATGGCCAAGGCGAATCGTGCCATCCATTCCTTTGCCACTGCGGAAAATATCATCAGGCCGAAGGCCACGACGCTCCATGTGACGATATGGGGTTCACGGAGTCGATCATATGAAGCATGGGCGAACTCGATCCCTACCCAGATGAGCAGAAGGGATATGATCAAAGTAGCAATGGATTCGATCCTTCCATGGCCATATGGGTGCTCCATATCCGCCGGTTTTTTAGCCGTCCAGAACCCAATCACCACAACTGCTGACGTGAGGACGTCGGATCCCGTGTGAAAAGCGTCCGCCATCAAGGCGATGCTGTTAGTCATCCACCCGAGAAGGAATTTCAAAAGAGCCAGGGCAGTATTTCCGATAATGCTCACAACCCCTTGAAAAAAACCATACCGAGCCCTGACATCCATGGTGAGCGGTTCCATGGGCTTACGGAGAAATACCTTCACCAACAATTTCGAGACGAAATCCAAGAAACAGAGTCCTTTGGCAAATAGTTTTCTTAATATAGTCCTGAAGGCATTCCTTGTCAATTGAGGGAAGGTACCCTGATTCACCATCAAGGCATCATCTGCGGCGTTGCCTTCGATCGCTCCTCCTTGCGGTGTATTGCTCCATACGCCTCAGTCGTCGCTCCTCGGCGCCTTGCATCTAATACCTTCCTGGTGATCAGGAATACTCCATAACCTGCTGATTTCAGTTTTGATACCTAAATTAGGCGGTGGATTTTGGACATTTACCTTGACTTGAACTCCTCGACCGATATAATCAGAGACACTTCGAGTTGGTGCTTGTGTAAATGGATTCCCATGGCTATGAATAGGGAGTTTGCAGGTGCCGTAAAAAGACGGGAGGTGTCCCATGAAGGTGAATAAGATTGACCACATCTGCGTGGCGGTGAAGAACCTTGAAGCAGCGAAAAAGACCTGGGAACCAATTCTGGGGAAATCCAAACCCGACGATCCCTACGTTGACGAGCCCGAAAAAATCAGGGTGGCGAGGTACTGGCTGGGCGATGTGGGCTTTGAGTTGATGGAATCCACAAGCCCTGATGGTGAGGTTGCAAAGTTTATCGAAAAGAAGGGAGAGGGCATCATGCTCATCGGGTTGAATGTGGATAATACCCGAGAGGCTATGGAAGAACTAAAGATCAAAGGTTACACTTTCATAGGCGGTGCGAGGCCATTCAGGAATTGCGAATTTGCGTTTATTCATCCCAAAGATGCCAACGGTGTACTCTTAGAACTCATCGACTATCCCTGGGATGAAATGAAGAAGTGAGATGGCTGACCGTCGAGTTTTTTTCCACATGTTTGTGAAAAAATGGACAGGGAAAAACATGAACTTGTCAGTCCTTGAGGAAGGTTTTTCCCTCAATAGTCCCGGGACAGCTTTCTATGAACTTCAGTGCCCTCAGGGTTAACCCTTCGAAATTGCGGTTTATCTGGCCTTGAGGTTTTTTCTGTGATGATTTTCAGACATGAGGGTGTTTTTTCGAAAAAAATCGCTGCTATGGGGGAGCCGATGCATATCCTTGCTATTCACGGTAGTCCGAGTATGAAAAGGGGAAAGACCTATCTCGTATTGGAGAGACTCTTGAAGGGTGCCGAGAGAGCTGGGGCTATAACGGAGGTTGTATTTCTCCAAGAGAAAAGGGTCGGTGAATGTAGAGGGTGTTTTACCTGTTGGATTAAGACTCCGGGAACATGTGTTCAAGAAGATGATATGGCGGAATTGCTTCAGAAACTCAAAAGGACGGATCTCATGATCTTGGCGACCCCAGTTTATGTGGACGGGATGACAGGTCAGTCTAAGCATTTCCTTGACCGCCTCCTTCCCTTGTTGGATCCCCATTATGAGATTCGGGATGGACATTTCCGCCATGTAGTGAAGGGGAAGTTCTGTGGCAAGATTTTTCTCGTCAGCGTATGCGCCTTCCACGAGATGGACAACTTCGACCCGTTGATCCTTCATGTTAAGCGGGTCGCAAAAAACCTCAAAATGGAGTATGTGGGCGAGATCCTTCGCCCGGCGGTTTATAGCTTGGATATGAAGAGAGCCGGTGTCGATGCCATTGGGAGTGTCATGGAGGCCGTTGAAAAGGCTGGAAGGGAGTTGGTGGAGAATGGCATCGTTTCGGAAAAGAC
>JABAOH010023876.1_pt2 | contig 22955 bp, 24 predicted proteins | sample 7062181 | NCBI WGS metagenome assembly JABAOH01 (sample SAMN14538630, study PRJNA623070) | marine sediment metagenome | biome: marine biome [ENVO:00000428]; feature: marine pelagic biome [ENVO:01000023]; material: deep marine sediment [ENVO:00002113]; isolation source: pool of 5 deep marine... | reverse complement strand
AGGAGGAGGATGAGATCGAGACTTTCATCAACGGGGATGGGACTGTCGATTTGTATTATAATTCCCCCAAGACTCAAATCAACGGTCCGAACCTTATCCTTGATGTCGCCCAACCGGCAGACCAGAGCCAAGGAGAGGTCGAAACGCAGATATCTTCTCTTTTCGTTGGGAAATGGTGATCTTCCCATATCTTCCTTTTTTATTTATCCAGCTAAATGCGAATTATCACCGATTGAAGGCTTTCACTCTTGAAGCAAGATCTCTGGAAAATTCGAAAAAGGATTTCGAAGCTTCAACTAGCCTCGTAATTGAATCATAATGTAGACTTCCCCCACCGCATGACTGCAGCACTGCAACACCAGAGCACCGCATTTCTAGGGATTACACACTATTTCGCCGGTGAAGGGATTACACCACTTGTAGTCTACGGCCGTCCGGTCTCGATTGCCGAACCCGCCACAATCGACGTTGTCGCTCAAGTGCGTCCAGTCGAGGTTTCCCCAAGCCGGCGACTGGGGAAATGGCGTTCAGATGCTCTCAAAGAGCAGTACCCAGGTAACCACCGTGCCATCCGGTTTCTTGCACCAATACTTACCCAACCTCCCCCTGAACGGGAGCCACTGGAGGTCATCCCACGCCGGCTCGTGGTACCAATGATCGAACCACTCCCAGCTGTGGGCATTGATGTAGCCATCCCCATCGATATCAGGTGACTGCTTGATCTCCCCCATGTTGACGAGGTAATCATACCTGAAAAACGTCTCATAGAGGCCAGTCCAGGGATGAGGGTCGTATTCGACGTCGTCGGTGTAAACGTCGCCTGAGACGTTGATTTCGTACAGGGGTTCGCCGAAGTTGTACGAGGCATGGGAATTATGCCCGATCCACACATGGAGGTGGGTATGGGATTTGTCATACTCCAACTGCGGTGGCATCTCCAATGATATGGCCCGAGGCATAGGAACCCCACCAGCACTCACTGGCAAGGAACTGCCGGCCCCCTTCATGTTTGTAGAAATTAACCCTTCGGGGAACGAATCCACCACCGACATTCTCGACCTCGATGGCCACGTGCTCGAAATCACCTTCGTGCCATGTATGCTCGTTGGTCTGATCCCTGATGTCGTTCATGGCCATGAAGTACCAGTACTGAACGTAGTAATACGAACCATCCTTATACACATGGTAGTACAGCGGTCGTTCCCCAGGAATTTCATCCTTCTATAATTCAGCATCATCCATGCCCCAACGGTAGTTGGCCGACCCATGCCCGTACCCCCATGAGTCCCACTGATATCCGTACCGCCAATGAAAGTCCGAGTACTTGGTGATCTCGCCGTCGGGGTGCTGCCGTGCGCGCTGCCCATTCAACGTTTTCCACATTAATTAACCCCTCCGGCTGCAGGTCATCGGGATGGTGGTGTAGGACTGGCTTGAACTTCTCCGCAATGAACTCCTTAACGCAGAGCTCGGCGTAGTCAGCTACCCTGGCACTCACCAGGTTCGAGTACGTAAGATGAAGTCCACCGCTCGAATCACGCCAGTTGAGGATGGCCCTCAGCGTGTAGGTGTGGCCGCCTTTTAAGCTTTGCATGGCTGGACCACAGGTGATGTCACCGTGAATGTTGTCCCACTGATAGTCCGGCGATCAGGCATTTTCGTCGGTGTACCACATCCGTCCGTCCGGGTAGTACTGGGTGGTTACGGACTCCGCTTTTCGCCACGGGGCATCCGAAAGCTTAAGGTCAATGTGGCACTCCATCCTCAGCCCGTGCCCATAGGGTATGGCAAACTTCTAAGGGTAGGCCTTGAAAATAACGATTTCCGGTCGGGGTGGGGGCGGCTTCGCGACGCTATCTCCGTAAATAAGTGCTACCGCCAGACATCCAATGACGNNAAGCCCCCGCTTCTTTCAACGGTACCCCCGCCCCTTTTATTGGAAGAAGCCCGACGAATCGGGAAGTCTTACTTCTTCACATTCCACATGCCTTGTGGTTCTCTCCCGAACACCGACGCGATCACCACCCTCTCCTTGGTAGGGTGGTAAAGGTTACGCAACTTCTATGCCATGCACCGATGATGAACCATCCTCGATGGTCAATGGAAGATAAGCTACGAAAATCATTTGATAATTTATTCATCCCCTATCATTTCCTATCAATGGCTGACCGGAATGTCCCACTCGGAAAATGTGCCAAAAAGGACACAAAAAAAGGGGAAAACCCTCTTTATTTCAGAAATATCCTTTCATTTTCATAGGTTACGCAAATGTGCCAAAAGGTAACATAAGGGGACCAATCGGGACATTTTCCTTTCCTTCGGCCCTTGCTTTATGGGATCACCTTCTTTAAGATAACATTCATAAATTTTCACATTGAAAAGAGAAAGGTGCTCTCGCTCTTGATCTTTGAAGGTCAGATTGTGAGGATCAATGGGCTTATAGAGGCATAAAAGATGAAAAGAAAATATGTGCTCTTTTTGCCATTTCTCGCATTGTTGTTGGTCGCAATGAGATCTTCTCCCGCTGAGGACGAGGAATACCGGGTTCGACGCAAGGAGATGGTGAAAAAAATCGAAGCCGATGTGAGGTTCACCAGTGAGAGAATCGGCAAGAAGGCATTGGGGAGACACGCGATGGAAGCAATAGGGAAAGTCCCTCGCCATGAGTTTGTACCGGCGCACGTCAGGCGCTCGGCCTATGCAAACCGACCTCTCCCCATCGGTTACGGACAGACGATCTCCCAGCCTTACATCGTGGCCTTGATGACGGATCTTTTGGATGTAGACGAGGATGATGTGGTATTGGAAATCGGCACTGGGTCGGGGTACCAGGCAGCTATCCTGGCTGAATTAGTTGAAAAAGTCTACACCATCGAAATTGTGGAGGAACTTGGGGAACAGGCAAAAGGACGGTTGAAGCACCTTGGCTATCAAAACGTGGAAGTTCTTGTGGGGGATGGTTATTACGGCTGGGAAGAGCATGCACCCTTTGACGGCATAATCGTCACGGCTGCAGCAAGCCACATTCCCCCGCCTCTCACCAAGCAGTTGAAGCCTGGTGGAAGAATGATTATTCCTGTTGGCAGTCCATTTATGACCCAGCAGTTGATGCTGGTGGAAAAGGAAAAAAACGGCAAGATTAAAACAAAGCAAGTGCTGCCCGTTATATTTGTGCCACTTACCGGTGGGCATTGACATGCTTCTCGGGTTTGCCATTTCCCTTATCTCGGCCGGAGTCATCGGTTATGAAATTCTCCTGATGCGACTCCTTTCGATCATCCAGTGGTACCATTTCGCCTCTATGATCATCAGTCTTGCCCTGCTTGGCTTTGGAGCAAGCGGAACCTTTATCGCCCTGGCCCAACGTTGGCTCATCCCACGATTTCATTTGTCCTTTATGTTAAGTGCTGTGCTTTTCGGTTTTGCTGCGGTGGGCAACTTTATCCTTTCACAGCAGATTCCGTTTAATCCGCTGGAGATCCTCTGGGATCGAAGCCAGCTGCTCTATTTACTGGTACTTTACTTGCTGCTCTCCGTACCATTTTTTTGTGCGGCCACCTGTATTGGCCTCACCTTTGCCCGGTTCAAGGATCAAATCAATCGCATTTACCGATTTGACCTGCTGGGGGCCGGGACTGGTGCGCTGGCCATCATCCTGCTCCTCTTTGCCTTTCCCCCCGCCACCTGTCTCAAGCTCCTGGGGGCTATGGGGTTCTTCGCCGCGGCACTGTTGAGCCTGACCCAGGTATTGCCTCGCTCACGATGGGTTGCAGTAGCTCTATTCTCATGTGGTTTGATGCTGCCCCTTGCCTGGCCCAATGTGTGGTTTAGTCTCCGAATATCGGACTATAAGGGACTGAGCCTGGCGCTCCGTGTGCCCGGCGCAGAAGTGCTCAGCCTACACTCCAGCCCCCTGGGTTTCCTCACGGTGGTTCGGAGCCCGAACATTCCCTTCCGGCATGCACCCGGTCTGAGTTTAAATTACTTCACGGAGCCACCTCCACAATTAGGAATTTTCACTGATGGCGACTCTTTGAGCCCAATAACCCGGTATGAGGGGAAACGTGAACCCCTTGCCTATTTGGATTATCTTTCTTCTGCCCTCCCTTATCACTTGCTGGAACAACCCAAAGTACTCATCCTCGGGCCCGGAGGTGGCACAGATGTGCTCATGGCCCTCTACCACGGAGCGAAAAGCATTGATGCTGTGGAGCTCAATCCGCAAATCATTGATTTAATAAAGCGGGTTCATGCCGAATTCGCCGGGAATCTCTACCAAAGGGAGGGCGTGAAGGTCCATGCTGCTGAAGCACGGGGCTTTGTAGCTGGAAATAGCGAACACCATGATCTGATTCACATCTCTTTGCTGGACTCCTTCAGTGCCTCTGCATCGGGGGGGTACGCTCTCAATGAAACGTACCTCTATACGGTGGAAGCTTTGGAGGAATACCTCCTTCACCTGCGGCCCGGGGGCCTTTTGTCTATCACCCGCTGGCTTAAAATGCCGCCACGAGATGGCCTAAAGCTCTTCGCGACGGCCGTCACGGCGTTGGAGAAATCCGGTGTCGATAGCCCTGGACGGCAGTTGGTGCTGATCCGGAGTTGGAAAACAACCACCTTGCTGGTCAAAAATGGGAAATTTACAGAGGAGGAAATCCGCGCAGTTCGGACGTTCTGCGAAGCCCGCTCCTTTGACGTTGCTCACTATCCAGGGATGCGAGCGATGGAGGCCAATCGGTACAATGTCCTGGAAAAACCGTATCTCTATGAAGGAGCGGCGGCCTTGACAGGGGAGAAGAGGAACGACTTTCTCAAGCGGTACAAGTTTCACATCACTCCGGCTACAGACAATCGCCCTTACTTCTTTCACTTCTTCAAGTGGAACACTCTTCCGGAAATTCTCTCGCTAAAAGGGCGGGGAGGGTTGCCCTTATTGGAATGGACCTATCCGGTCCTCATCGTGACGTTCCTTCTAGCCGCTGTGACGAGCTTCGTGCTGATTCTCCTCCCTCTTTTGACCCTACGACGCTATGGAAGCTGGCGGCGAAACCGCAGCCGCATTGCGTTCTACTTTCTTTCCCTGGGATTGGCGTTCTTATTCATCGAAATCGCCTTTATTCAGAAATTCATCCTTTTTCTCAGTCACCCCCTCTATGCGGTCGCTGTCGTGCTGTGCGCTTTCCTGTTTTTTGCGGGCTTGGGCAGCGGCTATTCCTCCCAGTGGGCCCAACGCTTCCAACAATTCCACGAACAAAAAGAAGGGATACCCATCCTTCTCGTCGTCATAGGAATTGTAGTTATTGCTCTCTCTTATATGATTCTCTTGCCTCCACTTTTCCACCGCTGGATGGCCTTGCCAGACGTTTTGAAAATCCCCATCTCGATCGCCCTCATCGCCCCCCTGGCATTCTGCATGGGAATGCCTTTCCCGCTGGGTCTGTCGCGGGTCGCTACGGCGATGCCTGATTTCATCCCTTGGGCCTGGGGAGTGAACGGCTGCGCTTCTGTGTTGAGCGCTATCTTGGCTACCATTCTGGCAATTCATTTCGGTTTCACCCTCGTCATAGGGATGGCACTCCTGCTCTATGTCTTGGCAGCCCTTGCACTTTGGAGACCATTACGTGCGGTCTGAGACGCACGTCGGATTTTTATGAGAATTGGCAACGTGTGATAATCCTGGGAAGAAATGGAAATCACCCATTCGCCTGAGATATAATAAGACGTAGATTCGACTCATACGTGAGGTGAGGGATGGCGAGAAGAGGCAAAAAGAGGAGTCCAAAGAGATCTCAAGGAAGATACGCTACGAAGGAAAAAAAGCGGAGGACAAATCCTTATCTATGGATTGGAGGGGTAATCCTGGTGGCCATCATTTTTTTTGCCCTATCGGGGCACATACCCTTTATCAACATAGGGAGTAAAAGGGGTAAGTCCTTCTCCGTCCAGGGAGGTGAAACACGCCCTGTACTCAATCCTTCATTGTTTAGAGGTATGGCCCGTGAGGCATATGCTGCGGCAAAGAAATATCCAGAGGTAATGGACCAGGTCTTCTGCTATTGTAAATGCGACGAACCGCCCTTTAATCATAAAAGCCTGTTGAGTTGTTTTACCGATAATCACGGCAAAGGCTGACTGCTCTGTCAGAAGGAGGCCCTGAGGGCAGCCCAGCTTTACGAAGAAGGTAAAACAATCGAAGCGATAAAGAGAGCAATTGACAAGGAATTTAGCCGCTAAACCCACCCACGGCTTCGTATCATCTCTCTTCTATCGCCTCCCGTTTTGAGTATCTGCAAGGGGCACCGAATTCCTTAATCTCGGTCTTCACAGGAAAGGATGCGTGTTTTTGCCATCAGGAGATGGAGAGAGATACTTATCGGCTTGGTACTGGTAGCAGTATCTGTTGGCTTTTACGTTATTTTCTTCAAGGGCAACCAGCCACCCTCAGAGATGCAAGAGATCCGGTTGGGTTTCAGGCCGAGAGTGGGAGATTCCGCGCCGGATTTTACCCTTCCGTCCTTAGGGGGTAATCCCGTTCGCCTGTCCAATTACAGGGGGAAGGTGGTTTTTCTGAACTTCTGGGCCACCTGGTGTCCCCCTTGTCGTGAAGAAATGCCTTCTATGGAATCCCTCTATCAACGGCTCAAAGGCCGAGATTTCGAGATGCTTGCGGTGAGTATCGATGCCAAAGGAGCGGATCGCGTGCAATCTTTTGTTGCCACATATGCCCTCACGTTTTCCGTGCTTCTTGATCCCAATAAAGAGATATACAGGCTTTATGGCCTTACTGGAGTGCCCGAAACCTTCATTATAGGGAAGAACGGGGATATCATGTTGAAAATCATAGGGCCTCGAGACTGGATGAAAACGCAATGGCTCGATTACTTCGATCGAATCACGGGGAAAAGTTCTCTACCACGGTAAAATAAGAAAAAATCTTCTGTGCCTCTCGGCCTTCATGCACTCCCCTCGGTTCCCTCGGGGCAGGGGAAGATACCTCCTTCTCTGGTCAATCTCCTTTTATTATGAATGTCTTATGAAAATGCGACTCTCTTTTCCCCCTTTCTCATCGGATTTCCGGCCATCCTGGACCAAATCCTTCTCATCAGGGCACTCCTCCTAGCTCCTTTAATGATACCCCGAAAGTCGAAAACGTTTAAAATATGTCGGCCGAAAAGATAGAGATAACCGTATCCTTACCCTTCCAGGCATCCTGAGGTAATCCTGCCTTGAGACAGGTATGCGTCAAGAACGTCTTACGATCCCAGCCGTATTCCGTAGCCACCTGAGGGAGGAGAAGGCCGGAATGAACCCCCCTTTCTATGAGGATCCCGTGTTTCCCCACCTCGATCTCCTCAACGGCCTTGATGCGTTTCATGGGGGTAAGCACCGAGATCTCGACCTCCAAATCGGGTAACTCCTTTTCGGTCACCGGGTCAAATCGGGGATCGTGAAAGGCTGCCTGGATGGCCATTTCCTCGATCGTCTGGTATAGGGGTTTATAGGGCTGGATATAGCCGATACACCCCCGGAGCTGACCACCTTTGTTGATAGTGACAAAGGCCCCCCGTTTCTCCTTCAGTATCGGAGAGTCAACCGTAAACTCAGGGGCCGGCTTCCCCCGGGCCTTGCTCTGGATCACCGTCTTCGCGATATGCCGAAGGGTATCCTTGTCCTGCTCGCTCAGGCCCAAATCCACCCCTACCCTCTTGCCACCCCTCATCTCACCCCCGTTGAGGTCTCTATCTGGAAATCAAGGCTTCTCTTTCCGTATCCCGGCTCGATAAAAGACCCCTGCCAAATAGCCCACGGTGTAGTTACCAGGCCTTTTATCCCCGGTCACATCCCCGGAATTGGTGAGTTTTAAGACCTTGCCCTTTTCCCCTCCCAGCGTTTTAGCCGCGATCATCGCGGACAGGACTGAACCATCGCCGCAGGCCTGACACCTCCCCTCGCGTAAATCCTCCGCTAGACCCGTGATATCAAACTGATCGATGTGGCTGGCTAGTAACTCATCCTGTTCCACCACTTCTCGGTAGTTATAGCTATGGGTTAGGTCGGAGCTGGCAACGATCAGGACGTTTCTCTCCCTCAACGACTCGACAATGGCCCTCCCGAGCGATCGGCATATCTCATAATTTGCTCCGCCCATCAATACAATGGGCACCAGCTTATAGCCCTTGAGGACCACCTGGAGGAAGGGAAGTTGGACCTCCAAGGAATGCTCCTTGAGATGGGCTTCGGGAATGAACTGGAAGCGCCTGTCCCGCGCCATGATCTCATCGCACATGTCCCCATCTATGGGGACCACACCTAAAGGGGTCCTATATCCACCCCGATGATAAATTGAAGCCCCTTCAAAGGGCCACTGATGGCTGGGTGCGATGACGACGACATTATCGAAATCCATTCCTTCCACCAATTTATAGGCATAGGCGGCCACTTGGCCGGAATATGAATAACCGGCATGGGGGGAGATCAGGGCGATGATATCCCCCTCTATGGCCTCTTTTTCCGCCTTTTTCAAATACCCCGTAATGTCATCGGATAGGACATTGGGATTTGAGGGGTAGAATGCCCCGGCAACAGCCGGTTCTCTGATGTCTTCCATAAAAACACCTCATCTCAAAACACATCTGCGGAAAAGCTATAAATCCTCGTATCCTGATCCTTCCACGCATCCTTGGGCAAACCGGACTTGAGACAGGTACGCTCCAAAAACGTCTTGCGATCCCAGCCGTATTCCGTGGCCACCTGGGGAAGGAGAAGGCCGGAATGAAACCCCTTTTCTATGAGGATCCCGTGTTTCCCCACCTCGATCTCCTCAACGGCCTTGGTTCGTTTCATGCGGGTGAGCACCGAGATCTCAACCTCCAAATCCGAGAGTTCAGCCTCTGTAATGGGGTTAAACCGGGGATCATGAAAGGCCGCCGCCGCCGCCATCTCTCCCACGAGCTTATACAAGGGTTTAATGTCTTTAATACAGCCGATGCACCCCCTGAGCTGACCGCGTCTCTTTAAGGTAACAAAAACCCCCTTCTTCTCCTTCAAGGCCCGGGAATCCACCGAGAACTCCAGCACCGGTTTACCCCGGGCCACATCTTCTATCGCCCTCCGGGCGATGCGGTGCAAACACCTTTTATCCTCTTCCGTTAAACCCGCCCCCGTTTTCTCGGCACCCTGGTACAAAACGGCCGCCATGTATCCCACCACATAATTTCCGGGGGTTTTCTTCCCGGTAACATTTCCGGAATTGGTCAAATTCAAGACTTCCCCCCTATGAGCACCGAGGCCTTGAGCGACCATCATGGCGACCACCATGGGTCCCCCTCCGCAGGCCTGACACCTGCCCTTCCTCAAATCCTCCTCCAGACCGGTAATATCAAACTGCTCGATGCGGTGCGCCAATATCTCATCCTGCGCCACTACCTGCTGGTAGTTATGGCTATGGGTCAGGTCGGAGCTCGCAATGATCAAGGTCCTTTTTCCCTTAATGGATCGGATAATTGCCTGGCTTAATTGTTGGCAAACGCCGAAATTCCATGTAGGGCCCATCACCACAGGTACTAAACTGAATCCCTTCAGGACGCTCTGGAGAAAGGGTATTTGAACCTCAAGGGAGTGCTCCCGGGCGTGCGCTTGTGGAACGTACCTTATGATTTCACTCTGCTGGCTTATTCTCCGCGAAAGTTCCCTATCAATAGGCACAATCCCCATGGGAGTTTCGTATGCTTTTCCGTCATATATGGATGCCCCTAAAAAATCGACCCGATGGCTGGGGGCAATGACGACGACATCATCGAAATGCATCCCCTCCACCAGTTTATAGGCATAGGCCGCCACCTGGCCGGAGTACATATATCCAGCATGGGGGGAGATCAGGGCAACGATTTCACCATTGATATGCCTCTTCTCCACATTCTCGATGTATCCATGAACAAGCTGTCGAAGCTCATGGGCATCCGAGGGATAGAACATTCCCGCCACGATGGGTTTCCTGATCTTCCCCCGGAGAGCGCTTCTCCCTTGCCCCGTAATCAAAACCAAAAAGATGAGGATGAGAAGAACGAGATACTTTCTCATGGATTCCTAAAATACTTTCTTGCTATCCAAAAGAATGGTCACAGGCCCTTCATTTACGAGGCTCACCATCATCATCGCCTGAAAACGGCCTGCTTGAACCCTTAAGCCCTTTTCTCGCAGCCCAGATAAGAAATGATCATAAAGCTTGCAGGCATTCTCCGGATCCGCCGCCTCGGTGAAGGAAGGGCGACGGCCCTTGCGACAATCCCCGAAAAGGGTGAATTGGGAAACCACCAACATCTCCCCACCCACATCCATGAGGGAGAGGTTGAACTTCTCCTTCTCGTCCTGAAAAATTCTCAAATGCGGGATTTTTTCAACCAGATATTCCACATCCCCTCTGTCATCGCCCTTTCCCACTCCGAGGAATACCACCACCCCCCTTTCGATGCTTGCGATAATATCCTCGTCCACCGATACCGTGGCGGATTTCACCCTTTGGACGACAGCCCTCATGTTTCGATCGGCTTCTCCTCGGTCGGATAAGGGGGGATGAGGAGTATGGGTTACTCCTCTTTCTTCGATTGGGCAATAATTTTTTCGCTCAGATGGGACGGAACTTCCTCGTAATAGGATAATTCCATCGTAAATTGCCCCCTTCCGCCGGTCATCGATTTCAGGACAGGGGCATACTTCAGCACCTCAGCCATAGGGACATGGGCCTCGATCACCTGATAATTTCCCTTTGCATCAACTCCCAGGATCTTTCCCCTTCGACTGTTCAGATCACCCATAATATCGCCCATGTTCTCCTCTGGTACCGTGACCTGAATCTTCATGATGGGCTCCAAGAGTACCGGGTTGGCCTCCCGTATCCCCTGCTTCAAGGCCATGATGGCAGCGATTTTAAAGGCCATTTCCGAAGAATCCACTTCGTGGGATTTCCCGTCGTAAAAGCGAACTTTTAAGTCCACAACCGGGTTTCCCGACAACACGCCACTCTGTCTTGCCTCGGCAATACCCTTCTCCACGGCAGGAACGAAACTACGAGGCACGTTCATCCCGGTCAGGGCGTTTTCGAATTCGAACCCTCCCCCACGCGGCAGCGGGGAGATGTCGAAGTGAACCTCGGCAAATTGTCCTCGCCCCCCCGTCTGCTTCTTATGGCGATAGATGACCCCCTTTTTCGCCACGCGGATGGTCTCTTTATACGGAACCTTGGGCACACTGAGATCAACCTCGACGCCGAATTTCCGCTTCAACTTCTCGAGAATCACCTCCACGTGAACTTGTCCCATACCGGAAAGGAGGATCTGTCCCGTCTGTTCATCCCGGCTCAGGCTCATGGTGGGATCCTCCTCGCCAAGACGTATCAGGGCTGAGGTAATCTTATCCTCGTCTCCCTTGCTTTTCGGCACCAAGGCATAAGAGATGATGGGAACCGGGGGTTTGGTCGGCTCGAAGATAATCGAATTTTTCTCATCACAGAAGGTATCCCCCGTAGTGGTCTCCTTGAGCTTAGCAACGGCAACGATATCGCCTGCCATCGCCAATCCCAGTGGTTTCTGTTTCTTCCCCTCCATGGCGTAGATCTGTCCGATCCTCTCCTTGACCCCCTTGGTCGAGTTGTAGATGGTCGAATCCGGATTAATCATCCCCGAATAAACCCTGAAAACGGTGAGCTTCCCGGCGTAGGGATCCGCTATGGTCTTAAAAACGAAGGCGGAAAAAGGCCCGTCTTCCTTAGGTTCCCGCTCTTCAATCTCTCCGGTCTTAGCATTCTTGCCCCTTGCACTTCTTCCCTCTTGGGGCGATGGGAAACCCATGACTACCATATCCAGAAGGGGTTGGACGCCCATATTTCTCGTGGACGCCCCACATAATATCGGCGCAAACTTCCTCTCCATGAGACCCTTTTTCAGACAGGAATAACATTCCCCCTGGTTTAGATCACCTTCTTCCAGGTATTTCTCCATCATCTTGTCATCCGTCTCCACCAGGGTTTCGATCATCTCCTCTCGTCGCCTCGCCGCCTCGTCCATCAGCTCTTGGGGAACTTCTTTCAGTTCGAATTTTCCGCTGAGGTCATCCTTGTAGAGATAGGCCTTCATTTGAATCAAATCAACCACTCCCCTGAACTCTGCCTCAACTCCGACGGGAAGCTGAATGGGTACACTGGGAATGGATGAAAGGCCCTTCTTAATGTCATCCAGCGCCTTCTGGAAATCCGCCCTCTCCATATCCATCTTGCTGAGGTAAATGCACACGGGGACTTCGAACTCCTGAGCATACTCCCAGACCGTTTCAGTCTGAACCTTTACCCCGGAATTGGCCCCAACGACAATAACTGCCCCATCCACTACCCTCATACAGGCCTGTGCATCGCCGATGAAATTGGCGTACCCCGGAGTATCGATGATGTTCAACTTGTGGTTATTCCACTCCACATGGGAGAGAGAGGAGCCGATGGTAATCTTGCGGTTGATCTCCTCTTGGTCATAATCCATCACGGAGGTCCCTTCATCAACGCTTCCCAGCCGATTATTCGCCCCCGTATCGAATAAGATGGCCTCAACGAGCGAGGTCTTTCCGTCTCCTCCATGACCGAATATCCCAACATTCCTGATTTCGCTCACCCCGAATTTCTTCATATGTGCTCCTTTGTCTGAAAACTGGGGGAACCCCTCCGAAACGTTCCCCTTACCGATTAGACTTATAATTACTTTTTTCGCCTGGAAAAGTCAACCCCGAACTCCATGGGAATAATCCTCAAAAACACCATTTGGTACGCCTTTATTTCACTGAAAATACGGGAATTTTGGAACGTTTGGTCATTCATGTAATGTCTCGCTGAGACGAGAAAGGTTCGAAAACCCCCATTGAATAAGACCCCTCCCTTGGAAATTATTCTGAAACGACTGGGGATCTAAGATGCATGACAAGATTGACATCAAGACCAAATTACACTACACTTCCGGCCTAATCTTGCCTCCAGAAGGGAAATACCATGAAGAACAGCCAGGTCTTTTTCTCAGATCTTCGAAGTACCTTCAAAAGGACGATATTAGATAAGGTAGATGAACTTCTGCAGGAGGTTGAAATTGGGAAAAAGATCAAGGCCAATGATCTGGTGGCCATAAAACTTCACTTCGGGGAGAAAGGAAACACGGCTTTCGTCAGGCCTATCTTTATCCGGAGGATCGTGGATACGATCAGGGAATGCGGAGGAAAGCCCTTTCTTACAGATACCAACACGCTCTACACGGGTACACGTGAGGAATCGATCTCCCATATCACCACGGCCATTCAAAATGGATTTGACTACTCCGCCGTTGATGCCCCCGTTATCATCGCCGGCGGGATCCGCGGAAATGCCTCCGTCACAGTTAGGATCGATAAGCCGATATACCGTGAGGTGAACATCGCCCACGATATCTTCACCGCTGATGCCATCATTGGAGTCGGCCATTTTACGGGCCATGAACTCTCGGGGTTTGGAGGTACCTTGAAAAATCTGGCCATGGGATGCTCCAGCCGCGGGGGAAAATTGAAACAACATTCAAGCGTGCCCCCAAAGGTGAAAGCCTCCCGCTGTACCGGATGCGAAACCTGTATCACCTATTGTCCACAAGGGGCTATCTCCATCTTCAACGAGAAGGCCCGTATTGATCCACAACAGTGCGTTGGATGTGGAGAATGCCTGTCGGTCTGCCCGGATGGAGCCATCCAGGTCCAATGGGACAGTGACGCAGCCCTCTTCCAAAAGAAGATGGCGGAATACGCCTATGGGGCCCTTGTGGAGAAGCGGGAAAAATCGATCTTCCTCAACTTTCTGACCCAGGTGAGTCCTGCCTGCGATTGTTACGGTCATTCCGATGCCCCCATCGTGGGGGACATCGGAATTCTCTCCTCCTGTGATCCCGTGGCCATTGACCAGGCCTCCGTTGATTTGGTCAACGCCCAATCGGGAAACGAGAGTTCCAGGTTGAATGATCATCTGAGGCCCGGGGAGGATAAATTTCGGGCCATCTACCCCCAGATCGATTGGGGTATCCAACTACAATATGCGGAGAAAATCGGCCTGGGATCGAGAAAATACGACCTCATCCCGATCTAAGACCCACTATCGCCTATGAAGGGGAATAATTTCCCGCCGTAAGAAAATTTGGGTATTGACAATCCCAAGTGAAAACATTATACTGAAGGTGCATTTTGGTATCCCATGACGGGGATNNAAGGTGCATTTTGGTATCCCATGACGGGGATTTATCCCATTTAATAGGTTTCTTCCGGTGGTTTTGGGAAAACGTCCAGGCTGAACTTATTCAAAAGGTGTGGGGAAAAAACCATCGGGAGACCCGATGGTTTTTTTTTCCCCTCATGTTGCTGTCTTATATGAACGAGAGGATCTGGGTAGTGTTAAGAATACACCGGCTGATATCGCATCGGATATCCGAAAGTCTTCCCGTCCGCATTTCGGAACGAATCGAAGCCGATTCCCCAATTGCCTTTCAAATCCCCCCGATTTATTGAAGATAACGAAGGAGGTGATGTTCTAACATGCAAGAAATTAGAACTGCTATTATTGGCGCAGGAAACTGCGCCAGTTCGCTTGTCCAGGGGCGCTTTTATTACGAAGACCCGGATGCAGATATTCCAGGTCTGATTACCAAGAACTTGGGCGGCTATCGAGCCTGCGATATTCAATTCGTGGCCGCCTTCGATGTGGACGAAAGAAAGGTAGGCCTGGATCTATCGGAGGCAATCTTTGCCGAACCAAACTGCACCACGGTCTTTCAGAAGGAGATTCCCTTTCTGGATTGTCCCGTTGAGATGGGGTATCTGATCGACAGCATACCCCCGCAAAACGACCAATACCCGGAGTCGGCTCGTTTCAAGCCCAAGGCAAATATTTACCCCCACAAGGCAAAGGCACAGGATACCATTGTCCGCAAGCTTCGGGAAAGGCAGGTGGATGTGGTGGTTAACTACCTTCCGGTGGGCAGCGAGGAGAATACCCTCTTTTATGCCGATTGTTGCCTTGATGCGGGATGTGCCTTTGTGAATGCCATACCCGTATTTGTATCCAAGATTTTCGGTGATCGCTTCAAGAAAGCCGGGCTTCCCATCCTCGGCGATGACATCAAGTCTCAGGTGGGGGCCACCATAATCCACAGGGTATTGACCAGGCTATTCGAGGACAGGGGTCAACCCATAAAGCTCTCATATCAACTCAACGTGGGGGGGAATACCGATTTCCTCAACATGCTGGATCGTTCACGACTGCAGAGCAAAAAGGAGAGCAAGACCCAGTCGGTTCTCAGCCAGATGGATGGGAAGGAATTCGACCCTCAAAACGTCTATATCGGTCCCAGCGATTACGTATCTTGGTTGAAGGACAACAAACTCTGCTTTTTGAGAATCGAGGCAGAGCAATTCGGCGGCGTGCCGATGAATATCGAGGTCCGGCTCTCGGTGGAGGATTCGCCAAACTCCGCAGGGGTAATCATGGATGCCGTGCGGGCGGCCAAGGTGGCTTTAGACCGGGGACTTTCCGGGCCTATCATCGAGGCCAGTGCTTATCTCTTCAAGTCACCGGTCCGGCAATTCGAAGATGCGGAGGCCCGTGAGATGCTGAAGCGCTTCGCAGAACCCTCGGTAAATATCGCTGAAGCCGTTGCCGAGCTGCGTGTAACCTCGGAGGAATCCAGCTCCATGTGAGGTTACTCTCCCACCATGAATGTCTTCTCATGTCAAGGGAGGGGGAGAAATCTCTCCTCAATCCATTCAGTAGTTCACCCTGACTAAAAAAAGTCCTTGGGCCGGTGCTGCTATTCCGGCCCTTCGCCTGTCCCGTGCCTCCAGAATGTCACCGAATTGGGAAGGGGTTAGCTTCCGCCTTCCCACTTCAACAAGGGTTCCTACAATATTTCGTACCATTTGCTTCAAAAAGGCAGTGGCCTCTACCCCTATAATGATGAGGTCTCTTCTTATCCCCACATCGATCGTATAGATCTCCCGTATGTGACTCAAGTGGTCGGAACCGGTCGAGCAGAAGGAGGAGAAGTCGTGGCTACCCTTCAGTTTTATGGCCGCCTCCCTCATGCTGGCCAAATCCAATTTTGCAGGGACGAACCATGAGAAATGGCGGTGAAAGGGGGAAGGCAATTCCCCGTTGAAAATCCGATACTCGTAAACCTTTCCCTTTGCACTAAAACGGGCATGGAATGCTTCGTCAACCTCCTCAACGTCTTTAACCAGGATATCCTCGGGAAGGAGACTGTTGAGGCCTCTCAGAAAGGATAGAACATCGAGGGAGCTATGGGTCTTGAAATGAGCTACTTGCCCCATGGCGTGGACCCCGGTATCGGTTCTGCCTGAGGCAACCAATCTCACCGTCTCTCCCGTGATTTGCGCGAGATTCCTTTCAATGGTTCCCTGAATAGTCTCAACGTTAGGCTGAATCTGCCAGCCGTGATAGCACGTCCCGTCATAAGCGATGGTCAATTTAATATTTCTCATGGGTCTTTTGGTTTAATCTCCCCGGGGTAACCTCCAAATAGCCTCAAAAACCATCCCCGCTTAATGTCTATGGCTTTTTCGGGACAGAACTCGGAACAGCAGAAACACCGGATGCATTTGGAATAATCGATATCGATCTTTCCTCTTTCCATAGTCATCGCTTGGGATGGACATCCGCCAACACATAATTCGCAGAGTTTACATATGTTCTCCCTGATTCGCGGCTTTGCCGTCATAGAATTCCTTAATAAGCCTCTCAGAGGCTGTGGAAGTCCCCATTGGGGCTCCATGCTCCTGGGAAACCGAAACCCCCTTACTTTCACCTCATCAATCCCCGCACCCACGATCTCGATATCCTTCAGCTGACAAACTCCCAAACCTAAATCAGACGCAATTCTGTTGGTCAAAAGGTCTAGGGGCGGGAGTCCAACCACATCACAGATGATCGAATCAACGGCAATTCCATCAGTGCCTGCAAAAATCAACCCTATCTCCCGAGGTTCCCCACCCCCCGGCCCATCTCCCTCCATGCCCACAATGGCATCGACCACATTTAGCCTTGGCCTGATTATCCCGTAAAGGTCCACGAGCATGTGGGCGAAGGAGTGTCTGTTGACCCCTGCCTTGAAATGCCATTGGATTTTTTTGGTACCCGGAATACACCCGAAGAGGTTCTTCACCGATAAGGTCATAGTGGTCATACCGTGGGTTTTCAACTTGGGGAGATTGATCAGAAGATCGCAATCCATGGCGACTCTGGCCACCCCTAACCTTGTGAAGATCCCTTGATGGGACCCTTTGACCTCCATGACATCGTCAAAGTCCACCAGCCTGCAATTCATCTCCCGAATAACATCATAAATCCCTGCCTTAGATGCCACCTTCAAAAGCCCTCCTATTGCAGGGCTATCGCCTACCAAAGGCACGCCACCGGCATCCCTAACCAATTGGATGGTGGCTTTCACGACGGAGGGGTGAGTGGTTACGGCCTTATCCGGGTCCCTTGGCGATAGGAGGTTGGGCTTGATTAACACTCGATCCCCCCTGTTGACGAAGGCATCCATTCCACCCAACAGGTCAACGGCGCCCTTCACCGCCTTGAGCACCGATTTTTCGGAATAATCCGGACATCGTGCGATGGAAACCTTGGACTTGGCCATCCTATGTGTCCCCTTCTATGCTATGGGGCATACAGTCTGTACAAATGCACGTCATCTTCGAAAAGGCCCTCGGTCTATTCAATCCAATGTGATGGACCCCTTTTTGAAAACGGGAACCGATGAGGAAACATTGGTTTGCACGCAGAAGGCTAAATCCTCCTCCAATCCCAATCTTATCAATTCCCGTCCGTGCTCACAGCTCTTTGCCATCTCCAGAAGATCACGATCGAAGGCCTTGTAGAGGATCCGCGAAGCCCTAGCGCTATCCGTTAGGGCAGCGCCTTCTTTTCCCAAGAGGTCCACCATCATTCCCCCGCATACTACATCCTCCAACGAGAACCTACCCTTCCCACCCGCCGGAACCACCACTGGATCTGCCTTTAAAGCTATACATCGTTGGACAACCGCCTGAACGTTTGTGAACCCGGCTACGAGGACGTGCTCACATCCGGCTACCGATTGCAATGCCTTGGTCCCGTTGGTTGTAGTCAGGATAACCCTTTTTGCCGATACCAAATCCCGGGTATATTCCCTGGGAGAATTTCCCACATCGAACCCATCCACCTTCAATCCGCCCCGTTCTCCCCCGATCAGCGTATCTTTCCTTGGCAATTTTTTCGCCAGATCGAAGGCCCCATCGACGGTAACAACGGGGATCACATCGGTACATCCATTGGATAGTGCTTCGATGATGGTGGTGGTCGCCCTCAATACATCGATGACCACGAAGACCTTCTCTTCAGCTTTCTCGACCTGCACGTCCACAGGAACAAATTGTATATCCGCCCGCATACCTTCCCCTGGAGGACTTCAAGAAGTATGTTCCATTCATCGGATGTTGGGAAGGGTGATCCTCTGGGATATTGGAGTGCCCTTCTCTATTGTACCTTGCCCTCCTGCTTCGACTAAGCTTTGGGAGGGGATCCTTTGCGAACGAATTTCTGAAACGTGTGACAATCCGGTGGGACCAGACCCGTTGCAACCCCAAAAGTGTAGGTCACCTCACCAACATAGAGGTCGCCGTTGGAGTCCACACATAACGTGTGTGGAGCAACGAAATTGCCTGGCGCACAGCGATCGGCGCTGACCCAGCGCAACAGGACGTTGCCGTTAGGATCGAGGATGCTGATGTGACCCGGGAGGTCGTGCCGGATGGGGCCGTTGACGAAGGAATGTTGCCCTACCCGCCACCACAAGCTGGAGACATATATCAGCCCCTCGCGGTCTATGACGATATCCGTCGGACGTTGGACGTGTGTCCACTGATCGAGGTACTCGCCATCAGCGCTAAAAAATTGGATGCGGTCGTTCTCGCGGTCGGCCACCAATACTCGCCCATCGGTGGCCACACAGATGCCGTGGGGGAGGCTGAACTGACCGGGACTAGTGCCGGGCTCCCCCCATGACCGGATCAGCTTGCCATCGGCGGAGAACCGATGCACCCGGGCATTACCGTATCCGTCACAGACGTAGAGTTCTCCGTTTGAAGCGATGGCGACGTTTGTGGGGCGGTTAAAAGGTAGTCCTCCACGCGCTATACTGGTGAGTCCTTTCTCCTTGTCGTAGCCAGTGTCTGACGGCACCCCCGGGGTGCCGATTACCATAATCTGCTCCCCCTCGGGGGAAAACTTGCGGACGGTGTGATCGCCGTCGTCAACCGTGTAAACTGAGTCGTCCGGGCCGACCGTGATCCCGTGCGTGCGTGGGGTGAAGATATCCTCACCCCACGACATAACAAAGGTGCCGTCGCGCTCATAAACAATCACTCGTGAGTCACCCCGAGTGACCAGGTAGACGCGGTCACGGGAGTCGACGGCTACTCCGTCTACGTCACGATGCACATACCCCGCCGGGAGTTGCTCCCAGCCCTCGATTACTTCATACCTGAACCCGTTCGCCATCGTCCTTTCTCTCCTCAATCCGGTTGATATCTAGGCTGCCATTGTTCAAAGGGCCTCAATAGGCCGGTGGGAGACGGTGAGATCACCCGTTTCCCCATCGAGGGCAAGGAGAATATTCTTGACCCAATGGTCGTCATCCCTTTCGGGAAAATCCTCCCTGTAAAAAGCTCCGCGGCTCTCTTTCCTTTCCAGGCTCGCCCTCATGATGGCCTTCGCTATCAACACACTGCCCTTGACCTCATTCAGCTCAGGAGAATGTCCCGTTGCTTCCAGTTGGGCCAATCTCCCCTCCAACTCGGAAACCCTGGATAATCCCTCCCGTAGGGACTTTGCATTTCGTATGGGGCCAGCATGGGTCCAGGTCAGATCTTGAACTTCATGGAAGAGCTCCCTTGCCCCTCTCGTCTTATTCTTCCATGGGAATGTGCCCCGAGCCATTTCCCGTTTCGATTTCCCCCGACGAGCTCCCATGGCATATCGAGCTGCCGATTCACCCGCTATATCCCCGAATACAGCGCACTCCATAAGGGCGTTCCCGCCCACTCGATTGGCCCCATGAACACCCGCGGTCACTTCACCAGCGGCGAAAAGACCAGGGATTGCCGTCTGGGCACGGCCATCAATCTCTACTCCACCCATGAAAAAATGAACCACCGGAGCAACGGAAAAGGGCCGGTTCCGAAAATCGGGGTTTATCCTCCCGAATCGATTCATACGAGGCCTTTCCCACTTATCCCCCGGAACCCCTGTATAATCGAGATAGATCTTCCCCCTCTCCGTTTCCCTGGTGAGGATAAACGTGAATTGATCCCGATATCTCACGATGGATTCGTTCAAATCGAACCGGAGACCGTGTTTTTCGATAACATCTTCTCCGTCAGAGTTGATCGCCCTCCCCTCTTTGGGGATCGGCGGTGGAACCATAAGCGGGGGTAGATGGGGTTCGGCCAAACCGAGGGGATAACACTGGACGAATTCCATATCCCGTAAAGGCAATCCCACCCGCAATGCTAGCCAATACCCGTCCCCCATAATCCTCCTGTGATTGTCATGGCGCCTGTAGATACCGCCACCCCCTCCCGTGGCCAATACGACGGATTTCGTATCGATGAGCACCTGACCCTCGTCCCTGGAAACCCCAACGGCTCCCGAAACCCGCCCCTCGTTCATTAAAAGTTCCAAGATGGAAAACCAGGGAAGGGCCGTTATCCGTTCATCTTTGATGTGCTCCAAGAGTGCATTCATAAGGAGAATGCCCGGAGCCCTCTCCGAAGAAACCATGTTGACCCACCAATGTGTTTCACCCCTACTCTCCAGAGGTACTCCCATCTCCCTCAATGCCCTCATCATGGCCTCACCCCTTTCGGCCAGTATTCGGACCAGTTTGGCATCGTTAATCTTCTCCCCCGCTTCCAGAACCAAATTAACGTACTCATCGGGAGGAAAATCCTTTGAAGGAACGAGAAAACCCCCGCCGACAAGGACTGAGTTTCCGCTCCTCATAGAAACCTTACTCACAACCACCACCTTGCATCCCATTCGGGCAGCTTTCACGGCCGCCATGACCCCGGCAACACCGCTGCCGACAACCAGTACATCGGCGGCGATTTCTTTCATTCCCATCACCTTCTCCTCCTTTCCGCAGAAACTCCAAGGGACGGAGGGAAAACGGTCAAACGAGGAATGACTGAGTTCGGGCGGTAACTGATGAAAAAAATCGAAATGGTGGCTTCCTGGAAAGCATATAATCCCATACCCAAGGAAGTAAGAACCACCCAGAACGGGATGGTTTCTGAAGAGGTGAGGAGCTTCGACAACCTACTTACCGATCATCGACCATACGACTTTATACCACAAGGCGTTTGGCCCTTTTCCCGTAGCCTTTTTCTCTACGTCCTCGCCGTGCTCCCGGGCGAGGTGTAAATCGAGCGCTCACCCCGGGTTCTTGAAGACTTCTTCTCGAAACTTGGCAAGTACATCGCTCAGGAGTCGTTGCTTGTCCTCGGGGGACAGTTTATCAATCTCCTTCTCGATCTTTTCAATGGACACGCTCTATTTCCCCTTTAACCTTATTTAACTACTATTATATCAAGTTAAATGATGCCTATTCCATGCCCCTCTTGAAGTCAACCGAAAAGCCCCATCACCAAATGGATGGGGCCTTTTACCTTAATCCTTGTGGAGATGAGCTGGCCCTTTAGGCCTCAGCATAAAGCCGTATCCTCTCGAAATCCGAATCTCCACTTTCCCGATCGAAGANNATCCGCCTCTTCGACGATCTGATTGAGATCCTCATGCCGGAGCAACCCATATTGATCGATTATCTCCGATGGAAGAAGGGTTACACCGAAGCTCATGGTCAAGTTCCCGTTGGGCTGAACCTCTTGATTACGAAAATAATGCCCCTCCACCGTCTTCCTTACTCGCTCGGTAAATTGACAGGCCTGTTCGATACTCGAGATCTTAGATAAATAGAAGACAAACTCCTCACCCCCATATCGACTTACCAAATCCTCCTCGCGAATACTGTTTTTCAAGATCTTCCCCAGTTCCCTGAGGAGTTTATTCCCTTCGATATGAGAGTTGCGATCGTTGAAATTCTTGAAGTTGTCAATATCCGACATGACGATGGCTATGGAAAACCCCCTTTCATCCTTTCTCTTCCGATGAGCACCTATCCTGAGGATCAACGTCTCGAAAAAGGGCTCCCTGTTCAGCAATCCCGTAAGCCCATCGTATTGGACTAAATTGAGCTTGTCCATTACAGAGGAGATGTGAATCGACAATTCCCTCAGCATGGATCGGTCTTGTTCCGTAAAACCGAATGTATCGATACCACCCCCGGGATCGGTTTTGTTAAACATCTCGATGACACCGGTAATTTTCCCATTATGTCGCAAGGGAAGACAAAGGACATTCTCGATCGAAAAGCCGACCTTTTCCTTGTACCAATCCGACAATCGTTTGTCGTATTGGACCTCCTTTGCGTTGACCTCTTCCCCTGTCTCCGCCACAATGCCCGCATAGCCCTCACCCATTGGGAAGGCGAACTCATTGACTTCCGAGGGGGAGAGGAGCCTATTGGCCCAGATGAGGGACTTGACCAACTCAGCTCCCTGGTCATCCTTTTTGATACTATGGAGGCTAATCGCATGGGCCATCATGATATCCCGTATCTCTAGAACCCTTTCTAACAAGGTATCGAGGTCCTCCGACACATCGAGCTTTATTTTAATTTCCGCCAATCTATTTTCCTGGAGCTGAAAGCTGGTGAATTCGCTTTTGAGCTGATCCAGCTCCTTTTGTAACGATAAGATCTTTTCTCGCTGGCTCTCTTTTTCGGTAAAGAGGA
>JABAOH010004592.1_pt1 | contig 22958 bp, 23 predicted proteins | sample 7062181 | NCBI WGS metagenome assembly JABAOH01 (sample SAMN14538630, study PRJNA623070) | marine sediment metagenome | biome: marine biome [ENVO:00000428]; feature: marine pelagic biome [ENVO:01000023]; material: deep marine sediment [ENVO:00002113]; isolation source: pool of 5 deep marine... | reverse complement strand
TCTGGCGCGGATCTACCAGACCGCGCGGGGTCGACCGGCAACGCATTTCCGCGAGGATTTCTGCGGCACCGCGCTGCTGACCACCACTTGGATCAAGCGCGGGGCTCGGTACACGGCCGAGGCCTTCGACATCGACCCCGTGCCCCTCGCCTGGGGCCGCCGGCATAATCTGGCGCCGCTCGGCAATGCAGCGGCACGCGCTTATCTGCATCAAAAAGATGTGCGCGCCCCGAGCAAGTCGCCACCGGACATACGTTGCGCGCAGAATTTTTCTTACTGTGTCTTCAAGCGCCGCGCCGAACTCATGCAGTACTTTCGCGCCGCCCACAAGGATCTCGCTGGCAAAGGTATGTTCGTAATCGATCTGCACGGCGGGCCGGAGTCGATGAAAGATACCGAGGAAAGAACGAAGATTGCCGGCGGCTTCACCTATGTCTGGGACCAGCACGAATATTGGCCCGTGACCGGCGAAACCAAATGTTATATTCATTTTCGTTTCCGCGATGGCAGCGAGATGCACCGTGCCTTTACCTACGATTGGCGACTTTGGGGATTGGCGGAGCTGAAGGACGCATTACTCGAAGCCGGTTTCCCGAAGGTGGAGTGCTACTGGGAAGGCACCGACGAGGACGGGACCGGCGGCAACGGGGTCTTTCGCCGGACCCGGCGCGGCGAGAACTGCGATTCTTACATTGCCTACCTGGTGGGACTTAAATAATAAGGCCTACAAACCGTTCTATCGATCGATAAGCAGCTCGACGATCACCACGTCACGCCATTCACCGTCAAGCCGGGCGTGATTCTTGTAGGTACCGACCTCGCGGAAGCCGAGATTGCGCAATAGCTTCAAACTCGCGCTGTTCTCCGGAAAGACACGTGATAGTAATTTCCACTCGCCGCGCTTTCGCGATGCCATGATCAAAGTCTCCATGGCGAGACGGCCGGCGCCCTTGCCGCGAGCGCTTCGCTCCACGTAAACAGAAAACTCGCGGACGCCTACGTAACACTGACGTTTCCGGTACGGAAAGGTCGCCGCAAAGGCAATGATGTCATCGCCTTCTTCAACGACCACTACCGTGTAGTGTTTGCTGAGCCACGACTGTATGTCCGCCGCCGTTCGCGGCTCGGTTTCGAAGGTGGCGACCCGATCCTCGATCCCTTGGTTGTAGATCTTTGCGATCGCGGAGGCGTCCTCTGGAACGGCAAAGCGGGTTTTCATCGAGAGGAGATATCACCATCCACCTGGTCTCAAGCTGCGCATCCTACCCGGCAGAGTGGCATTTCGTGAAGGCCTCAGTCGTGCTGCTTTGCAAGAAGCTCTATCCCAGCGAGTCCTTGGACACGCTGGATCAGTCCACCGCGATCGCGGCACTGGGGCTGGTGGCCCCGGTAAAACGCGAAGGCGAGGTGAGCGTGCAACCTCGCGCGGCCCATGGTGGAGCAGCAGCGTGTATTTTATGCAGAGATGCCGGGGGATGGTTACATCGTCTACCGGCGCTATCTGTAAAGCCGCGCGTTGGATGGCGGTGAGTGCATCAAGAAAAGGTGAACCTGTGTCAGCGCTCGCTCAACGCCAGGCGCGCCCCCAGGCCGACCAGGATTGACCCGCTCACGCCTTCGAGCATTCGTCTTACCCGCGGACGGGTAATCACTGCGCGCGCCCGGTCGAGCAGGCTCGCGAGCGCCACCAACCATACGACCCCCATGGCCGCATGGATTCCCGCAAGTAGAATGGATTTGACGAACACCGGGTCGTCCACCGCGATAAACTGCGGCAGTAACGCCAGATAAAAAACGGCCACTTTTGGATTCAGCAGGTTGGTCAGCAGGCCTTCGCTGAAGGAACGGCTGGCAGACACCTGCTGCTGCGCGGTATCCGCAGCCGGCCCGTGCGGATAATCGCCCCGCAGCGCCGCCGACAACGACTGCACGCCAAGCCAGACCAGATAAATAGCGCCGGCGAATTTGAGCAGTTGGTAAGCAAATGCGGAATGCGCTATAAGCACCGACAACCCGAGCGCCGACAGCGTCGCATGCAGGAACAGGCCCGAGCAGATACCCAGTGCCGTCGTCGCCCCTGCCCTGCGCCCGCGCGTGACGACGTTGCGGATGACAAGCAGCGTGTCCGCCCCTGGACTTAGGGTCAGCACGGCGGCAACGACGGCAAACGCGAGGAGCTGTGAATCAAACATGCTGGAAAGAGTTCATGCGAATTGATCTGCCGTGCATTGCCACACCACAGTCGCGCGAGTCTAGCGCCACCTCAGGATAGCTGTCCATCTCAGACAGACTGCACATGAATCGGCAAACGAAAGCGTACGCCTACGGCGTGGCCACGGTGTTAATCTGGTCCACCGTGGCCTCGGCGTTCAAGCTATCGCTGCGTCACTTCGACCCGTTGCAGCTTCTGCTCTACGCAAATGTCGTGTCCATCGCCACGCTTTTTTTGGTGCTAGCAGCGCAGAAGAAGATCTACCTGCTAGCCCACTACCGGCGACGCGAAGTCCTGCGTTGCGCTGGCTTGGGTTTTCTGAACCCCTTTCTCTATTACATCGTGCTGTTCAAGGCCTACGACCTGTTGCCGGCGCAGGAAGCGCAACCGCTGAACTACACCTGGGCCATCACACTCGCCATCCTGTCCATTCCGTTGCTGAAGCAACGGTTGGGGCTGCGCGAGTTGGGAGCGATCTTGGTCAGCTACTTTGGTGTCATCGTCATCTCGACCCACGGCGATCCGCTCTCGCTGCACTTCAGCAATCCCCTCGGGGTTGCGCTCGCACTTGCCAGCACGGTGATCTGGGCGCTTTATTGGATCTATAACACCAAGGACCGTAATGATCCGGTAGCCAGTCTATTCCTGAACTTTGTTTTCGGATTCCCGTTCGTGCTCGCCGCGACGGTCATCTTTTCCAGCATCCCGGCGCCTTGGGGCCCCGGGCTTTGGGGCGCTGCGTATGTCGGCGTGTTTGAGATGGGCATTACCTTCGTGCTGTGGCTGAACGCCCTCAGGTTGTCCTCCACCACCGCCAAGGTGAGCACCTTGATCTTCTTCTCGCCGTTTCTTTCGCTCGTGTTCATTCACTTTTTCGTGGGCGAGGACATCCGCCTGTCCACCATCGTGGGACTCGTCTTTATCGTCATCGGCAATGTGCTGCAGCAACTGGCAAACAGGAAGCCCAGTGCCGCTTGCGCCGGAGACGGGAGCTAGCCGCTCGGCTGGCGCACGGCCATCAGAATTCTTCTTCGTATAAACGGTAGACGGTTTCGCGCATGCCCAGATTTCGATACGTTTGTTGGGCCACCTGGTTCTCCCGCTCGACGTAGAGACGAAAGCCGCAGACATTGCCCTTCGCGCGTGCCTGCTCACGCACAAACTCGTAAAGTCGCCTGTACACACCCTGGCGCCGATATTGCGGCTCGACGTATACGCTCTGAATCCACCAAAACTCGCCGTCACGCCAATCGCTCCACTCTTTCGTCACCAGCAAGGAGCCGGCGATAGCACCGCCTTTCTCAGCCACAACGTAAAACCCGTGGCTCGAATCCTGCAAGGCCGTCTCCACGCCCGTTGCGACGATATCGCGGGACAGCACCTTGTTTTCGGTCTCGCGTGCCATAGCCACGTTGAATTGCACCAGCGCCGTGACATCATCCGGCTGGCCGATTCGAATAACAAGCTCGTCAAGCATTTCGTAGAACTGCTGTCGCGTGTCAATCAGGTCAGTCGTTACGCGCCGGTGGGGTGCTGCTCAACATGTCCAGGGAGTCCACCAGCATGTCGCTGGTATGGCGCAAGCGCTTGCTCATCAGACGTGCGAACCGCCACAGAATCTTAGTAGCGAGCTGCGGGTTTTCAGCGGCGATCTTGGTGAAGTCCGCACGCGTCAATGTGACCAACGTCACGGCCTCGGCCGCAACGGCGGTGGCCGAGGGCGGCTGCCCGTCGAGCATCGACATCTCGCCCAAGCTGTTGCCCGCGTCGGCCTCGGCAATCAGCTTGCTGTAGCCGTCGCCGCTATCCTTGAACACCTTGACCCGACCTCTCATGATGATGCACATAAAACCGGCGTACTGGCCTTCCAGAAATATTGTCGTATCCTTCGCCGCGCTGTACGCCCGCGCGTACTTGGCCAGCGTCTTGATATTGTCAGGCGAGAGATCGGCAAACAAATTAGAGCTAGCCAGCATGCTGCGGAGCTCTTGGCGATGCCCAACATCGGCGGCGAGAGGCTCGAAGGACGGAGGGATCACGGGTGCTTGCTCGGCGGACATCGGTGACTCCTAGCCTAAACGTTAAAGCCTGCGCGCGGCCGGCCTTAAATATGACCTTTCCGCACCGGCTTGTCACGCCATGACTTTTTTCGCGCCTGTGCTAGCCTTTAAGCAGACCCAGCGACCAAGCCTGCAAGACATTGGCCATCGTCCACTCACAATCAGCCGGCAAGGATAGCCGTTTGATCAAAAAGCTCGAACGACAGGTTGACATCGGTCTGCGTTGGCTGCGTTGCGGTTGGCGCCTTCTGCAACGTAACCCCTATATTTTTCTGGGTATGGCGCTTGTCGCCTTGCCCGTCCTGCTGGTGCTCGGCACGATTCCACTGTTCGGAAACGTCCTGGTTGCATTGGTGGTGCCGATTTTCTTATCGAGCGCAGTTCTCGTCGCCGATGACTTGAGCAAGCAGAAAATGGCTTTGCCGGCGTCCTTGCGAACGGCGGCGCTCATGCGGGCCCCCAAAGAGCTTTTCCGAGTCTTCGGCGATGAGGAACGGCTGATTCCGGTACTGGTGCTTTGTCTCTACGTGATGGCCGTCGCCCTGCTGGCCACGATTGCCGCGCATCTCCTGACCGGCGGGGCGTGGGCGAGCGTGTGGGCCAGCCTCGGCATTGGCGGGATGCTCAAGGTCTCGGTTGCATGGTTGCTGATCCTAGTGATCTATTTTCTCATTGGTGCATCGTTGATCTACGCGATTCCGCTTGCGTTTTTGCGCGATCAACCCTTGGTGCCGGCGCTTGGCCGCAGTTTCCGTGCCAGTACCAAGCACATGCTCGCGCTTGCGGTCATCTTCGGCCTGGTGCTTGCTCCGTTCGTCTGCGGCAAGATCGTATTGCAGTTTTCGGCACCGGCAGGCTATCTGACCTGGTTGCTCGGCGGCGCCATTGCGCTGCCGCTGACCATAACGAGCTCTTACTGCAGTTACCGCACCGCATTCCCGACAAAGTCAGCTTCAGATAGCTAATAACCAATCCCTAATCGTTGTGTGCAGTCAACCGTGCCAGGTCGCCGCTCGAGGCGAGTCTTGACGACTCCCGGCGTTTGAGCGGATGGGACGCATGACTGCATTTGCTGCCAGCTTCGGAGAACCTGCAGCGCCGCTTTAACCGGAGGTTTCTCGACATTCTGGTCGGCCGCCTGGCAAAAACCGATGATCTGGTATCCTAGCGTTGACGAGCAATCGCCGCGGGCGGGAGCAGGCATCCCGACGAGCACCGCGTGCACGCATCGAATACAATCCATTCATGGAAATGTTGCTTAAGCTGCCCACGCGCCGACTCAATCTCGGCGGCTTCGTGATATGTGCTAGCTTGCTGGGCTATGCCTACTATATGCAGCTGGGTGCCGGGCTCGATCCCTGTCCGCTTTGCATCTTTCAGCGCATTGGCATGATCGCGTTGGGAACGGTATTTCTGGTCGCGGCCGTACATAATCCGCAGCGCCTCGGTCAGCGGATCTACGGCACGCTGATCGCTTTAACGGCGCTAGCAGGCGCATCGGTGGCCGGCCGTCACGTTTGGCTGCAACACCTGCCGCCCGAGCAGGTACCGGCTTGCGGGCCGGACCTCGAGTACATGCTGGAGATGCTTCCGCTGGCCGAAGTCGTCAAACGCGTGTTCACCGCCTCCGGAGAGTGCGCCGAAGTCCTTTGGACCTTTCTCGGCCTCAGCATGCCGACCTGGGTGCTGACTTGGTTCGTCGTCTTGGGTGTCGCCGGTTTGATCGGCAACTGGACGCGTCCCGAACTCCGCCGCGACTGATACCTGGCCAGGGCAATACCCTTGCAAGCGCCCGCACTTGAGTACAAACTCAGTGCGGCGGCGGGTTCGCGCCGTGTCCCTGTCTAACTGCAATTGCCTGCAGTGGCAACAATAGAAACCATTGGGTGACTTGATCGTGGCCGAAAACACATTGCGTGAAACCATTTTGCACGGCTGGCACGTGGGCCATGGGGCCAAGATGGTGGAATTCGGCGGCTGGGATATGCCGGTCCAGTACAAGAGCGGCATCATCCAGGAACACCTCGCCACGCGCCGCCAGGCCGGGCTGTTCGACGTCTCGCACATGGGCCGCTTTCGCATAACCGGGCGAGGTGCCGAGGCGTTCCTGCTGCACGTGTTGACCAATAACGCCCGTACACTCAGGCCCGGCCAGGCGCAGTATACGTTCATCGCCAACGAACATGGCGGCGCCGTGGACGATACCTACCTCTATCGGCTGGGCAGCGATGACTTTATGCTGGTCGTCAACGCGGCGAATCGCGACAAGGACTGGAGCTGGCTCATGCAGCACAACAGTCACGACGGCGTCGAGATGAAAAATATCAGTGAAGAGCTGGCAATGATCTCGCTGCAGGGACCCAACGCCTCGTCGATCATGGAGCAGATCATTAACAAGAAAGATCTGCCTGAAAACAAGCGCAACTGTCTAGCCACGACCAAGATCAAAGGACGCGCGGTGATGATCGGGCGTACCGGTTACACGGGCGAAGCCGTTTGTTTCGAGCTGTTTCCACCGCGAGATTATGCCGTGGAGTTGTGGGAGACCTTGTTCGATCTGGGAGCAGTGCCGGTAGGCCTGGGGGCGCGCGATTCGCTGAGACTGGAAGCTGGCCTGCCGCTTTACGGTCACGAGCTCGGTCTTGACCCGGAGAACAACGAAATACCCATCTTTGCCAACGCCATTGCCAGCTTCGCAGTGCGCCCGCCGGATGCAGGCGACTACATAGGCAAGAGCGAGCTCGAGAAACAGCGGCACGAGTTCATTCGCATCAAGCGCGGCGAGCTGACAACGCCGCTGGCCGAAAGGACACTCAAGCGTCTGGTGCAACCAATTGCCGTGTTTGGCGCGAGAAAGCCTTTGCGCGCAGGCTTCGAGGTGTACTTCAAAGACCGGCCTGTCGGCTATGTGACATCGGGGACAAGCGTCCCATACTCGCGCTTCTACGGACACGGCATTACCGCCACGCCATCGGATGAGCATGACCTGCGTCCCATCGGCCTGGCCTTGATCGATTCGACACTGCGCTATCGCACGGATCGCCCCATTGTGCTGCAGATCGCCGACGGCAGGGGCGCCACCTTCGAGGCCGAGCTGGTCGAGAAGAACCTTTGGCCGGCTGTACCCTTTACCCGGCCGTATACGGGATTCAGGGTACCGGGGCAGGCCAAGCGCGTAGCGCAGGAAGACCTGCCCGCGCGCGCATCGATGCTGCTAAAACAAGCCGGTACCAACACCCGCTGGCGTCAACAAGAGTGTATCAACCTCATTCCCTCCGAGCAGCCTGCCTCGGCATACGTCAACAGGCTATGCGTGTCCGACCCGTCAGCACGTTACAACGAGCACAACCGCTTGAAGGCCCTCGGACCCGATGCCCCGGACGTACGCTATTACAAGGGCACGGCGTTCATTATGGAGAAGGAAGAAGAGCTCAAAGCGGCGCTTCGCGCCTTCTTCAATTGCGGCCAGGTGGAACCGCGAGTGATCAGCGGCCAAATGGCCAACGATACCGTGTACGATGCATTCAAGCAGTTCAAGAACCGACACCGGGGCAGCCGTCGGCCTGAGCTCATCCGTCGCGTGCTCGTGCACGACCTCAACAAGGGCGGGCATTTGAGCGCACAGATCGCCGGGGCGCTCAAGAATTATGTCGATATCGACCCGAATACCGCGCGACCTGCAGTCGAGCATTTCCCGTTCCGCAAGGACAACCCGTATCGCGTCGACGTCGACGCCACCAAGCAGCTCATCGCCGATACGCATCCAGAGCTACTGGTGTTCGGTCGCAGCGTCATCATTCATAAGGAGCCCGTCAAGGAGATCGCCGAATTCATCCACGGCGAGTTCGGCAAGGACAACCCGCAACGACCCTTGATCATGTACGACGGCGCACACGTGCTCGGGCTGCTTGGGAGGTACTATCAGGATCCGCTCGCGGAAGGCGCCGACATCGTCACGGGCTCGACGCACAAGACTTTCTTCGGTCCACAACGTGGCGTCATCTTGAGCAACATCGGCGCAGGCTCCGCGTTCGAGGACCTGTGGGCCTTTATCGAGCGGCGCACGTTCCCGGGACATGTGAGTAACCATCACTTGGGCACCTTGCTCGGCCTGCTGGGAGCGACCTACGAAATGCTGCACTACCAGGAGGCGTACCCAAAACAGGTCGTGCAGAACGCCAAGGCCTTTGCCCGGGCGCTGCACGCTGCCGGGCTGGCCATCGAAGGCGACCCGGAACTTGGGTTCACCGAAACCCACCAGATACTCCTGCGCACGGCGCGTACGCGGGGTCAGTACGTCGCCGATTTGCTCGAGCAAAATAACATCATCACCAACCCGCAGGCGTTTTACGACGATCTGAGCTTCGCCGCCGCCAGCGGCGTGCGCATGGGCTCACAGGAAATGACCCGCTATGGCATGAAGGAAAGGGACTTTGAGGACCTGGCCGGCGTACTCGCCGAGATCATCGGCGAGGGTGCCGACAAGCCAGAGGGATTCTGGCGTGACTCGATCAAGGCATTTCGAGCCAAGTTCGTCGATATGCAGTACTGCTTCTAGAGTGCGATCCCGCGCGGTCGCCAGCGGTGTCTTTGCGACACAACCGCTCATCGGAGTATTTGCGCCGTTCAGCCCATCCGTCGATCGCAAGTGGTTGCCCAGCTTAGCATTTTGGGTGATTTTAGCGTTGGCTAAAGGGACTGACGGCTATGGAGCGAGAACATGGACATTGAACACATTGGTCTGTTCGTCGTCGGTTGGTTTGCGGTTGGATTCATACTTGCCCTCGGCTTGGGCAAGATACTGCGTGAAGCGAACAATCTGGAACGGCTCGATACCGTCGGGCGGGCGGTAACCCGGGGGTCCGCCGGTGCCGCGGCCCAATCACCGAAGCGCGATGGGCCCATCGAGAACAAGGACACCTACCCGACGGAGTCCAGTACCGTCCGGCCCACCTAGAAGCCGCCCACGCGAAGCGCTTGTTTCTTCTGCACTGCTGGCAGGGGCCCCTGCCTAGCCGCCCACGCGCGCGTCCATACCCGCCTGGGCAACGGCTTTCTTCGGTATAATCGCTCCTCACGCAGCTTGAATAACGAGAACCCAAACCTTTCCGTTGCATCGCCATGGCGGATGTCTACCCCCAGCCGGTCGTGCGCATTCATGGGGCGCTACGCGGCCGTCCTGCATCTAAGCAGGCTGCGGCTTGACTGTCCTGATGCACACCCCGATTCGCTGGCTTACCGTGGTCCTTGCGCTGCTGTCATCCGCTTGCAGCGAGAACAACGGGCTGCCTGCGATCGTCGGCACCCTTGCCTGGGATCGTATCGAGCTGGTTGCGGAGATCGGCGAGCCCATCACCGAGATCCGGGTGCGCGAGGGTGACCGAGTCGAAGCGGGACAGGTCGTGCTGCAACAGGACGCGAGTCGCTATCAGGCACAGCTCGACGAGGCCGAGGCGGCGCGTGCCCAGGCTGCCGCCCGGCTAGCCGAGCTGCGACGCGGCCCGCGCAGCGAACGCATCCGCGAGGCGCGCGCCCGGCTGGCCGGTGCAGAAAGTGTGCTCGACGCCCGCGACAAGGATCTCGCGCGCATACGTTCGCTGGTGGCGAAAAGGCTGATTAGTAGCCAGGATCTGGATCGCGCTCGCGCGGACCGCGATACCGCGCTTGCGAACCGCGATGCCGCCCGCGCTGAGCTCGAGGAGCTGCTCGCCGGCACGACAGCCGAAGAGCTTCAACAGGCGACGGATGCGTTGACTCGCGCCGAAGCGACGGTACGCGCCGCTCGCCTCACACTCGAGCGACTCACCATCCGCGCGCCCGTGCCTGCGCGCGTCGATGCCCTACCCTACAAAGCGGGAGAACGTCCCTCGCCGGGTGCCGTCGTGGCGGTGTTGCTGGGCGGCACAGCGCCTTACGCGCGCGTTTACATCCCCGAGCAACTGCGGGTGCATATCGCCCCCGGCCGGGCGGCCGAGGTGATGATCGACGGCAAACCGCAACCTTTCGCCGCCCGCGTACGCAGTGTCAGCCAGGAAGCAACCTTCACACCTTACTTCGCCCTCACAGAGCGGGACCGTTCGCGTCTGAGCTACGTCGCCGAGATCGTCCTTACCGACCCGACGGCGTCCGCCTTACCCGCCGGCGTGCCCGTGCGGGTCACATTCCCAGATCTCGTCCTACCTTGAATAAGGAGCCGTGTCATGGATAGCGCTATCGCAATCCGCACACATAATCTCACGCGCAAATTCGGCGCGCTGACGGCGGTAGACCATATCAATCTCGAGGTTCCACGTGCTCATATCTTTGGTTTCCTTGGGCCCAACGGCTCGGGTAAATCGACGACGATACGCATGCTCTGCGGCCTGCTGCAGCCTACCGAAGGCGAGGCGGAAGTACTGGGCCACGAGGTTCCCCGCGACGCGGAGGCACTCAAGCGTAACATCGGCTACATGACGCAACGATTCTCACTCTATAGCGATCTCACCGTGCGCCAAAATCTCGAGTTCATGGCCGAAATCTACAGCCTGCCTCGCTCGCGGCGCCTCTCACGCATCAAGCAGCTGCTACAGGACCACCGCTTGATCGAGCTTCGCAACCAACGCGCAGACACCCTGAGCGGCGGTGAGCGCCAGCGTCTGGCGCTGGCCGCCGCCACCTTGCACGAGCCCGAGTTGCTGTTTCTGGATGAGCCCACCAGCGCCGTCGATCCGCAGAGCCGGCGCGACTTTTGGGAGGCGCTGTTCGCCTTGGTCCATCGGGGCGTCACCATTCTCGTGTCGACACACTATATGGACGAAGCTGAGCGTTGCCACCGTCTGGCCATCCTGGACCACGGCGTAGTGGTCGCGAACGGCAGCCCCGAGCAACTGATGACTGACATCGATGCCTCGGTGGTGGAGGTGGACACGTCCGATTCGCAGCGCGCCCGCGTCGTACTGGGGAATCTGACGCACGTGTACAGCGTAACCCAGCTTGGCATACGTTTGCGCGTGTTGGTGGAACGCGGCGTTCGCGATCCAGCCGGTCACGTGGCTTCGGCTTTGCGCAGCGCCGGTATCCAGGCCGATGCCGAGCATACGCGTGCCAGCCTCGAGGACGTGTTCGTGGCGGTGACGCATAAACGCGAAGCGAGGGCGGCAGCATGAGAAGTCTACTCAGAATCTTCGCCATCCTGCGTAAAGAGATCTGGCAGATTCGGCGCGATCGCTTGACGATGGGCATGATCATCGGCATCCCTGCACTGCAGATCACCCTCTTTGGCTATGCCATTAATACCGATGTGCGGCATCTGCGGGCGGCGGCCGTGGATCAAGCGAACACGCAGCTCTCGCGCACGCTGCTCGCGGATACCCATGCGTCGCAGGTGGTCGACATCAAACGCCACGCTCGCAACCCAGTCGAGCTCGAGGCGATGCTTCGACGCGGTGAGATAAGCGTCGGCATTCTTGTGCCACCCGATTTCGAACGCCGCGTACAGCAACCCGACCGCGCCGCCGCACAGCTGCTGGTTGACGGCAGCGATCCCGTCATCCTCGGCGCCGCGCGCCAGCTGACGGCGATGCCCGTAAACTACCGGCTGCCACCATCGCAGAGGGCAGTTGCGCCGGTGTATGAGATGCGCAATTACTATAATCCGGAGCGCCGCTCGGCGGTGTTTATCATCCCGGGCCTGCTCGGCGTGATCCTGACCATGACCATGGTGTTGTTTACGGCGGTCGCCATCGTGCGTGAGCGCGAGCGCGGCAATCTCGAGCTTCTTATCAATACGCCCGTGCGCACACCCGAGCTGATGATAGGCAAGATCGTGCCCTATGTGCTGATCGGTTTAATTCAGGCGACACTTATTCTTGGCCTCAGTGTCGGCCTGTTTCATGTGCCCATCCGTGGCGACCTCATCGACATCTACCTAGCCGCGCTCATCTTCATCAGCGCCAATCTGACCATGGGCCTGTTCATCTCCACGCTGGCCAAGACCCAGATGCAGGCGATGCAAATGAACTTCTTCTTCTTCCTGCCCTCTATTTTGATGTCCGGCTTCATGTTTCCTTTCGATGGCATGCCCTACGTGGTACAACAGATCGCCGAGATTCTGCCACTCACGCACTTCGTCAGGTTAAGTCGCGGCATCCTGCTGCGCGGCGCTGAGCTCACGGAACTGCTGCCCGAGGTGCGGGCGCTCGCGATTTTCATGCTTGTTACGCTAACGATCGCAATGCTGCGATTTCGCAAACGTCTGGATTGACCGCCGGGACAGGCCGGAACGCAGAAAGATGGTGACGATCATTGGTATTGCCGGGAGCACGCGAAACGCGTCATTCAATGCGGCGCTACTCCGCGCCGCCGCCGAGCTTGCACCCGAGGACTGCCGGGTCGAGATAGCCACGATCAAAGGGATCCCCCTGTACGACGGCGATTTCGAAGCGCGTGAAGGCATTCCCAACGCCGTCGCCGAGCTCAAGGACCGAATAGCAGATGCCGACGGCTTGTTGCTGGTAACACCTGAGTACAACAACTCGGTCCCGGGTGTACTGAAGAACGCGATCGATTGGCTGACGCGACCGCCCGCCGACATCGCGCGCGTATTCGGCAATCGTGCGGTCGGCATTATCGGTGCTACCCCCGGGGGCGTCGGTACGCGCCTGGCGCAAACCGCCTGGCTGCCAGTGTTTCGCGCGCTCGGCGCGCGCGTCTGGTTCGGTGGCACGCTCTACGTCGCCGGGGCGGGCAAGGCATTCGATGGGTCCGGGCACCTGGTCGACGATCAGATCAAGGAGCGTCTAAAACACTACATGTCTGGCTTCGCCACGTTCGTCGCCGGTTGAACGGCGCCGCGACGGTTCACTCCCATCTCGGCGGGCGTTTCTCCAGAAAGGCGCGGATGCCTTCCTCAAAATCACGCGTGCCTGCCAGTTCCACCTCCGCATCGAACTCGATCTTCAGTCCCTCATCGAAAGGCAGCGCCCCACCCAAGGTAATGGTCTGTCGGATCGCCGCCAGACACTTTGCCGGTTTGGCTGCCAGCGCGGCGGCATAACGTTGCACCTCCGCACGCAGCCGCTCCCGTGGATGCACGACATCGACCAACCCCATCGCTGCGGCCTCTTGCGCCGACACCAGTGCGCCTTCGTAAAGCAGGCGGATCGCCCGCGGGCGCCCGAGCAAGCGCGCTAATGCCTGGGTCGTGCCGACGCCCGGTAACAGCCCAATATTCACCTCCGGCTGGCCGATACGCGCGTCACTCGCGGCGAAACGTACATCACAGTGCAACACGGCCTCGAAGCCCGCCCCCACGGCCGTTCCGTGAATCGCCGCCAGCAGCGGCTTCGACGACCGACGCATCTTGCCCACCAACTCGTGACACAAGGTCATCCATTGTCTCATCCCATCCTGCCCGAGACCGTCGAACAGCTTGAGGTCCGCGCCGACACTGAAATATTTCTCGATAGCGCTGGCGAACACGATGACGCGCACGTCCGCGTCCGCCAGCAGCGAATCAAGCGCCGCGGGGATCTCGCGTAGCATGTCCCAGGTGACGGCATTCACCGGCGGGTGTTGGTATTCGATCCAGCCCACACGGTCTTCGCGCCCAAGCTTAAGATTTTGCCAACTCATTGATCGCCTCCTACTATCATCGACAACCTCAAGGACGATGCCACCCGCAAGAAACCGCCTAGCTGTCCATGCCGAGGCGGGCGATAACACGTGCAGGCAGCGAATCCCGGTTTGCCGGAACCACGCGCCACAACTCCACATCGGTGCGCTTTTTGACCTCGGCAATGAAACCAACACCCTTCTCTGCCACCGTAGCCACCACGGCCGTGTCGCCGTCTAACAGTGCCTGCATGGCAGCCACGAACGTCGGCGACAGGCACTCCATCTTGCCGATCTCGTCCACCAGGTACACTTCGATCGCTTCGCTCGGGACCAGGCTAGCCCGTGCCGCGGCCTCGATAGCGGCTAGATCGACACCGTAGCGGCCGACGCGGAACGTCTTTGCGAAATCCACGTGCGCCATGATCTTTTCCTGACCATCGAAGGTCGTTAGGCGAAATCCCCGCCGTATGCCGTGCTCGCGTATTTCTTTCGTATAAAAACCCGCAACACGTCGGCCCCGCAGACCTTCAGCCACACGACGCATCACGGTGGTCTTGCCCACGCCAGGACTGCCAGTCAACAGTAGGATATGGCAAGAGTTGGGCATCGATGGTTTTGGCGGTGCGTGACTCCTTTGTCACAACGTCAGGAGGCATTACACTCCATTGGGCCGCCGAATCAAAGACGCAAAGCCGGAACAATGGATACCGAAAAAATTCGCCAGTTTGTAGAGCAGATGTGGAATGACTCGATTGCTCCTACGCTGATCGAATATATCCGCATCCCCAACAAGTCACCGGCCTTCGACCCGCAATGGCAAGCACACGGTTATATGGACACGGCGGTGGCACTGGCGCAGCACTGGTGCGAGGCGCAACCGATCCAAGGCATGACCGTCGAAACAACACGCCTGGACGGCCGCACACCCTTACTGTTGATCGAGGTTCCCGGCGATGCTAACGGCTGCGTCCTGCTTTACGGGCACCTCGACAAACAGCCTGAGATGAGCGGTTGGCGCGCGAATCTGGGACCGTGGACGCCGGTTATCGACAGCGACAAGCTCTACGGGCGCGGTGGCGCCGACGACGGCTATGCCGTCTTTGCTGCACTGACGGCAATACGTGCACTGCAGGAACAAGGAATTCCGCATGCGCGCTGTGTCGTCGTCATCGAGTGCTGCGAGGAGAGCGGCAGCTACGATCTGCCGCACTACATGGATGCGCTTGCCCCACGCATCGGCAAACCGGACCTCGTCATCTGCCTCGATTCCGGGTGCGGCAACTACGATCAGCTCTGGTGTACGACCTCATTGCGCGGTCTGATCGGTGGCACACTCACGGCCGAGGTGCTGACCGAAGGTGTGCACTCCGGCGATGCCAGCGGTATCGTGCCCTCGAGCTTCCGCGTAGCGCGGCAGTTGTTGAGTCGCATCGAAGACGAGGCGACCGGCGAGGTCATTGCGCGCGAGTTCTACGCCGAGATTCCAAAGGCGCGCGCCGACCAGGCCGCCTATGCCGGCGAGGTGCTGGGCACCAAGGTCTACGACAAGTTCCCGTTTAGCGCCGGTACGCGCCCGGCGCCTGGCGCGCTTTTCGAGCTCGTTCTCAACCGCACCTGGCGCCCGGCGCTTGCCGTCACCGGTGCGGCCGGTCTGCCGTCGCTCGAGAACGCCGGCAACGTCCTACGCCCTATGACTGCCCTCAAACTATCTTTGCGCTTACCGCCTACCGTCGACGCCAAGGCGGCCAGCACGAAACTCAAAACCATCTTGGAACACGACCCGCCCCAAGGTGCGCGCGTGACGTTTACGCCCGAGCAGGCAGCGTGCGGCTGGAACGCGACCGAGCTGAGCCCCTGGCTTGCGACATCCATCAACCGCGCCTCACAGACTTACTTTGGCAAGCCTGCAGTCTATATGGGCGAAGGCGGTACGATCCCGTTCATGGCCATGCTGGGTGAGCGTTTTCCCCGGGCGCAGTTCCTGATCACCGGGGTGCTCGGCCCGCAATCGAATGCCCACGGACCCAACGAGTTTCTGCACATTCCGACCGCTAAGAAACTCACCGCTAGCGTGGCTCAGGTAATTGCGGATCATTGCAGCCGAACTGACGACTGAATCCTGGCTAATCCGCGCTGCTGCTTTACCAACGCTCTTTGTCCCAGCGTTCCGGGTGGGCCCAGTGCCGCGCGTTGAGCCATTCCGGCGTGAGCTTGTAGTCGCCGATATCGAACTTGTACATCTGCAATTGCCGGCCGTCGCGATCGTAGTCCGCCACGAGCTGCATGCCGAAAGCGATGAAGTCGCCCATCTCCCAGCGGTTTTCGACATCCGGCCAGCCGTCACCCGCCGGCACGACAATAAATAGGCGCTGCGTAAGGAGATCGCGTAACCGCGCAATCAATTGTCCTCCACTCACCTTTTGCATGCGCTCGAGCGTGTTGGCCACGACGCATATGTCATAACGCTCGGCAGTGGGGAGATCCGTCATCGTTGGGTGCGCCCCTATGTGCTCGAGACGACAATCGGGATGTGCGTTCAAATAGGGCGTACACAACTCAGTTCCGCCCGGGTCCAGGAGCAGGATCGAGCGTGGCCTATACTGCTCGAGCAGCTTTCTCAGGTCATCGGCGTAGACCGGCTGGCTCATGGATCCACCTGTTATGCAATATCGGGCCTTCTTCGCGGGTCCCTTGGATCTATATGCGGCTATTCTGCGTACAGTTTCTAACGATCGCAACACCACCCGCTAAAAGCGCAGACACCGTCTCTTGCCATGCGGTAAGATCGTAACCATGCGCACAACCATCTTCTTGCTTATGGTGTACCTTGGGCTCGCCCCGGCTCTCGCGGTGCCCGCCACGATATGGGAACAAGATATGCAAGACGCTGCGCGGGCCTATGAAAAAGGCGACTACGGCGAAGCCGAACGACTTTGGTCACAGGCGCTCGAGAAGGCGGAAAAGTTCGGGACGCGCGACAGGCGGGTAACCACCAATATGAACAATCTCGCCGCGCTGTACTACATCCAGGGTAAATACAACAAGGCCGAGCCGCTCTTTGAACGCGCACTAGCGCTTTTGGAGGAACTGCTGGGCCCGAACCATCTCGATGTGGCAACCGATCTCAACAACCTGGCACTCGTTTATGTTGCCCAAGGCCGTTATGCCAAGGCTGAACCCTTGCACAAGCGGGCGCTTGTCATCTGGGAAGACTCACTCGGCCCCGACGATCCCCAGGTGGCAACGGCGCTGAATAACCTTGCCGGCACCTACAGCGCGCAGGGCCGCTACGACAAGGCGCAGCTGCTTTACGAGCGCGCGCTGCTGATCGTGAAACGATCATACGGCTTGGGACATTTGGATGTGGCCACGAGCCTGAACAATCTGGGCAATCTCTATCGAATTCAGGGCAATTATGAAAAGGCTGTGCCTGTGCTCGAACAGGCGCTGACCATCCTCATCACGCTGCGCGGTGCCGAGCATCCGGATGTCGGCACTGATCTCAATAACCTCGGGCTGACCTATGCCGCCATGGGTCAATATGATCGCGCGGAAGCGTTCTACAAGCGCGCGCTGGCGATATGGGAAGAGGCGCTGGGAGCCGACCATCCGCAAGTGGCGATCGCTTTAAATAATCTGGCGGGCCTTTATATGGTACAGCGGCAATACGATGACGCAGAATCCCTGTACCGCCGTACGCTTGACATCTGGGAGTATGCGCTCGGCAAGGACCACCCTGATGTGGCCATGGCGTTGGAGAACTACGCCGATCTACTGCGGAAGACAGACCGGCCGGCAGCGGCCAGAAACGCTCAGTCACGCGCGGATAGCATCCATGCAAAGCGCGGACGCGTCGAAAAACCCGACTAAGCGGCCGCCGTGCCGAGATGTGCCGCCCAACGCGCGATCCTTTGTGGGGCTTTACAACGCGGCCTCGCGTATGGCCAGATAGTCGCCGGCAAGCACGTCTGCCGTGTGCGGCGCCGAGAACAGTGCCCGCAGATCGCCGTTAGCATCGAGCAGTACGATCGCGGACGAATGATCAACCGAGTAATCGTCCCCTTCACCGCGATAAGCGTAGAAGATTCCAACCGCGCGTGTCAGTAAGTCCAGCTGCTCGCGAGCGCCGGTAACACCGACGAATGCGGGATGAAAATATTTGACATAACGCTTGAGCCTGTCCGGCGTGTCCCGTTTTGGATCGACCGATACAAAGACCACGCGTGTGTCTCCGCCATAGGGCGTACTGGCCGTGCGATCAGAGAACCCCTTGGCCTCGGCCAAAGTGAGGGGACATATATCGGGGCAGTGCGTATAACCAAAAAACAGCAAGGTCCAGTGCCCCTTGAGCTGGGCGTGCGAGAATGGGCGACCATCCTGGTCTTGCAGCTGGAACGGCGGGAGCTGTCGCGGACCGTCCGGCAAGACGGTCGCCCGTTGCAACTGCGGCGCGGGTTTGGCCTGGTGGTGCCAGAGATAGCCACCACCCAGCCCAAGCGCAAACGCCATGATCGCCACAGTCGCAATAAGCACACGTCGCATAGCTGTGCAATTATAGCGACGCCGGCCAGCGCCCTGCATAGCCCGACGGTTGCGGGATCCTTGCAAGGCATGATGCGCCTGGAATGTGGATATGGCTGACATCGACACCGCACGTCAGTGGCTGGCGAGCGCCACGCACGTCGCCGCACTCACCGGCGCCGGAATCTCGGCGGAAAGCGGTGTACCGGTGTTCCGGGGTCCTGGCGGCCTCTGGCGGCAATACCGTCCCGAAGACCTGGCAACGCCAGAGGCCTTTGCGCGCGATCCGCGGCTCGTTTGGGAATGGTATGACTGGCGGCGCGCACGGGTTGCCGAGGCGGCGCCCAACCCCGCGCACTATGCGCTCGCGAAACTCGAACACACCGTAGCCGCGTTCACGCTGATTACCCAGAACGTAGACGGCCTGCATGATCGCGCCGGGTCACGGCACATGCTCAAGCTCCATGGCGACCTGTGGTGGCTGCGCTGCACTGGCTGCGAGAAACAGACGCACAATAGTGAGGTCCCTTTGGCAGCGTTGCCGCCGCGCTGTGAGTGCGGGGCATTACTGCGGCCGGCCGTCGTCTGGTTCGGTGAGCCGCTGGATGACGGGGTACTCCGGGCGGCCTTCGAGGCAGCCTCGAAGGCGCAGGTCTTTCTCGTGATCGGCACGTCGGCTCTGGTACAACCTGCCGCCATGCTGCCCTTTGTTGCGCAGGAACACGGTGCGCGCGTGATCGAAGTGAATCCCCAACCCACGGCACTGTCGCCACACGCCGACTTGCATCTCGCGGGTCCGGCCGGCGAGTACTTGCCACAGCTGGTAGATGACCCCGTCGCTAGATGACAGCGCGCGCCGAAACTCGGCTCAGGCGTCCTGGGCCAGCCGAATGCCGCTGAACTGCCAACGGGCGTCGGGATAGAAAAAATTGCGGTAGGTCGGCCGCATATGCGTTTGCGGGGTGGCGCACGACCCGCCCCGAAGCACGAACTGGTTGCACATGAACTTGCCGTTGTACTCGCCGACCGCGCCGGCCGCCGGCCGGAAACCGGGATAGGGGGCATAGGGACTGCGGGTCCATTCCCAAACGTCGCCGTAGATCTGACGCAGCGAAGAGCCATCGGTGGGTGGGCGACTCGCAGCCGGATGCAACCGGCCGCTTTCGACGAAATTGCCCTGCACTTTGGCCGTGCGGGCGGCCACTTCCAGCTCGTGCTCAGTCGGCAAGCGCGCGCCCGCCCAGCGAGCATAGGCCTCGGCCTCGAAATAACTGATGTGACAGACCGGCTCCGCCTCGTCCACTTCGCGCATGCCAGCCAGCGTGTATGTAAACCACCGGTTGGCATGCCGTTCCCAGTAAAGCGGGGCTTGCCAATCGTGGCGCGCCACCTGGTCCCAGCCGTCGGAAAGCCAGAGTTCCGGACGCCTGTAACCGCCAGCATCCACGAACTCGAAGTATTCACGATTGGTCACCAGCCGCGAGCCGAGGCGAAATGGTTGCAGGAACACCTGATGGCGTGGGCCCTCGTTGTCAAAGGCAAAACCCGCGCCGTCGTGACCGAGGTCTCGCAAACCGCCGTCGAACGGCGCCCAATCGAGCGGCGGTACCGCCGTGTCCTGATCCGGCTTGCGTTCCTGATAGACCGGCCGCAGCGGGTTGCAGGACAACACGTGCTTGATGTCGGTCAGGATCAGCTCCTGGTGCTGCTGCTCGTGGTGCAGGCCGAGCTCGATCAGGCTGTACAGCTCCGATCCCTTCTCGATCGTGCCGAGGAAATTCAGCATGTGCTCATCTACATGAGAGCGGTAACGATAGACGTCCTCGACCGTGGGTCGTGAAAGCAGTCCCCGTCTGGGCCGGCAGTGACGGGCGCCGACCTGGACATAGTAAGAATTGAACAGATAGTTATATTGAGGATGAAAGCTCGCGTAATTCCGGCTGTGCGGCACCAGCACGAAGGTCTCGAAAAACCAGCTCGTGTGCGCGAGATGCCATTTGGCCGGACTCACGTCCGGCATGGATTGGATGACATAGTCCTCGGTCAGCAGTGGCTGGCAAAGCCGGGTCGACTGCTCGCGGACGTAACGATAGCGATCTGTCAGGTTGTACGTCGACGATTGCTGTTGTGACGGGACCCGACTGTCGGCCTGCTTGATCCTGGTCTTGCGCTGCACGTGACTTTCTCCTTCGCCGCCTTTCTCCTAGCGCTCAAACAATGTCAGCTCCCAGCGCTCGGCAGCGACGTCATGCCGCAAAATGTAGACACTACCATCATCGCCACGGACCTTGAAGTAGCGATGATCGGGTGCGAGCCAACGATCGACCACTTCGAGCACGTTGACCTCGCGCTTGCCGAGATAGAAGCGCCGCGGCGTCTCTTCCCCACGATGCCCGGCATAGCATTCCACCGAAATCTGCAGGTCGTCGCTCACGCTGCTTTTTTTTGATCGCTAGCCGATGTCATGGGCGTGCATTCACGCGGCGCGCAGGTCGTTTGCCGCAAGCGGCACGCCGATAAAAAGCCGGCCGCGCTGGGCGGCCGGCCTATCTATCACGCCAGGTACCTTCAGACAGACACGCGGTTATCGACCAGGTTCGATATCACCGCAGGATCAGCCAGTGTTGTCGTATCGCCCAGATTCTGCAGCTCGCCCTCGGCGATCTTGCGCAGAATGCGGCGCATAATCTTGCCTGAGCGCGTTTTCGGTAATCCTGGGGCAAACTGGATAGCGTCGGGTGAGGCGATCGGGCCGATTTCCTTGCGCACCTGCTGCATGAGATCTTTGCGCAGTTCCTCCGTTGGCTCCACGCCAGTCATCAAAGTGACGTAAGCATAGATACCCTGGCCCTTGATTTTGTGTGGAAAGCCGACGACGGCCGCCTCGGCCACGGCCTCGTGCAACACCAGCGCGCTCTCGACTTCGGCCGTCCCCAAGCGATGGCCGGACACGTTGATGACGTCGTCCACGCGCCCGGTGATCCAATAGTAGCCATCCTCGTCCCGGCGGGCGCCGTCGCCCGTGAAGTAGTGGCCCGGCGCCATCTTGAAATAGGTATCGATAAAACGCTGATGGTCGCCCCACACCGTGCGCATCATGCCAGGCCACGGCCGCTTGATGACCAGGTTTCCGGACGCGGCACCTTCGAGCTCCTTGTTATCGGCATCCAGGATCGCCGGTTCGATCCCGAAGAACGGCCGCGTCGCCGAGCCAGGCTTCAGTCTCGTGGCGCCGGGCAAGGGCGTGATCAGGATCCCACCAGTTTCGGTCTGCCACCAGGTATCGACGATCGGCCGTTTAGCATCCCCGATTACGCGGTAATACCACTCCCAGGCCTCAGGGTTGATCGGTTCACCCACTGTTCCCAGCAGCTGCAACGATGCGCGGCTGCTCTTTTTGACGGGGTCGTCACCCTGCCCCATGAGCGCCCGGATCGCGGTGGGTGCCGTGTAAAAGATCTGCACCTTGTGCTTGTCGACGACGTCCCAGAAACGCGATGCCGATGGGTAAGTGGGAATCCCTTCGAACATCACTGTAGTTGCCCCATTGGCGAGCGGGCCGTAGACGATATAGGAATGCCCCGTGACCCAGCCGACGTCGGCGGTGCACCAGTAAATGTCGCCGTCGTGATAATCGAAGATCAGCTTGTGGGTCATCGAGGTGTAGAGGATATAGCCACCGGTTGTGTGCACAACCCCCTTGGGCTTGCCCGTGGACCCCGAGGTGTAGAGGATAAACAGCGGATCCTCGGCCTCCATCTCCTCCGCCGGGCACTCGGACGAGGCATCCGCGATAAGGTCGTGGTACCACACGTCGCGGCCCTCTTTCCAGTCGATCTTGCCTTTTGTGCGCTGTACGACCACGACCGTGTGCACATTAGGGCAGGATTTCAATGCCTCGTCAGCGTTCTTCTTCAAGGGCACAGGCTTGCCGCCGCGCGGGCCTTCATCGGCCGTGATGAGCGTCTGACAGTCGGAATCTAGAATCCGGTCCTTGAGCGATTCGGCGGAGAAACCGCCGAACACGACTGAATGAATGGCACCAATGCGCGCACATGCGAGCATGGCCACCGGAACCTCAGGGATCATCGGCATATAGATGCACACCCGGTCCCCACGCTTGACGCCCCGGGATTTCAATGCATTGGCAAATTTACAGACGTTCTCATACAGCTCGCGATAAGTGATTTTTTTATCCACCGCGGGATCATCGCCCTCCCAGATAATGGCCACTTGATCGCCGCGCTTCTCGAGGTGACGATCGACACAGTTGTAGCAAGCGTTCAACTTGCCGCCATCGAACCAGCGGATATGGACCTTGTCCGGGCTGAAATGCCAATCTTGCACGCGGTCCCATTTCTTGTACCAGCTTACGTATTTCTCGGCCTGCTCCGCCCAGAAGGCATCCGGATCCGACACTGAGCGTGCATACGTTTGCTTGTACTTGTCGTCGTCGACGTACGCCTTGGCAGCGAAGTCTTTCGGAACGTCGTAAACCTTCTCGCTAGACATGAATATCCTCCTATAGCTTGCCTGTGGTTCTGCCCGCTGAAGACGGCAGCCTGCATGTT
>JABAOH010002799.1_pt2 | contig 22964 bp, 25 predicted proteins | sample 7062181 | NCBI WGS metagenome assembly JABAOH01 (sample SAMN14538630, study PRJNA623070) | marine sediment metagenome | biome: marine biome [ENVO:00000428]; feature: marine pelagic biome [ENVO:01000023]; material: deep marine sediment [ENVO:00002113]; isolation source: pool of 5 deep marine... | reverse complement strand
CCTCAATTCCCGCACCACTGGAGCCTGGACTGCTCTTCCTGGGGGCAATAGCGGTGGCCTGTCTGGCTGGCTATGTCTATACAGGACGCTATGGGCTATTGATCCCGGGCTGCGTCCTCTCGTCCCTGTGGTTGGGTGCCACCCTGATTGAACTCGTTCCAGCGTGGCCGGGAAGCCTGGACGGCGCCACGTTTTTCGCCCTCCTTGGAACATCATTCTTCGCCATCTACCTCGTCGATCGCGCTCGCACCGGACGCAGACGAATCTGGCCGATTTTGGTCGGGGTGGGACTGCTCGTCTTCGCCGTTCTGGTGGCACTGAGCGGCTTTCTCCCCGAAGTCACCGTCGGCAGTCTGTTCATCGTCGTCCCGGGGCTAGTGCTGCTGGCCGTGTACTTCTGGCGGCGAATGTACCCCCTCCTGATTCCAGCTTGCTACATAATTGCTTTCGCTCTGGTGATCCCGATGCTGGAGAGCATTCCCGAAGGCACAGGGGTCGAGGTGTTCCAGATCCTGGCAATACTCCTGAGTGCCGTGGGGGTGGGCTCCCTGGCAATCTACCTCATAGACAGGCTGTACACGCGGGCGTCCAACTGGTGGCCTCTCGTCCCGGCGCTCGTGGGTCTGGTCGGGGGGGCGTTGCTGGGCTTCGCCGCATGGGGAATGGGGCTGACAGCAGCGCAGTGGGAACTGATTGGCGTCATCGCCTCCAGCCTGTGGCCCTTGGGACTGATCGTCCTCGGTGCGTGGCTGGTGTTCCGATGGGCGCGCCGAGTTCGAAGAACTCCTGAGCAACCCGCGCCTCCCGACGAGGGCTAGATAGAGAACCCCACAGTGCACTTCCACGGTTCCAAGGACCCTCTGGGCCTCCTGACGTAGAGGCCAGCGCTTTCGAGACGCTGCGCGGCCCAGGCCAGCTGGCCCAAGCGGACGGTCTCGCAAAGGTGACCCCTTTGCCATTGACTATCGGCATACAACCCTTGTACACTGACATGGTGCACTCTTCAGGCAAAAGAATGTGACTGACGGTGGAAGGAAGACGCCAAACACACAGACTCAGGCTGTCTCGCAGGGACTTCCTCAAGCTTTCCGGCCTCCTGGCTGGGATCCTCGCCCTAAATCCTAGCCGCTCGTGGGAGACACGGGCCAGCTCCTCCAAACCCAAAGTCGTCCACACCTACTGTGCTCGCGCCACCGACTGGGACTTCTCAGCCACTTGGTGGGGTGGCTGTGTAGATCAGGCTGTGGTCCAAGAGATGGTGGATCGCGGCGTGATGGAGCTGACGGGCAGGACTACTCGTGTTGCGGCCTGGCAAGCGTTGATCCCAGACTACGTACCAGGGCAAAGGGTAGCCATCAAGGTCAACCTAAACAATGCCGACAGCCAGACTGACAGCGACAACGAGATTGATGCCCTCATCGAGCCGGTCAACGCCGTCGTCACGGGACTGAAGGAAATCGGCGTCGCCGAATCGGACATCTGGGTGTACGATGCGATAAAGCCCATCACCGACCGTCTTCAAGATCGCTGTGAATTCCCCAGCGTTCGGTTCTCCGGTGGCTGGGGCACCAATCCGCAGGGTTTCAGCTCAACCGAGAAAGTGACATTCGCGACTCCGCCGGGGCACCCTTCCCTCGCCGACCAGCGCATCAGCAACGTGCTCGTCAACGCCGATTACCTGATCAACATGCCGATCATGAAGAAACACTGCTGCGCCTGGGTTACTCTCTCCTTCAAGAACCATTTTGGGAGCATCGAGAACTGCGCTGCGCTGCACGGGTACACATTCCCCTACGAGACCAACTACACCCCGGCCTACAATCCCATGGTGGACATATACAAGAACCCCCATTTCTTGGGTAAGACAGTGCTCACCATTGCCGATGGTCTCTATGGGAGCAAGGGCGATCAAGCCAGCGTACCCCAGCCCTGGACCACCTTCGGCAACCAGGCACCCAATAGTATGTTCTTCTCCCGAGACCCGGTAGCCATAGACTCCGTGATGTATGATTTCCTGGAGACCGAAGCCGGGGTCAACGTCGGTGGGGACGACTACCTTGCTTTGGCGGCCCAGCAGGGCCTGGGTGTTTTCGAACATCGAGCGCCGGGAACCAGTGATCCTGACGAATGGTACAGCCAGATACGCTATCTGTACGCGGACGTGGACACCTACGTTAGGCTGAACGGTCGCTGGAGAGATGGCACAGCCCATCTCTCGTGGAACAAGCCCTTGCACCCTGATCTGGCGGGTTGCCGCGTATGTTACTCCAGCGATACTGGCGCAGATGTTGACCAAGGTTCATCCCCCATCAACATCGCCGATCCAGACCAGTTGGCCATCGATCTCACCGGGTTGACCATGTACTCCCTGTATCACTTCTGGCTGGAGCCCTACGAGTCCGGGGGCGAGCCGCTGGTCGAATCGAACCACGTGCCCATCCTGCCTACGGACATACTCTACTATCTTCCTCTGGCCTTGGCTGGATGACGCGAACCCGGCCGCGAATCTCGCCAACAAACGATGCATGCCCCAACAGTTGACAAATCCTGCTGGTTGCTATATGATCCGTGAGCCATAGGGCGACAATACTTACAGCCATCCAGCTTCCGCCGATTCGAGAAGTAGGGGGAGAAGAGTGAAGAAAGAATGACACAGATTAGGAATGGTCGGTGGCTCTTCATCGTTGGTGGCATGTGCGGCATCCTGTATCCTATCCTGGACTTGAGCTTCTTTGCCCTCTACCCGCTGGCAGCGGGAGGTGCCATGCGCTCGGGCACTGGAGTGCAGACGTACATGGGTCGCTTGGCCGAGCTAGGTGAGCGGCCTTTGGTCGTGGCTCTAGAATGGGTACACACCCTATTGCCGCTGCTACTGTTGCCCTTTGCTCTGGCGCTCTATCGTCTCCTGTCTAGAGGGAGACGGCGCAACTTGGGACTGCTCGCTCTTGTCTTCCTTTTGCTCAGCCTTGGGCTGACGCTGCCCAGCAACGCCATGAACGCGACCCTCAACCACGACCTGGGCCGCTCATACATGGAGGCCACGTCTGAAGCCGAGCGAGTTGCCATCTTCGCTGCTTTCCGGGCACTTGGCGCTTGGCACGGGGGGCTGAACCAGATGGCATCAGTGTTGTACCTGGCTTTCGTTGGCATCAGTTGCGCTGGTCTGGTTCTCAGCCGCACCTACCGCGTCCGCGGGTGGCTGGGCATTGGCGGGGCACTGTTCGCTCTATTCAAGCTGACGCCAGTGTGGCCGGGCATGACCAACTTCCTTTGGACAGGCGTGGCCTACACCGTTTGGCCCATAGCCGTCGGTATCGGGCTTCTACGCGGGCCGACAGAAGTCGAGGAGCCAGGGGTGTAATAAGCAGTGACGCCTTCACCTCGTGGCGCGAGCAGCGAAGCAGCTGACGGCTTGCCCTGTTGCCCCGCCCTGCGCTGAAGTTGCCCTCTCACCGCACCGGTGATAGAATTACGCTGAGCAAGGAAGAGAGGTGTCGGGGACTGCTCTAGCGCGTCTGCGGCCGTCTCTTCTTCCGAAGCTTGGTGTCACGAGAGGTCGAGGAATAGCGTCCAAGGAGTGGCGCAGGCACTCTGTTGAAGTATTGGAGCGACAGGCGCCCGTCCGCTCTGCCTCGCGGGCTTCCTGTTAGACGCTGATCACGACCCGACGTACAGGTATCCTTTCACGCTCGGCCGTCCCGTTGCGAGAAGAGAGGTCGCCCTCGGGCCTGAGGGCTGGCAGGATCGGATCCAGGTCCACTTCCTCGCACTTTGGCTGTAGCCCCATCGCTGTACAACCAGAGGCCGCAACCCGAGCCGCCTGCCCACCGGCGAGGCCTCGGTAGCGCCCATTATCAACCTGCCAACGCTGATGTGACCGGATTGACGGCTCACCCGAGTCGGTGCATCCTTCCTTCGCAGACAGATCGGGAGATCGCCAATGAAAACCGTGGTCGCCGCCGCCCTAGGCGAATGCGTGCACGTGGCTGGTGTCATGAACTTCCTGCGCTTAGCAGAAAGGGCAGGATGGCGAACCGTGTTCCTGGGCCCAGCCGTTCCCGTGGAGAAAATCCTCGCAGCAGCGCGTCGGGAGCAAGCTGACTTGGTGGGGGTATCGTACCGCCTCACCCCTGAGACCGGCGAGCGACTACTGGGCGAGTTTGCCGAAGAAGCAGATGAGCTGCGCGGGGTCGGCGTGCGTTTTGCCTTCGGCGGCACGCCACCTGTGGCGGAACGGGCTCGGGCCATCGGCTTCTTCGAGCAGACCTTCGATGGCAGCGAACCCGTCGAGATGGTGCTGGCCTACCTGAAGGGGCAACTGCATGCAAAGATGGTAGAGAAGGATTTTCCCCAGAGCACTATTGACCGCATGGCATGGAAGGCCCCCTTCCCCATCATCCGACACCATTTCGGCCTGCCGACAGTGGAGTCCACGCGGGAGGGCATAGCACGTATCGCAGAGTCAATGGTTCTCGACGTCATCTCCCTGGGCACCGACCAGGAAGCCCAGCAGAACTTCTTCCACCCGGAACGTCAGGATCCGCGCCGTACGGGGGCTGGAGGAGTTCCCGTTCGCAGCGCGGATGATTACCGGAGCCTCTACGCCGCCAGTCGCGGTGGGAACTACCCCCTCTTGCGTACCTATTCAGGCACAGATGACTTCATTCGCCTCGCTCAATTGTACGTTGAGACCATCAATAACGCCTGGTGCGCCATCCCCATCTTCTGGTTCAACCAGATGGACGGTAGAGGGCCGTGGGACCTGGAGGGGTCCATCTGCGAGCACCAGAGGGTGATGGCGTGGTACGCTGAGCGAAACATCCCCGTGGAACTAAATGAGCCACACCATTGGGGAATGCGCGATGCGCCAGACGTGGTCAGTGTTGTCGCGGCCTATCTGTCAGCCTATAACGCCCGTGCCTTCGGAGTACGCGACTACATCGCCCAGTTCATGTTCAACAGCCCGCCAGGGCTCTCCGACGCCATGGACCTGGCCAAGATGCTCGTCTGCCTGGACCTCATTGAACCTCTGGCCGGGCCCGATTTCCGTATCTGGCGGCAGACCCGCACCGGGCTCCTCAGCTATCCGGTGGATCCAGATACAGCCCGCGCCCATCTGTCGGCCAGCGTATATGTTCAGATGGCAGTTCAGCCTCACATCGTCCATGTGGTCAGCCACACCGAGGCTCACCATGCCGCCACAGCGGACGACGTCATCGAGGCCTGCAAGTTCGCCCGCCGAGCTATCGAGAACGCCATTCGCGGACAGCCGGACATGACTCTCGGCCCTGCTGTCCAGCAGCGCCGGGAGGAACTAGTCATAGCAGCCAAGACCACACTGGAGGCCATCCACACCCTCGCGCCGCCCACGGTGGCTGACCCTTTCACCGATCCTGTAACCTTGACCAGAGCGGTGACCACGGGCGTGCTGGATGCGCCCCACCTGCAGAACAACCCCTTCGCGCGTGGTGAGATAGTGACCCACATAGACTCCCGCGGCGCCTGCGTGGCCGTTCATCCCGCCACCGGGCGTGCGCTTTCAGAGGAAGACAGAATAGGCAAGCTCGGGATCCAACACGGGTAGGCACTTCACGGAGTGCAAGCTACCCAGAGAGTTCGCGGAGGAAATGGACTAATGGCTAAGAAAACTCGTTACACAGTAGTCGGTGCTGGCCATGGCGGCAGGGCGATGGCGGCACACCTAGCCCTGATGGGCTTCCCCGTCAACCTGTACAATCGCACAGCGCAGCACGTAGCCGCCATCAAGACCCGGGGCGGCATCGAACTGAAGAGCTACGAGGGCGGGCCACATGGCTTCGCAGAGTTGGCAATGGTCACCTCGGACATGGAGGAGGCCCTCCGAGAAGCCCAGGTTATTATGGTCGTCGTTCCCTCCTCCGCTCACGCCGACATCGCCAGGAAGGCCGCACCCTACTTGCATGATGGGCAGATTGTACTGCTCAATCCGGGCCGTACTGGTGGGGCCATGGAGTTCACCAAGGTGTTGAGCGACCAAGGCTGCGAGGCCGATGCCACCGTGGCAGAAGCCGAGACCTTTATCTACGCCAGCCGCTCCGAGGGCCCGGCCGAGTCCCGCATCTTCCGCATGAAAGACGCAGTCCCCTTGGCAGCGCTCCCTGCCCACCGAACGGACGTGGTGCTCGAAGCTCTGAAATCGGCATACCCACAATTCATTAATGGGGTGAACGTGTTGCATACGGGGCTCAACAACATGGGAGCTGTTTTTCACCCCGCTCTGACCTTGCTCAACGCAGCTCGTATCGAATCAACAAAGGGTGAGTTCCAGTTCTACATCGATGGAGTCACGCCGTCCGTGGGCCTCGTACTCGAAGTGCTGGATCGAGAGCGGGTAACCGTCGCTGCAGCCCTGGGCATCCGCGCCCGCACTGCGCTCGAATGGCTGAGAATGGCCTACGACGCCACCGGCGCCAACTTGGCGGAGGCAATCCTCAACCAACCTGGTTATAGAGGAATCATGGCGCCTCGTACCCTGCGCCACCGCTACCTCTTCGAGGATGTTCCCATGAGCCTGGTACCGATAGTGGCCTTCGCGCAGCGATACGGCGTCTCCGTCCGTGGAATGGAAAGCGTCGTCCGCCTGGCATGCTTTGTCCACCGCACCGACTACTGGCGTCGAGGTCGGAGCCTCGGCAAATTGGGGATCGAACGGTGGAGCGTCAGCGAACTAACGGCCTACGTCAACGAGGGCGTCGTTCCCAGTGGAACGACGTGGTCCCCCATCTGGATGGCGTCCTGAGGCTACAACAACTCGGCCGCTCGATACCTGCTTGTCTAAGTCGGTAGGAAGAGGCTTCGTCATCGTGGCGCATGATCCCGGACTTCAAGGGAACCCATCCTCTCTGGAATGGAGATGACTCCTGCGGGCATCACCAGTCTGGTCCCCAGCCGTGCTCTACGCTCGTGTGTCGGTACGTTGAACCCCAAGAAGCGAGGTACGGTGCTATACAGTGGGTGGGCTGGCTGCCCTCACTTGCCCGTAGAAGTGGCTCTGACATCGGGATCATGCTGCCCTGGCCGCGGTGACTCCCCAGTACTAGAGATCCAGAGCTTTCCGCCATCAGCCCAGGACATTCTCTGTGATCGCGTCTATAGCGCCCGCAGAGGGCATGTTGGAGGAGGACCATGTATCTCATCAACCCCGTTGACGTGGAGAGAGAGGCCCTTGCGCAAGGCATAGCTCGCACCGAGCTCGAAGTGCCTCGGCTCGTGTTCTTGTCCTTCAACCGTTCCGTGGTGGAGGAATTGTCCGCACTGTGCCACCTCCAGGAGCGGGAATGGCCGGCGGCGGGCTTCACTCCGGCCTACAGTCCACCACACAAGAGTTGGCGAGGCAAGCTCGACCAAGAGGAGATCCGCGCTTTCATCCCACCCATGGGGGCGTCCACCCTGGTCTCGTTCTGCGAGGAGTTGATCCACTACGGCGCCGAGGTGATCTTTCTCCTTTGCGCCTCCTGGGGCCTGGGTGAGAAGTATCTGGGAGAGGGACAGATACACCTGCCAAGTTATGCCGTGGGCATGGACGGCACGTCTGGTCACTACGGTAATCGTGACTGGAGGGTGGAGGCCGAGCCAAGGGTTTTCAAGGCTCTCGCCGCTGGCCTGGAGAGGGTGGGAGCGGTCTGGCAAGAAGGAGGGGTGGGCTGCTGCGAGGCCTTCTATCGGATCACGCCAGAGATGGCCGAGGACTTCCGACGGCAGGGCTGCCTCTCCATGGAGAACGGCGAGACCGCGGCGCTGTACTCACTGGGGAGAGAGCGCGGCGTTCCCATCGGAGTGCTCCTACAGCCATACATCGATCTGGAGCAGAGGTGGAGTCTCTCCTACATGGGCGACAAGTATGCAGAGAGCGGTAGATTGCAGGTGCAGGCAGCGGTGGAAGCGTCAAGGATCCTCCTCGCGGAGCAAAGCTGACGTAGCCTACCCTCAAGCCCGGTAGACAGCAACAAGCGCATAAAGTCTCGAACGATAAGGAGGAAGTGATGAGCTCCGAACATGAGCATCCCCCACGGGAAAAGCCACCTGACGACAGCGGCTATTTCGAGAAGCTGACCCAGGCGGTCTTCCAGACGGGGTTCAGCTGGAAGGTGGTTCGCAACAAGTGGCCCAATTTCCAGCAAGCCTTCGAGGGCTTCGACATCGACACCGTCGCTGGGTACGGCGAGCGGGATATGGACCGTCTACTGGCCGACGAGGGAATAGTCCGCAACGGGCGCAAGATCCGAGGCACGATAGAGAACGCTCAGATCATCCAGCAACTGATCGCTGACCACGGCTCATTCCACGCGTACCTGCGTACGCTGGACGCGTTACCGTGGAAGAAGCGGCGGAAGACCTTGAGCGACGCTTTCAGGTACTTCGGCCCCACGGGGGTCTACTTCTTCCTGTGGAGCGTGGGCGAGGAAGTGCCTCCCTGGGAGGAGCGTGATCGATAGGGAGAATGTCACCTCTCTGTAGCTAGAAGCTCGCTCGACACCCCGTCCTCAGCGCGACACGTATGTATCTCAGGAGAAATGCCCGTGGCTTCCTCGTATTCTCGGCTCACGTGGGCCTTGAAGTCCTCCAGCGCGTCCTGGGCCACCAGGCTGACCGTGCACCCACCGAAGCCTGCTCCAGTCAGCCGTGACCCAAATACTCCATCCATGTCCCAAGCAGCTTCGACCAGCAAGTCCAACTCGGGACAACTGACCTCAAAATCGTCCCGCAGGCTGCGGTGAGACTCGTTGATCAAGCGGCCGAACTCCGACACGTCTCCCTGCTTCAGAGCAGCGACACCGTCCATCACGCGTTGGTTCTCAAAGATCACATGCCGCGTCCGCTCACGGTACGGAGAGGGCAGTTGCCCCTCACGAGCAGCGAACTCCGCAGGGGAGACCTCGCGCAGGGAAGTGGCCCCCAACAGATGAGCCCCACGCTCACACTCCTGCCTTCGCACGTTGTACTCCGAAAGAAGCAAGTCGCGCCGCTTCATGGTATCGGCCACAACGATGCTCACCCCCACAGGAAGCGGCACCTGTTCCGTGGTCAGATCCTGGCAGTCTATGAGTAGGGCATGGTCCCGCCTTCCCATCACGGCGATCAGTTGGTCCATAACTCCGCACTGCACACCCACAAACTCCCTCTCTGCTCGCTGACAAAGCAAGGCCAGCTCCAGCTCATCCATCTCGAGATCGTTCAGCACCTGAAAAGCACGAGCCGTGGCCACCTCCAACGCTGCGGACGAGCTTAGTCCCGCCCCGATCGGCACGTTCCCCCAGATAATCGCCTCCATCCCCAGAATGGTGTACCCGGAGCGTTGCAGCTGCGTCGCCACCCCTCTGGGATAGTTGCTCCAAGGCTGTTCCTCGTCTCGATTGATGGTGTCCAACGAGAACTCCGCACGTGTGGCGAAGTTCGATGCATGCAACAGGACACGCCGATCCCGCCTCGGAGCTACTGCCAAGACAACGAACCGATCGATGGCCACAGGCAGTACGAAACCTTGGTTGTAGTCAGTATGCTCCCCTATCAGATTGACCCGGCCCGGAGCAGAGACGATCAACGCGGGCTCACGGCCGAAGGTCCTTCTGAAGAGGGACAGAACACCGCTGTACCCATGCGAGAGACGTGTGATGCCCGTCATTTCCGGTACGATTATACAAGCTGTCGGCGGTCCCGACAACCGCCTTGGGCCTTCGCTTGCCAAGGAGGGCAGGTGCGGGTATAATTAAGGATGACGAGGAGAAAAGCAGCGATAATGCCAGAAAAGGAGAGATTGCGCGACCCTGAGCGAACGGCTGGGTTGCTATCCGAGATTCTCAAACAGGGCAGGTTGATACTGCGTCTGCTTGCCGATGGACGCGTGCCGGTCTGGCCCAAGCTTATCATACCGGCTACCATAGCCTATATCCTCTCACCGATAGACCTCCTCTCAGATCCTATCCTGGGGCTTGGACAAGTCGACGACATCGCGGTGTTCTTGATTGGGCTGAAGTTGTTCGTCGAACTGTGTCCGTCACACATCGTCCGAGAGCACCTGGAGGATCTCTCATCAGTGATCGAAGGTTCCTACCAGGTCGTCAAAGACGAGAGAGAGGAGCAAGAGACTCCGCCGGCGCAGATTAGCGCAGCGGATCAAGAGCCGTCCGGGGTAGAGCTCCCGGCAGGCAACACGGAACAGGAGTAGGCGTACGATTGCAGGTGGCGGCGTCATAGTTTTCCAATCTGGAGGAAGGGTAGAGAAGAATGACAGATGCGGAGTTGAGACAGCCTGGTGAGGTGGCCAGAAAATTGGACATCTCCACGTCAACCCTTCGTCGATGGGCTAAGGAGTTTCATCCCTACCTGTCGAAGACGGCGGGCAAGCCGGATGCGACAGGGGCCATGGCGGGTGCCCACCGTCGATACACCACGGAGGACGTGCAAATCCTGAGCCGAGTGAAGGCGCTATTGGACGAGGGATTGACCTATGACCAAGTCATCCACCGCCTGAGCCGCGAAGCCCGTGGCATCAGGGAGGAGACTCGACAACGGGACGAGGCCTATCCGATAGTGGCTCCCGAGACGGAGATGGAAGCCGGAGCTGTTGGCCCGAGCCTCGTCGTCGTGGCCGATGCCCTGCGCAACATCAACGAGAACCAGCAAGCCCTACAAAACAGCTTGCAGGTGAACCGTAATCTGTTGGGGGTCCTGATCCAGGATAACTTCAACCTCAAGGAAGAGAATACTAAGCTGAGGGACCGACTGCTAAAGCTGGAACAAACGATGAACCAGCTCAGGCAAGAGAAGGAAGCGCCTCCTGTGAGCCAAGTGCAGTTGAAGGAACTCCAGAGCAGGAAGGGCTGCCTTGGCACTCCTACTACAAGATAGCCCTTTCTCTCCGCGTTTCCTCACCGTCATGGCGGCCGGCAAGGGTGCTATGGCGCTTTCATGAGTGATAGGTCCTTATAGCCTCCGGGTGAATGGCGGTGATCAGACGATTCAACTTAGGCGACATTCTGCTTGTCAAGAGATTGCAGGGGCAAGGTTCATCTTTCGATCTCGAGACAGCTCTGCTATGCTCCCCGGCTCCCTTGTCCATGGCACTCCTGGAGTGTCTGGCCCTGAATGAGGGGCGCTGTTCCACTTTCGTCGATAGGCATTCCTCAACAGAACAGCGCATCCGGGGGTTCATACAGGCTTGGAACCGGGCGGATGGACTGGCATGTGATGTGGCGTTCATCGCCCCGTGCCTGGATGGTTCACCTGCCACCTCCCGACTGTGGTGCGACCTTCTAGACCACTTGATCGTGGTCAAAGGGCACTCGGGGCTACAGCGTGTCTTCGCCAAGATCCCCATAGATGGAGAGGCAACAGAAATCTTCCGGCAAACTGGATTCGCGGCATACGCCCGCCGACGAGTCCTACGGTTGGATCAACCCACTGCCAGCATCGATCCTGCCAGGCCCGTGTCCTGGCGCCCACTTCAGGAAAAGGATGCCTGGGGGCTGCAGCGCCTGTGGAGTGCGACAACACCACGCCCTGTGCAACTGGCAGAGGGCGGTAGAGCGGAGCGAGACGTCGATGGCCTTCTGCCCTGGTGGAAGACACGACAGGTGAAGCACTACGTACTATCCGACGCTGGCGAGATTCTGGCCCACCTACGCGCGTCCAGCGCTGAAGACGGTCATTGGATGAGCATCATGGTGGCCCCCACTGTCCTGGGCGAAGTACGCACGCTACTGTCCGAGTCCTTGTCTTTCCTTTCCGCCCGCCCGGACCGGCCTATCTACTGCGCTGTCCGCGAATACCAAGCAGGCCTTGAAGCTGCCCTGGAGGACCTGGGATTCCAGCCCCTGGCCTCCGAGTTGCTCATGGTGAAGCACACCACCGTCGGGGTGAAGGTGCCCGTTGAGAAGCTGAGTGCGGCCTTTGAGAAAGGGGTAGAAACCGCTACTCCCATCTCTACAGGCAATAGCTATGGGAACGCGGCATAGTTGCCCTCGACACAAGGTGGTCACTGCTCCTCCAGGCATTGGTATCGTGCACGCTAATTCAACAACATGCAGCAAGAGATAACAGACGATCTAGACGCCCTCATCGACGTGCTGCCTTCGGCTCTGTGCAAGTCCTTGCGCGATCTGAATCAGGAGGACGAACTCTTGGAGGTGGTTCTCGACTTGGGGCGGCTCCCAGAGGCGCGTTTCCTGGATCGTGAGGTCATTCTGAGTTCCTCCGAGGTGAGTGAAGAAGAGATCCAGTACGTGGCCTCCCGTATCGGTCGCTTCGGCGACGACAACCGGGCCGGCATCGAGCGCACCTTGCACCGCATCTCTGCTATTCGCAACCGCGAGGACAAGATTGTGGGCCTCACCTGCCGCGTTGGGAGGGCGGTCTACGGTACCATCGATATCATCCGCGATATCATCGAGTCAGGTAAGAGCATCCTGCTCCTCGGTCGGCCTGGCGTGGGCAAGACAACTATGTTGCGCGAGGTCGCCCGTGTCTTGGCTGACAAGAAGAGGGTGGTCATCGTGGACACCAGCAATGAGATCGGCGGCGACGGCGACATTCCTCATCCCGCCATCGGCAAGGCACGTCGCATGCAGGTGAAAACGCCAACCATGCAGCACGCAGTCATGATCGAGGCTGTCGAGAACCACATGCCCGAGGTGATCGTCATTGACGAGATCGGCACAGAGTTGGAGGCGGCAGCGGCCCGAACCATCGCCGAGCGTGGTGTGCAGTTGGTGGCCACCGCCCACGGTAATACGCTGGACAACCTGATGATGAACCCCACCTTGGCCGATCTCATCGGCGGTATCCAATCGGTCACTCTGAGTGACGAGGAGGCCCGCCGGAGGGGGACCCGCAAGTCGATACTCGAACGAAAGGCCCCACCTACGTTCGACGTCGTGGTTGAAATCCAGGACTGGGAGCGAGTCGCGGCGCGTCATGATGTGGCAGAAGCAGTGGATGCCATCCTGGAGGGGCGTTTCATACCCCCTGAGATCCGATACCGGGATGAGGAAGGTGAGGTCCTCATCGAGGAAATGACGCTCGCGGTAACCGAAGAAGAGTTGCCATTCCTCCCCTCGCGTGAGAAGGTCCAGCGTCGCCGACCACTGGCCATATACCCCTACGGAATCAGCCAGCACCGTCTACAACAAGTGGCCAAAGATCTCAAGGTGCCCATCCGCATCGTCGATGATCTGATCGACGCTGAGGCAGTCTTCACCCTCAGAAACTACTACAGCAAGCGTCCACAGCGTATCAGCGAGGCTGAGAGAAAGGGCATCCCCATCTATGTTCTGCGCAGCAACACCGTCACCCAGATGGAGAGTTACCTGGCCGACATCTTCGGTGTGCGCGTGGACGTCGACCCGTTGGCTGCGGCGGCCGAAGAGACCCAGCGAGCCATAGAGAGAGTCCTCTCTGGAGCACGCTCCGCGGAGTTGTCGCCCCAGAACGCCTACATTCGTCGTTATCAGCATCAGATGGCGCGCCAAGCCAACCTCCTATCTCGCAGCCGGGGCAAGGAACCCAGACGGAGGGTGAGAATCTACCCCAAGAAGTAGATGGAGATCGGAGTGCATTGTTCATAACCTTCGAGGGCCCGGAGGGTAGCGGCAAGACTACCCAGGCGCGTCTGCTTTTTGAGTATCTCCGCAAAGAAGGGTTTCCTGCGGTCTTGACGCGCGAACCAGGCGGGACCCGCATCAGTGACAAGGTGCGGGAGATCCTCCTCAATCCAGACAACGTCGAGATGTTGCCGCGCACAGAGATTCTGCTTTTCTCTGCTGCGCGAGCCCAGGTGAGTGACGAATTCATCCGGCCTCATCTGGAAAAGGGGCACATTGTCATCTGTGACCGGTATGCCGATTCGACCATGGCCTACCAGGGGTATGGGCATGGGCTTGACCTGGGGAGTCTGCGAGCCATCACCTCCTTCGCTACGGGTGGACTCCAGCCAGATCTGACCCTCTACCTCGATCTACCAGTCGAAACGGGTCTGAAGCGCAGACTCGGGCTCACGGACGATGATGACCTGACAGGATACGAGGGCCAGCTTTCCCTCTTTAACAAATGGGATCGGCTGGACATGAAGGAGCTGGAATTCCATCACCGGGTGCAGAGAGGCTACGAGAGATTGATGGAGGCTGAGCCCGAAAGGTGGTACAGGGTGGATGCTAGTCGGTCCCAGGAAGACATCCACGTCGAGATTCGAATCAAGGTTCTCTCCCTGCTGGAGGACGCAGCATGAGGGTGGTATGCACAGGTTCCTCAGGTTCCGATCGTATGGGCTACCTGGAGGGCGTCCAGGAGCTCGCTCGCCAGGCCGCAATTCCGCTCGAGGTCTGCAATGTGGGCGACATGATGCTCCAGAAGGCGGAAGACATAGGCAGTCCGGTCAGTAGAGAGAAAATACTCGATCTCCCCACATCCTCTCTCGAGTGGTTGCGCGGAACGGTGTTCGAGGAGATAGTGCGAAAGGCCGCCAGTCACGAGAATGCCATCGTCGCGACCCACACCTGTTTCCGCTGGAAGAAGTTCCTCTCTCCTGCCTTCGACACTTACTACCTCTCCCGATTGGACCCTGACTTCTACGTCACGATAATCGACGACTACGACGCTATCCAGAGGCGCCTGGACCAGACAAAGCAGTGGAGAGGCAGACTTCAGTTGTGGGAGATTTTGATTTGGCGCGACGAGGAAGCTCTGATCACCAAGATACTGGCCCAGAACTTCCGCAAGCCGCACTACGTCATCGCGAGAGAGGAGCCGCCCGAGATCCTCTTCGACTTGATGTTCAAGCCTGATCGCAAGAAAGCCTACCTCAGCCATCCCATCACCGCTATCGAGAAGGAACAGCCCGAGCAACTAAGAAAGGCGCAGGATTTTCTGATCGAGTTGCGGAAGTATCTAACGGTGTTCAATCCCCTCGCCATGACCGAACTGGAACGTGCCAGGAGACTCCGCGAGAAGGATGACAAGGAGATTACCGGAGAGATCATGAGGATTCTGGAGGATCAAACGGTCGCCCGGGACTACCAGTTCATCGATCAGAGTGACTTGGTGATCGTCTATTACCCGGTGAAGGAACCATCACCGGGTGTGCTGAGCGAACTGATACATGGCTTCAGTCACGACAAAGAAGTGTACATGGTCTTCCCTTACGAGATCAGCCCATTCTTGCAGTTCTACTGCACCGAGATATTCCCCACGGGTGAGGAACTGATCAAGTATCTACAGAAGGGCGGCATCATTCGATCCGAGCAAAAGAAACCTTCAACAAGGAAGCCAAACCAGTCGGAGGCGGAGGAGGAGGGCTGTGGACATGAAGCTGGTCATAAGCATCGTCCATAGGGAAGACGCCGACGGATTGCTGAAAGCCTTGACCGACGCAGGACACAAGGCCACGCTGATAAGCACCACCGGAGGATTCTTGAGGGAAGGGAATGCCACCGTCTGCATCGGCACGGAGACTGAGAAACTGGAGGAGGTACTGGAGACAGTGCGGGAGAACTGTCACACTCGAACCCGGCTTGTCAGCCCTCTCGTTCCCGTGACCGAGCCCTCTGAGTTCTACATACCGGAGCCGGTGGAGCTAGAGGTGGGAGGTGCGACCATCTTCGTCCTGGACGTGGAGAGATACGAGAAGTTCTAGCCGCTGCACCTTTACAACGGCCCGACTGCGATTCTTTGGCCTATAGGTCGTAGTCTCCGGAGTCCTCTCCCCCGAGGTCTCCCATGGACTCTTCGATTTCTTCCGGACTCTCTCCCGCTTCGAGTCGGTCCACCATCTCGTCGAACTCTGGGCCCATGTCCTCGCCCATCTCCGCACTCATCTTCCTCATCCAGCGGGCGACACTCTTGGGATCGTTCTCGTCAAGTCCCGCCAGGCTGCTCGGGTCGGCCAGGCTCTCGAGTCGGCTTTCCTCCGATCTGACCACGGTAACGCGGGAGATGAGTCGATGCAGAGCATCACTGCCGCACTCGGGGCAGAGAGGCATACTTGTGTCGGAATAGCTGCGCAGCAGGGTTACTCTGCGGCGACACCCTTTGCAGCGGTATTCGTACAGAGGCATTCGCACTTCCTTACCTAGAATTATAACCTGCGCACTTGAGTTGAGCAAGCGCGCATCGGTCAAGCATCGCCACCTTGAATCTCAAAGGGTGCTGGCTTCTATTCCCTAGGAAGCCCTAACCTCTTGTTACCCTAGGAGGAAACAGACCATCATGGATCCAGTGCACGTCGGCTTCGGAGGCATCGTCGCTGCCAACCGCATCCTGGCCATTCTCGATCCCAACTCGCAGCCTGTAAGACGTATGGTACGCAGAGCCAAGAAGGAGGGGACGGCCATCGACATGACATACGGCCGCAAGACCAGGACGGTGATCATCTTGGACACTGGCCACATTGTCACCGCTGCTATACAGCCTGAGACGATAGTGGGCAGGCTACGGCAGCCCTACAAGGGCACCCTGGCAGAGCGCGAATAGGGACCGTCTGCCTGCGTCCCGGGCTGACCGGAACAGGCAATGCCCACTGGTGGCCGGACCGTGAGAGGATTGGCAGTAGCCCCACATCTTCAAAGCGCAACCCCACGGGGAGGGAATCATGAAAGGCTTAGACCCCAAGGTCGTCAGGAGATCCGTAATCGCCGGCTCTTGGTATCCAGGCTCAGCCTCGGCACTGGCCAGCACCATTGACGGGTTCATGGCCGCAGTGGACGAGGGCCCATTAGAGGGCGAGTTGAGAGGGCTGATCTCACCTCATGCGGGCTACTCCTACTCTGGGGGCGTGGCCGCGTACGCCTACAAGCAGCTGGAGGGCAAGGGCTATCCCACGGTGGTCATCGTCAGCCCCATCCACAGGCACTACGGCGGGCGGTATCTCGTCACCGGCAACCAGTACTATGAGACGCCCTTCGGCATGGTAAAGGTGGATGCTCAATTGGTGAACAAGCTGGATGGGGAGATCGAACTCAACTTCGTAGACCAGGATGCCGAACACTCCTTGGAGATCCAGCTCCCCTTCCTTCAGCATATGCTCGGCGAGTTCACACTACTGCCTGTAATGATGGGCGACCAGGGACTGGGGGCCTGTCGGGCCTTGAGCGCTGCACTGAACAAGGTGCTCGGGGAAAAAGAGGCACTCCTGGTGGCCAGCTCCGACCTGGCCCACCTGCATGACTACGAAGAGGTGGTCGCTCACGACCGCTTCGTGCAGGGATTCGTGAACGATTTCGACCCTGAGGGCCTGGCCTCAAGCCTGGCCAAGAATGAGGCCCAGGCTTGCGGCGGTGGACCCATCGTCACCGTGATGCTCACAGCGAGGGAGCTGGGCGCTGACAGCGCCAGGGTGCTGAAGTACATGAACTCCGGTGACGTGACTGGGGTTAGAGCGCCGGGGCAGTACACGGTGGGCTACCTGGCGGGGGTAGTCTACAAAGCAGCCTAGCAGGCTCTCCTTTGACGACATGCTTGGGCCGAACGGCCATCAAACCGTAGGTGCAATCGGGTGGATGGCGAACTCGCCGTGGTCCAGAGTCTCCGCTTTGGTCAGCTTCCCCGATGCCACCTCCATGATCTCTGTGAATACCCGCTCACCCATGCTTTGGAGCGACTCTTCCGCGTCCAGTATGGCCCCCGCATTGAGATCTACGTTGCCCTGCCACCGACGGTAGAGGTCGCTGTTTGATGAGATCTTGATCACCGGGGCGATGGGTGAGCCCACCGGCGTGCCCAGTCCAGTAGTGAAGACTATCACTTGAGCGCCCGCCGCGACCATGCCTGTGACGCTGACCACGTCGTGGGCGGGGCCGTCCATGATCACCAGCCCTTTTTCCGTGGGCTTCTCTGCATAGTCGACGACCTGCACTATGTCGGTGGTGCCGCCCTTGCGGATGGCGCCGAGTGATTTCTCGGCAAGGGTCGTCAGTCCGCCCTCAATGTTGCCTGGCCCTGGCTCTGCCTCGCGGATATCCAGCCCCATGGCCTTCACTCTGCCCTCGGTGGTCGAGGTGATCTCCCAGATGCGCCTTCTCACTTCATCGCTGGCAGCCCTCCTGGCCAGGACATGCTCAGCCCCCAGCATCTCGGGCGTTTCTGTGAAGATCGCCGTCCCGCCTTCTGCCACCAGCAGATCACAGGCGATCCCCGTGGCTGGATTGGCGGTAAGCCCTGACAGCGTGTCCGACGCGCCGCACTTGGTGCCCAGCATGAGCTCAGAGGCGTCCACCTCCTCACGTTGAGCACCCTCTGCCTCTTGCAGCAGCCTCTGGGCCAGCTCTTTCCCCTTGGCCACAGCATCAGAGGTGCCCTCCGTGGACTGGCTGGTGATGGCCTCTACCCTTTGCCCCGCGTCACGCAACTCCTCACCGAGCACTTCTGGCGTGAGCATCTCACAACCCAGCCCCACCAGAAGCACACCAGCCACATTGGGATTGGCGCAGAAGCCGGTCATGGCACGGATCATGTGCTCCCTTTCCTCGCCAAGGTGACCGCAGCCATGCTGATGAGAGACGCAGATGGTGCCTGGCACTTCCCTGCTGATCTTCTGGGCCACGGAGGAGGCACAGATGACAGTGGGGAAAACGAGGACATGATTTCGTACCCCCACACACCCGTCGTTTCTGCGATATCCCCAGAACTTCACTCCTGGTACCTCCTCCCTTTCGGCCCCTCCACATTGTGGACGTGAGCGTGCTCGCCGTTCAGGATCTTCTTCGTGGCCAAGCCGACTACCTCCCCATACTTTATTACGGGCTCGCCAGGCTCGATACTTCTCAACGCAAACTTGTGTCCCATGGGAATCGTTTGGCGCAGAGCAACATCCTGGGCTTCGCCTCCGATCTCAACTCGGATGGTGACTCCTGCCTCAAGGTGTCCCAAGGCAGTAGCCACGTTGTCCCGCTCATCGATCACAATGGCACTTTGTGGCATGGGCTATGCCTCCTGATCTACGGCGCTTCGGGCCACTGATCTATGGGATCTCGCCCTGGAGTATCTTCACCAGCTTGTCTGTGTCGATATTCCCACCCGACACCACGCAGGCCACCTTGCCTCCACCAGCCTTGCCTGCCAGAGCAGCCGCTACCGGTGCCGCGCCTGCGCCCTCGGCCACAACTCTGTTGCGCTCAGCCAGAACTCTGATGGCCTGTGCAATATCTTCCACCGTCACAACCAAGGAACCGTCCAATAACTGCCGGACGAGGGGCCACATCTCAGGGAGAAGTCCCGGAGCTCCCATGCCATCCACGAAACTGGCGTGGTACTCGACCTCGACAGGCTCGCCAGCGGCCAGGGAAGCAGCCAGAGGCGCGGCTGTGTCCACCTCGACGGCATATACCTTCACCTCGGGCTTCAAGGGACGCAATGCTGAGGCGATCCCGGAACTCAGAGCACCGCCGCCGTAAGGGATGATCACCGCACCTACATCTGGCAGCTGCTCATGGATCTCTAACCCGATCGTGCCGTGTCCCGCGATCACATTCCGGTTGCTCACAGGGTGGATGAATAAGCCTTCCATGCCCTCGTAGCCATGGTCGAATAGGATCTGGAACCACTCAGCAGCTGGGACCTTCACGATCTTGCCGCCCAGACGCCTGATGGCAGCCAGCTTCGTCTCCGGTGCATGGTCGGGCACGACGATTGTGCACTCAAGACCCATCTCACGCGCATACCAGGCCACCCCCTGAGCCATGTTCCCTGCACTGGCCGTCCACACTCCCTTCTCCAATTCTGTGCTCTCAGCCAACTTCAGCACATTGCCAGCTCCTCGCAGCTTGAAGGAGCCGATAGGTTGAAGGTTCTCCAGCTTGAGGAAGATCTCCGCTGGCGCATCGTCGACGTTGAGACGGACCAGCGGGCTATCGGTGGCCACGCCTTTGACCCGATCATACGCGGCACGGATGTCTTCTAGCGGGACGGGTTCAAGCGGTTTCATGGTGTAAGTGCCTTTCCGATGCCTCAGTCGGCCACTTCGCCCCGACCTGGCTCGAGCTTGGCCGGCCGTTGATCACGGGGCTCGGCTTGGCCACTCTGCTCGTGGCTGGTGTGAGAGCAGTCAACGCTACTCTTGCCCTCTCCGCGAGTGCTGCCGCAACCACTGAGCAGTTTCAGCCACGCCAAGCTCGCCGCCAGCTACTCGCAAAGCGAGGTCCTCCAACTCTGGATTGCTGACCTCAAGCGTCCATCCGTTCCGTATGAGGAAGATCGCAGCAGCAACGACACCTGTTCGCTTGTTTCCATCGACGAAGGGATGGCTGCCAACCAGGGACTCCATCAGTGCGGCAGCTTTGGAGAAGACATCTGTATGCAACTCTTCGCCTTCGAAGGTGGCCTGCGGGCGGGCGACCGCAGACTGAAGAAGACCAATGTCTCGCACTCCGTGGCTTCCGCCGGTCTCCTCGATGAGACGCCCGTGCAGAAAGAGGACTTGCTCAACCGTGAGGTATGTCATCCTTTGGAAAGTGCTTCCAGAGCCGGGCGATACTGCTCGATGAATTCAGCAACTTGACGAGCGAACTCGGAGTCCACGCCTGGCAGTTCTCTGCCCAGTGGGGTGATCACGATCTCGCCTCGCTCCCTGTCCAGTTCGACAGAGACCTCTGACCCCTCCCCCAGGTTCAGAACCTCCAGCGTCTCCTTGGGGAGAGAGACTACCATGCTATTGCCCGTTCTGAAGATCTTGCGCGGCACGTCACACCTCCTCGACGCCAGTGCTTACACTGTAAGTATATCCGCCTGGACAACATAGGTCAAGTGAACGACATGAGCAGTGAAGCTGGCGGTCGCCAATGTGTCCCCCGCTGCATTCGTAGGCCATCCCAGAGCCAGAGGCCCACGTGCTGTCTGGGGCCGCGAGAGTGCCACACGCTCTCATCGCGCTCTGCGGGCAGGAGGACTCGCGAAGTGGCGTCATGATCTGCCAGGGCACCGATTACCTTTCCTCCATAAGCGATCTGCTGTATAACAAGGTCCAGCAGAAACCTACCTCGCAGTCCAACTCGCGAGGGACGGCCACATTGTTGGCGTGCGCGAGAGGCAGATGATGGCTTTCTCTGCATCGACGCATCAGCGTCACCCTCGCGGCTTGGCGCGACTGTTGGCGCAGGGCCATGGACTACAAGAGAAAAAGGATCAACGTTCGACCGGATTTGTGCAGCGGCTGCCGAGCCTGTCAGGTAGCCTGCGTGGCGAAGCATGATGGGCGATTTGGCACAGCAACCGCCCGCATCCGCGTGACCAAGAACGAACCCCTGGGACTCGATGAACCGCACGTGTGTCGTCTCTGCGGACGTCAGCCCTGTGTGGCCGCCTGTCCGACTCAATCCTTGCGTGTAGATGACACCACGGGAGCCACCCTGGTCAAACCAGGTGGCTGTGACGGATGCGCGGCGTGTGTGGAGGCGTGCCCCTTCGAGATGGTCTCCCTCCACCCTGAGACTGGCCTCGCCCTCATCTGTGACCTGTGTGGCGGCAGCCCCGCCTGCGTGAAGCGCTGTGCCACCAGGGCGATATGGTATGGAGATCAGGAGCGCGCCGATGTATAGCTACGGCGGCAGAGTTCTGCGGGTCAACCTCACAGAGGGAACGAGTCAGACCCATCCCACTGAGGAGCATCTGGCCCGTGGGTTCCTGGGCGGGAGGGGGCTCAACATCAAGCGGCTGTGGGACGAACTGCCTGCGCACACCGATGGGCTTTCGCCCGAGAATGTCCTCATCTTTGGCGTTGGGCCTTTGGTGGGTACTCTGTTCCCCGGGGGCGCACGCTTCAACGTCACTGCCATGTCTCCCCACACGGGCATTCTGGGCGACTCCAACGCCGGCGGCTTCTTCGGCCCCGAACTCAAGTTCGCCGGACACGATCAACTGATAGTTCAAGGTCGAGCCGAACATCCCGTCTACTTGTGGATAAGGGATGACGTTGTCGAGGTCCGAGATGCCCGGGAGGTGTGGGGACGAGACGTGTGGGAGACAACTCTGGCCATTCACCAAGACCTGGGGGACCCCGACATCCAAGTGGCCACCATCGGCCAAGCGGCCGAGAACCTGGTCACTTTCGCCGGGGTGTTCGTCAACCTAAATAGGCCCGCCGGGCGGACAGGCATGGGCACCGTCATGGCGTCGAAGAATCTCAAGGCCATAGCTGTGCGAGGCACCAAGCTGTTCCCTGTCGCCGACATGGACAGGTTCAATGAGATCATCGAGCGGCTCGATGAGGTGATCTACCAGCATCCGGAGTATGAGATTCGTTGCCGGCTGGGAACCACCAAACTGATCAAGGCGCTTGATAGCATCGGCGGGCTACCCACTCGCCATTTCCAGTGCGGTCGTTTCGAGCATGCCGATGAGGTTAGCGGCGAAGCCATCGAACAACTCTACAAGATCAAGAGCAAGGCCTGCTTCGCGTGCACCATCCCTTGCAGCCGCTTCCTCGTGGTGGACGATCCCCGCTTCCCGAATCTACGCCTGGAAGGACCGGAGTACGAGCCGCTGGCTGGCTTCACCGCTCGCGTGGGCAACAGCGACCTGGCCTTGGCGCTGAAGTGCGTTGACCTGGCTAACCGTTACGGAATGGACGCCATCACCCTGAGCGAGGTGATCTCCTGGGCGATGGAGTGCCACCAGCGAGGTCTCCTATCGGCAGAGGAAGCAGATGGTCTGGATCTGACGTGGGGAGCGGGCGAGACCATCCTGACGCTGATCCACAAAGTGGCCCACCGAGAGGGCTTCGGGGATCGTCTGGCGGACGGAGTGAAGGTGGCCGCCAAGCGGCTGGGGCGAGGCTCAGAAGAGATCGCCATGGAAGCGAAGGGACTGGAGGTGTTCCAGGCCGACCCTCGCAGCATCAAGGCCTATGGCCTGGGCAACGCCGTCGCGAGTCGCGGCGCTGACCATCTGCGGTCGGAGCCGTGGTTCGAGTTCTCCAACGATCCACACGAGGGCATGCGCCGCTT
>JABAOH010159118.1_pt1 | contig 22979 bp, 23 predicted proteins | sample 7062181 | NCBI WGS metagenome assembly JABAOH01 (sample SAMN14538630, study PRJNA623070) | marine sediment metagenome | biome: marine biome [ENVO:00000428]; feature: marine pelagic biome [ENVO:01000023]; material: deep marine sediment [ENVO:00002113]; isolation source: pool of 5 deep marine... | reverse complement strand
GTCCATCGCCACGATGGTGTATGCTCTCGTGGCCCACGACTTCAGCGTGGGCTACGTGGCGCAGGTCGGCAGCCGGTCGACGCCGTTGTTCTACACGGTCATCTCGCTCTGGTCCTCGCTGGACGGGTCGATCCTGTTCTGGGGCTGGATCGTGGCCGGCTATACGGCGGCGGTGGTGTACATCTACCGCGACAAGTACCGCGATCTCATGCCGGCGGTCGCGGGGACGCTGCTGGTCGTCAACGCCTTCTTCTGGTTGCTGCTGGCCTGGCCGGCAAACCCATTCGTCCCAGTATTCCCGGTGCCGGCCGACGGTCCGGGCCCCAACCCGCTGCTGCAGAACCACCCCTTCATGGGACTGCACCCGCCGCTGCTCTACCTGGGCTACGTGGGGATGGCGGTGCCCTTTGGCTTCGGCATCGCCGCGCTAATCACAGGTAGGTTGGGCGGGGATTGGATTCGGGCGGTGCGGCGCTGGATCATGGCCCCATGGATCTTCCTCACGGCGGGAATCGTGGCCGGCGCCTGGTGGTCGTACGAGGTGCTGGGCTGGGGCGGTTACTGGGCGTGGGATCCGGTGGAGAACGCCAGCTTCCTGCCGTGGCTCACGGCCACGGCCTTCTTGCATTCGATCATGGTGCAGGAGCGCCGGCAGACGCTGAAGACGTGGAACATCCTCCTCGTCATCGCCACGTTCCTGCTGACCTTGTTCGGCACCTTCCTGACGCGGTCGGGAATCCTCGCCAGCGTCCATGCCTTTACCGAGGGATTGATCGGCCCCTTCTTCCTCGGCTTCATCACGCTGGTTCTGCTGGTCTCGCTGGCGCTGGTCGCGTGGCGCAGCGATGAGCTGAAGAGCGAGCCGACGCTGGATGCGCTGGCCTCACGCGAGACGGCGTTTCTGCTCAACAACCTGCTCTTCGTCGCCTTCACCTTCACGGTGCTGCTGGGGACGATGTATCCGCTGATCGCCGAGGCGTTCCGCGGCGTGAAGGTGAGCGTGGGCGCGCCCTATTTCAACCAGATGAGCGTGCCGATCGCGTTGGCGCTCATCTTCCTCACGGGCGTCGGGCCGGCGCTGCCATGGCGGCGCGGTTCGCCGGAGCTGCTGAGGCGGAAATTCCTCTGGCCGACGCTGGTCGCGCTGCTGGCCGGCGCCATCCTCTGGGTGGTCGGCGTGCGTCATGTCATGACGTGGGCCACCCTGTTGTTGGCGGTCTTCGCGGTGGGCCTGCTGGTCGGCGAGTTCTGGCGGCCGGCGCGGGCGCGCCAGCAAGCGCACGGCGAGGGTCTTGGCGCGGCGTTTCTGAGCTCGGTGTTGAAGAACCGTCGGCGTTACGGCGGCTACATCGTGCACTTCGGCATCGTGGTCATCGCCGTGGGGATCGCCCTCTCATCCACGTATCGGAAGGAGACCGAGGTCACGCTGCGGCCCGGAGAGTCGACGCTCTACGCCGGCTACGCCATACGTCTCGACTCGTTGTACGCGGGGCGCGAGCCGCACCGTGACTTTGTGGAGGCGGCGTTCGCCATCGGCGGTGGGGGCGAGGCCAGTGAGATGATGCGGCCGCGGCTCAATTACTACCCGCGTGCGGATCAGCCGATTGGAACGCCGAGCGTCAGGACGCGGCCGACGGAAGATCTCTACTTGAGCCTGATGGCGTACTCGCAGGACGGGTCCAACGCGACGGTGAGCATCATCGTGAACCCGATGGTCGTCTGGATTTGGATCGGCGGCGCCATCGTGGCGCTGGGCGCGCTGTTCGCGATCTCGACGGTCGGGTTCGGCGCCGAGCGGGCCCGGCGCGACGCCCCCGCGTTCGAGCCGCCCGGCGAACGCATTGAGGCCGGTGTGGGAGGCACGGATTAATGAGTTGGAAGAAGATGCTGCTACCGGCGGCGGCGCTGCCGATCATCGCACTGCTCGGCTATGGGCTGACGCGGGACCCGAACGTCGTGGAGTCGCCGCTGCCCGGGCGCGAAGCCTTCGATTTCACGGCGCCGTCCCTGGAGGGGGANNAACTTCTGGGCCTCCTGGTGCGTGGCCTGTATTGACGAGCATGCCGTCTTCGTCGCCGCCGAGCGGCGATACGCAGACCGTCCCTTCCAGATGCTCGGCGTCGTTTACCAGGACAGCCCTGAGAACGCAAAGCGCTGGATGCGGCGAATGGGCGGAAGCTGGCCCAGCTTGCTGGATCCGAATTCGCGCATCGCCATTGACTACGGCGTATACGGCGTGCCTGAGACCTACTTCATCGGCCGGGACGGCCGCGTCGCCTACAAGCAGATCGGACCGGTCAACCGTCCCCTCCTCTCTCACTGGGTCGAGCGGCTGCTCGCCGAGTCGGGAGAAGTGGAGGTTACCTCGGGCGGGGCCGCCCAGCCGACCACCGAGGTCGGCCGCAGCCCCGGCCACATCCGGGGGGACGGGTCGGCGCGGGAAACGAGTGGAGGCGGCTCGTGAAGCTCGGCCGCCACATCGCCCTCCTGATGCTCGCCCTCGTCGGCGCCGCGTGGGCCGGGCCCAGCCCGGGGCCACCTACGGGCCAGCAGACGGCCCAGACGGCGATCGAAGATCCCCAGTTGGAAGCCAAGGTTCGCGAGATCGCGGCTGAGCTGCGGTGTCCCACCTGCCGCGCGCTCTCGGTCCAGGATTCGCCCTCGGGGATGGCGCAAGAGATGCGCGATCTGATCCGCGAGCAGCTCCGTGCCGGGAAGACGCCGGAAGAGGTCAAGGCCTACTTCGTCGAGCGCTACGGCGAGTGGATCCTGCTCAAGCCGAAAGCGCAGGGTTTCAACTGGACGGTCTGGCTGCTGCCGGTGCTGATGATCGCCGGGGGTCTGATCTTCGTCTTCCTGACGGCGCGCCGCTGGGTCGCGCAGGGGCAGGCCCGAGCCTCGGCGATGTCCGAGGCAGAAAACCCGGTGGCCGAAGACCGCACGCCGGCATCGAGCCTGGCGTCGGCACAGCGAGAGGAAGAGGAAAGCGAGCGCTAGCCGATGGGCCTGACAGAGTTTCTGCTTGTCGTCGCGGTGGGCGGCGGTATCGTGGCGGTGCTGTTCGCCACGTTCAAGGGAGCGGCCGGCGAGGCGGAGACGGAAGCGCGCCGGCTTGCGGGTGAACGCGCTCCCGCTGGGCGTGAAGCGTCGGAGCTGCTGGATCGCGAGGGCGCGCTGGTAAGGTCGTTAGAGGAGATCGAGGCGGACCTCGAAGCGGGGAACCTCTCGCCCGCCGATTACGAGGCCTTGAAGGGCCGTTATGAAAGCGAGCTGGCTCGCGTGCAGGCGCAGCTCGGCGGTGCCGAGACTGTCGCCTCGCGCTTGAAAGGGGCAACCACGGCGGTCGCCTCCCACCGGCGGTCGCGGCTCGCGTCCGTCGTTGGCTGGGGTGGGGGGGTGGTGGCCTTCGTCGCCTTGGCCGCGCTGGTGATGTCACAAGCCGTGCGTCCTCGTGGCGAAGAGGGGACGATCACCGGTTCGCTTCCCGGCCAGGATGCCGGCCGACCGGCGGGTCCGCCGATCGCCGAGGTCGATCAGGGCCAACTGGAGGCGCTCAGGAAGGCGGTCGAGGCAGACCCCACCGACGTGGAAGCGCTGGTCGAGCTTGGACACCTGTACCTGCGGCTTCAGAGCTATCCGGACCTGGCGCAGGTCACCGAGCAGGCGCTTCAACTCGATCCGCAGAACCCGGAGGCGCTGACCCATCTCGGGATGCTGCTATTCACTACCCAGCATCCGGCGGGGGTGATCGAGACGTTCGACCGAGCGCTCGAGGTCGATCCGGACTTCGCCGAGGCCCTGCAATTCAAGGGGATGGTGTCGTACATGCGCGGTGACTACGCGACCGCGGTATCCGCGTGGGAACGTTACGTGAGCGTTGTGCCGCCTGAAGAAGTCTCGCCTCGCATCAAGGCGATGCTCGCCGCGGCCAAGCAAAGCCTGCCGCCGACCAACCCGTAGCCGCAACCGTTTCGCTTCGTGTTAAGATCTGCCGCAGTGATCCGGGCGCTGGCGCTAACCTGGGCCCTCACGCTCTTGCCGGCCACGGCGTGGGCGCAGCGTTTCGGCGGTCAGTTCGGGGGCGCGGGCGGCTTCTGGCTCGTGTTCGTCAATCCGGACGTGGATAACGACCAGAGCTTCGGTCGTGACCTCGGGGGCGTGATCGGACTCGGCGGCCGGGGCTTCCTGCAAACGGGTCGCGTGCGTTTGGGCGGGGGCGCGTTCGGCGGCGGCTTCGTCGACGAGGGGTTGAACCCCGCCGGTAACGAAGTGGAGGGTGGTTTATCGGCGGCCGGTTTCACTTTCGAGTACTTGGCCTATCAGCAGAACCTCGAGGTGATGGTCGGCGGCCTCGTGGGCGGCGGTTCACTCACCCTGGAGGAGCGCCTGGGATCGGCGGGTGGTGTGGAGAGCCTCAGGCGCCGCCGCGATCGCGTTTTCGTCGGCTATCCGTGGGTGAGGGTGGGTTATAACCTGGCCCCGTTCGCCAACGCGGGTCTCCAGCTCGGCTACCTCTTCGGCACACGGGATATCGGCGGCTTCGCCATCGGCCTCGATGTCCTGGTTGGCCTGATCCCCTGACGGCGGCAGTCTTCCCCCAAAGCGCGGGTGGGCGCGTGCTTCCACCGCACGCCGGCTGGCGTGTGACTGGAACCTTCTTCCCGGTCGGGTGGTTAAACATTTGACGGGGCAGACAGCCTTCGGGCACCGCGTGAGGTTAATCTCACTTCCCTTTTCTCCCGGGCCTTGCGCGGACGTCCTGCCCCGTCAAAGCTCTTCAGCGGGTTTCAGTAAGCTTCCCTACAGCTTGGCGGGCAAAGCGACCCGGAGATGCCGACTCTGGGTCAGGCGACAGCGTTGGCTGTATATTGCAATACCACGAGTCACCCGTTCCGGCTCCCCGCCGCTTTCCGTCCGGCGCACTCGCGGGCGAGCCGAAGATCCCGCGCTTTCGGACTGAGGCCCTTCGAGAGCGGGACCTGTGCCGCACGGGAGGGAGGGGAGAGTATGGAGAGCGCCGTTCGCCGCATCTTCATGTTCCTGTTGGGTGTAACGCTGGGATACTGCACCGGCTTTAACGATGCCCAGACCAACGACCGCATGGTCTTCGTACGGGTGATCCATCGGGTTCAGAACTTTGCGGAGCGCACGGTTGGAGACCGCGGAAAAGAGCTGGAGAAGGCGCTGGAGGACGCGCAGCGCTAAGCGGCGCATCCGATAACTCAGCCCGCGGGTCTTCAGACCGCCTCGAGCAGGGCCACGTGGCCCAGTCCCCCGGCCGCGCAGATGCTGATCAGCGCCCGGCCACCCGTCTCCTGCAGCTGCTTGACGGCCTGTGACAGAATGCGGGCCCCCGTCGCGCCGAACGGGTGCCCGAGTGCGACGCTGCCGCCGTTCGGGTTGATCCGATCCACGGGAACCTCTCCCAGCTCGGCCTCGACGCCGGCGCGCTCTTTCAGCCAGGCGCGGCTGTTCAGCGCGGCGACGTTGCACAACACCTGCGCCGCGAACGCCTCGTGTATCTCCCACAGGTCGATGTGCATATAGCCCAGCCGCTGGCGAGCGAGCATCCGGGGGATCGCCAGGGCCGGGGCCATCAGCAAGCCGTCCCGCTCCATGTCCACGGCGGCGATCTCCCAGTCGATCAGCCGGGCGTGATACCGCGGCGTTCCGATCGCTTCGAGGCCGGCGGCGGTCGCCACCCAGCAGGCGGCGGCACCATCGGTCAGAGGTGAAGAGTTGCCCGCTGTCAGGGTCCCTTGACCGCTCCGGCGGTCGAAGGCAGGGGGCAGCTTGGCCAGTTTTTCCAGCGACGTGTCGGGCCGCGGGATCGTGTCGCGTTCGGTGGCGGGGCGAGCTTCCGGGGCGATGACGAGATCATCGTAGAACCCCCGTTGCCAGGCGGCCACAGCTTTCTGGTGGCTGGCCAAGGCATAGCGGTCCTGGCTCTCGCGCGAGATGTTCCACTCCTTGGCCATGATCTCGGCGTGATCGCCCATCGTCAGATCCGTCGTGCGCTCCTTGATCGAGGGAAGTGAAAGCCGGAGGTCGCGAAGCCGGAGCTGCCCGAGTGAGCGCAGCGCGGCACCCGGGCCGCCGCCCGCGGCCAGGCGCCGCAGCGTCTGACTCATGCCCCGGGTCAGTCCGATCTGCGTCTGGCTCATCGATTCGGAACCGCCACAGAGAGCGAGATCGAGCCGGCCCGCCTTCATCTGAGCCGCGACGTGCGTGGCGGCGGCCAGGCTCGTGGCACATTGCTGAACCACGGTGAGCGCCGGCACGCTGGGGTCGAGCCCGGCGTCGAACCACACCTCGCGCGCGATGTTGCTCACGGCGAGGGAAGGGATCACGGTGCCCCAGACGATGCAGTCGGGATTTGGCCGGCTCGCGTCCAGGGAACGGACCGCCGCCTGCACAACGGGAACCGACAGCGCCACGGCATCGAGCTGCGCCAGCGGACCGTCGATCTTGGCGAAAAGGGTTCGAGGGCCGGATGCAACGAAGACCTCTCTATCCCGGACGTCGTTTTTGGGGCTCATCGTGCCTCTCCGGAGATGAACGGTGGCGCGGTACTTTCGGGTTCCACTCCGCCCGAGCCCTGCTGCGACTCGAAAGCCCTCGCAGGCGCCTCAGCTCCCGGCGAGCTCGATCACGGCGGCCAGAGTTGCCTGAGCGACGCGTTTCATGAACCCGAAGTCCAGCGTGTCGGCGCGATCCGATGGCTGGTGGTAGTGGGGGTTCCGCAGGAAGGCCGTGTCCGTGATCATCAGCGCCGGGTAGCGTCGGTCCCAAAACGATGCGTTGTCGCTGAGGCGCGTGAGCGGAAGCAACCAGCCGCGCAGCCGCGTGCCATACGTCACGACGGTGAGCTGAGGCACGTGCCGTTGCGCCGCGCGGTCGAAGGCACGCAGCAGCGAGCGCGAGCGGCCGTCCCCCACGGCGGCCAAAAACGTTCCGGTGTTGGGGACTCGCTTGAACACGAGCGGCGGAACCTGCTGAGCGCCGTCGCGGCTGTCCGTGTATCCCACCATCTCGAGCACCAGGGCGCCGGCATAGCGACGGCGCTCGCGCCGGGCGCGCTCGGCGAATCGGGCGCTGCCCACACGATAGGTGCCGACGATGTCCTGCGGCTCTTCCAGATTGAATCCGACGAACTGCACGGTGCGCCGCATCTCGAGTTGAGCGGCCTGGCGCGCGACTTCGAGGAGGACGGCCACGCCGCTGGCGTTGTCGTCCGCTCCGGGCGTGTCGGCGACCGTGTCGAAGTGCGCCCCCACGAGAATCCAGGGGCGCTCCGAATCGTGCCCGGGCAGTGTGGCCACGACGTTGTTATAAGCCGTCCCCCGGTGACGGAACGCCTGTCGCTCGGTTATCAAGCCGAGCGCGCTCAGCTCGTCGGCGACGAGCGACTCCGCCGCCGCCAGCGCCGCCGGGGCGGCCCTGGGGTGGCGGGGCCCCTCGAGTTGCCGGACCGTCGCTTCCAGCCGGCGCTCGTCCACCCGGGGAATGAGATCGGCGTGCGGCATCGGCGCCAGGCGTCCAGGTTGGGTTTGGACCCTCTAGCCGGCTTCGACGTATGCCCGCTGGATGACGATCGGCTCGAGTGGGACGGCCTCGTGGGGGCCGCGCTGCTGCGTGGCCACCTTGGCGATCTCGTCGACCACGCTCATCCCTTCGACCACTCTGCCGAACACCGCGTAGCCCCAGCCGCGCACCGTCTCCGCGGTGAAGTCGAGTTGCGGGTTATCCACCAGGTTGATGAAGAACTGGGTGCTGGCGCTGTGGGGTTCCGGTGTCCGCGCCATGGCGATGGAGCCGCGGACGTTTTTGAGGCCGTTGTTCGCCTCGTTGCGGATTGAGGGGCGCGGGCTTTGCCGCTGAGCGAGCTCGACAGTGAAGCCGCCCGCCTGGATCATGAAGCCGGGTCTCACCCGGTGGAAGGTCAGCCCATCGTAAAAGCGATTCTCAACGTGGTAGAGGATGTTTTCCACGGTCTGTGGGGCACGCTGCCGGTCGAGCTCCAGCACGATCCGGCCCTGGTTCGTCTCCAGCACGACCCGGGGCGTCGGGTTCGCGATGTCGGGGGGGAGGGGAGGAGGCTGTCCAGCCGGCGACTCGCCGGCTTCTTCTTCGCCGGCGCCGCCACAACCTGCGATCAGAAAGACGACCAGAGCGAGCGCCGCTGTTCTAAAGTCGATCACGATTTTCGTCCCTCCTTTGGAAAGCCCTGGAGTTCTCGTCGGTTGTCGACCTGCGTCCGCTGGGCTCTCCAACGGTTGTGTGGAGACCCATGGCCGCCTAATGTCAGGTCCTTTGAGAACGCGTTGCCTAACATGATGAATCGAGATAGCTCGCGCCATTCCCGCCCCTTGAGGGCGGTGTGCAGACCGCCGGTTGCAGGATGAACGCTGCGGAGCTCGCGCCGTCGGCTCTGTCACTGCTGCCGCCGATCCTCGCCATCGGCCTCGCCATCTGGACCCGTCAGGTCTACGTGGCGCTGGCGACCGGCATCTGGCTCGGGTGGACGATCCTCAGCGGCGGCAATCCCATCGACGGCTTCGCCGGTACGATCGAGGGGACCGTGCAGGTGCTCGGCGACCCGAGCAACGCCCGCATCCTGATGTTCAGCCTGCTGATCGGCTCGCTCGTGGTCTATGTGGAAGCGTCGGGCGGTGTCGAAGGGTTCGTGCTTTGGCTGGAACGCCGCCGTCTGGTCGGGAGTGAGCGCGGAGCGGCGATGCTCGCTTGGCTGATCGGCATCACGATATTCATCGAGTCCAACATCACGCTGCTGGTCACCGGCGCCGTTTGCCGGCCGCTCTTCGACCGCTACAAAGCGGCGCGGGAAAAGCTGGCCTACATCGCCGACTCGACGTCGGCGCCGATCTGCATCCTCATCCCGTTCAACGCCTGGGGCGCCCTCGTTCTGGGTATTCTCGGGGGGCTGCAGGTCGCGGATCCACTGCAGGTATTCGTGCGCTCGATACCGATCAACATGTACGCGATCGCCGCGGTGACGGTTGCGGGTATCACGGCCTGGACCAAGCTGAACCTGGGACCGATGAAGAGCGCCGAGGCGCGAGCCGCCCAGGGCATCGTCCTCAGCCCTCAAGGAGAGCTCACCGTGGACGAAGCGATGTTCAAGGTGCGGCTCGAGCGTCAGGTGCCGCCCCGGGCCCTCAACATGTTGGTCCCCATCATCACGATGGTCGCGATGATGCCCCTTGGCCTCTACATCACGGGCAAAGGCGTGCTCGGGCAAGGCTCGGGGTCGACCAGCGCACTGTGGGCCGTGATCGCGGGCAACCTGGTGGCCTGGGTGCTGATGCTGGCCCAACGCTTCGCCTCGCTGGACGAGCTGGTGAGACTCGGCATCAAGGGGATCGAGGCGCTGCTGGGGCTGGTGCTCATCCTGTTGTTGGCGATCACCCTGGGCGACGTCTGCGTGAGGCTGGGCACGGGCCCCTACGTCGCGGAGCTGGTCCGCGGCATCGCCGAACCGGTGCTTCTGGTGCCCGCCACGTTCATCGTGGCCGCGCTGATCGCCTTCGCGACGGGCACCAGCTGGGGCACCTTCGCGATCATGATCCCGATTTCGGTCCCGGCGGCGCAGGCGTTGGGCCTGCCGCTCGCCCCCTTCCTGGCCGCCTCGCTGTCCGGCGGCATATTCGGCGATCACGCCAGCCCGATCAGCGATACCACGATCGTCGCCTCGCTGGCCTCGGCCACCGACGTCATCGATCACGTGCGAACGCAGCTGCCGTATGCGTTGACCGCGGCGGCGGTGGCGATACTGGGGTTCGCCACGGTCGGCGCGCTCATCTAGCGGCTCTGCAGCGACCACCTCCAAGGCCAGCGTGGCCTTGAAGGTCTCCCATCTCGAGCCCGGCGCGGGAAGCCACCCGTGCCGATAAGAGCGCGGCCGGCGGGCTTTCCCGGGTCCACAGGAGGCTATAGGTTCGGCGCTGAAGTGGAGGCGGGAGCCGGGAGCGGTTGCGTGGAGGGGCGATGGCGAGTCGTCAGTTGGTCTATTTAAACGGCGAATTCGTGCCGCACAGCGAAGCCAGGGTCTCGGTGGAGGACCGCGGCTTCAATTTTGCCGACGGCATCTATGAGGTCGTGCGGATCGTGGGCGGGCGGGGTTTTCGCATCGAAGCGCACCTCGACCGCTTCCTGGGCGGCGCGCGGGCGCTCGAGATCGAGCTGGCATTGTCTCGGGACGACATCCGTGAAGCGATGCTGGAGACGGCGCGGGCCAATGGGGTCGATGAAGGGACGGTGTACGTACAGCTGACCCGCGGCGCGGCTCCGCGGCGTCACGCCTTCCCCGAGGGGGTGCGCCCCACGCTGGTCATGCTGGCGCAAACCTTTCCCGGGCCCTCGAGCTCCGATCGGGAGGACGGCGTGTCGGTGATCACGGCGCCGGATTTGCGCTGGGGCTACTGCGAGGTCAAGACGATCGGGTTGCTGCCGAACGTGATCGCCCAACAGCACGCGAAGTGTGAAGGGTGCTACGAGGCGCTGTTGATCCGGGACGGGCGGGTCACGGAGGCCTCTCACAGCAGCGCCTTCTGCGTCCGCGACGGCGTGATCTACACTCATCCCATCGATAACATCCTTCCAGGGATCACCCGCAGATTCCTGATCGACGCCTACCGCAACGAGGGGGTGCAGGTCGAGGAGAGGGCGGTGGCCGTTGAAGATTTCCGGTCGGCGGACGAAGTGTTTCTCACCGGCACGACCACCGAGGTGATGCCGGTCGTCGGCATCGACCAGGCAAAGGTTGGCACCGGCAAGCCCGGGGACATCACCCGTCTTGGCATGGAGCTTTACCGGCGCGACCTGGAGGCGGCGAGGACGGGCGGGGCGGGGTGATCAGCGAACCCACCGCCCTCTTCGTCTACCTGGCTTCGCTTCTGGGCCTGATCTTCTGGTTGAGCGGCCGGCCAAAGCTGCGGCCTCTCTTTCGCGTCACCCCGGCCATCATCTACGCCTATTTCCTCCCGACGTTGTCCACCAGCGTCGGGATCACACCGATGGCGTCGCCGGTTTACGACTGGATGGTGCGTTACCTGCTCCCATTCAGCCTCATGCTGCTGATGGTGACCGTCGATGTGCGAGCGATAATGCGGCTGGGCGGCATGGCGCTGCTGATGATGCTGGTCGGGACGACGGGGATCATCATCGGCGCACCCATCGCCCTGGCCGTGTTCGGAAGCTGGTTGCCTGCCGACACCTGGAAGGGGCTGGCCGCGCTCTCGGGGAGCTGGATCGGCGGTACGGCCAACCTGGTGGCCATCAAGGAAAGCGTCGGGACGCCGGACAGTTTGATGGGCCCGATCATCGTCGTCGACACGGTGGTCGGCTACGGCTGGATGGGGGTGCTTCTGTTCCTGAGCGCCTGGCAGGGGCGGTTCGACCACTATGTCGGCGCCGACACCCGAGCCATCGAGACCGTCAACCGACGGTTGGCCCAACAGGACAGCGCGCGCAAGCCGCTCGAGATACGCGACCTGGCGATGATCATCGCCGTGGGGCTGGCCGGAGCTTACGCCTGCATCTGGGCGGGCGACCATCTGCCCACGCTGGGTGATCCCACGATCATCAGCCACACGACGTGGGCGGTTCTGCTGGTCACCACGCTGGGGCTCGCTCTGTCGTTCACCCCCGTGGCGCGGATCGAGGCGGCGGGCGGCTCACGGGTCGGGTACGTCGCGCTCTATCTGCTGCTGACCGCGATCGGAGCGCAGGCCGACCTGCGAACGGTCCTCGAGATCCCGCTTTACCTCGGGGTCGGCGCGTTCTGGATCGCGATCCATGTGGCGTGTCTCTTCGGCGTGGCGCTCTTGGTGAGGGCCCCGCTCTTTTTCGTCGCCACCGGTAGCATGGCCAACGTCGGAGGCGCTGTTTCAGCTCCGATCGTCGCGTCGGTCTACCACCCCGCCCTGGCGCCGGTGGGGCTGCTCATGGGTGTCTCCGGTTACATCATCGGCATCTACGGGGGCCTGCTCTGCGCCTGGCTGCTCTCACTCGTAGGCGGAGGCGGGGGCGGGGGCTGACGTCGAACTTACCCGGGCGCCGGAGAGATTGACGTTCACCGGCGCCTGATTAGTCTAAAGCGCCGGGTCGACCCGGTCCGCAAGCGTCGCCCCCGCCGGGGCGCAGCATGCTCGGTATCGGCGCAGGAGACAGGGGAAACACGATGAGACGCACTGACGAACTGATGCGTGAGGTCGAGCGCTGGAGCGCTCACAACTACCACCCGTTGCCCGTGGTGATCGAGCGAGGCGAAGGGTGCTGGGTGTGGGATGTAGAAGGGAACCGCTACCTGGATATGTTGAGCGCCTATTCGGCCGTGAACCAGGGTCATCGCCACCCGAAGATCGTCGCGGCACTCAAGGCGCAGGCCGACCGCCTCACCCTCACCTCACGCGCGTTTCACAACGACCTGATGGGCGCTTTTCTGCGCCAGGTCTGCGAGCTGCTTGGCTACCCGAAGGCGTTGCCGATGAACACGGGCGCCGAGGCGGTGGAGACCGCCATCAAGGCCGTGCGAAAGTGGGGCTACACGGTGAAGGGCGTGGCGCCGGACGCGGCGGAGATCATCGTCTGCGAAAACAACTTCCACGGCCGGACCACGACGATCGTCGGCTTCTCCAGCGAGGAGCAGTACCGCCACGGCTTCGGCCCCTTCACGCCGGGCTTCAAGATCATCCCTTACGGTGACCTGGACGCGCTTCAAGGAGCGATGAACGAGAACACCGTCGGCTTCCTGTTCGAGCCGCTTCAGGGTGAGGGCGGCGTGATCGTGCCGCCGGAGGGCTACCTGCGTGGCGCCGCCGAGCTGTGCAGAAGGGCGGACGTGATGTTCATGGCGGACGAGATCCAGACGGGGTTGGGGCGTACGGGCAAGCTGCTGGCCTGTGAGTGGGAAGGCGTGCGGCCGGACGTGGTGATGCTGGGCAAGGCGCTGGGCGGAGGCGTCTATCCCGTCTCGGTCGTGCTGGCGGACGAGAAAGTGATGAACGTCTTTCATCCCGGCGATCATGGGTCGACTTTCGGCGGGAACCCTCTGGCCGCCGCCGTGGGCCGCGCGGCGCTGGACGTCATCGTGGAGGAGCGGCTGCCGCAACGCGCCGCCGAGCTGGGCGCCTGGTTCATGGAGGAGCTTCGAGCGATCGACTCACCGCACGTGGCCGAGGTCCGCGGAAAGGGTCTGATGATCGGCGTGGTGATCAGGGACTCGTCCGGCACGGCGCGCCCGTTCTGTGAGGCGCTGCAGGAGCGGGGGATCCTGGCGAAGGAAACGCACCAGCAGGTGGTGCGCTTCGCCCCGCCTCTCGTGATCAGCCGGGAGATTCTCGAGGAGGCGCTCGAGTCGATCAGGGACGTGCTTCAGGCGCCGGTGGTCCAGCCCTCGTGAGCGCCGGTCGCGTGGCGACCGTGCGCATGTCGTCGCGCCAACTCAGTCGCGCGTCGGAGAAGATCAGCGTGCGCCCGTCGCGCAGGTCCTCGACCAGCAACCAGCACGAGCTGGCTCGCCCGGTCCAGAAGGCCCGCTGACCGAACAGGTGCCCGTGGGGACAGCGTTGCCGGCCGAAGAAATCGCAGCGGGCGTGCGCGCCACAGACGGGGCAAGGGATCTCGATCGGATAAGGCCGCCGGACCGGCCAGAAGTCCGCATCACGCCAGCGCAGCTCGGTCTGCGAGTCGGGAAAGACCGATGAGCCGAAGGGCGGCGGTCGGTGCGTGAGCACGTCCATCACCCCATAATAACGCTTTTGACTCGGGCGGCGGAAGCTCCGCCGGGATAGAACCGCGCCGCGCACCCCTTCGCAACACGAGCGATTGCCGATGCCCAAACCAGGGCCCGCTTCGCCTCAGGATCGAGTGCCGACGCTCAGACCGGGGCTGCTCTATTTTGCCTACGGCTGCAACATGGACCCGGCGTTTCTGGCAGGCGTTGTGGGGACGCCGATCGATCGCGGCTGGCCGGCCCGCGCCGACGGCTGGCGGCTCGCCTTCAACCTGGCCGACGAGGCGGCGGGTTTCGGTATCGTCGCCAACCTGGTGGAGTCCAGGGATTGCTGTGTGTACGGCGTCGTCTACCGGCTGCCGCACGAAGCGCTGCACGCTCTCGATGCTTTCGAGGATGTGCCCGAGCACTACCGGCGCGCGACGATCTGGGTAGAGCCGAGCGGGCGCCGGGCACGCCAGGCCGCGGTCGTGTATCTGGGGCAACCCGGCTACGCCGTCCCGGAAGGCCGGCCCGATCCGCCTTACCTCGAGTTGCTGTTGCGAGGCGGGCAGGTGCATCGGCTCCCCGGCGGCTACATCGACTGGATTCGGGCCGTCGCGGAGGGGAAGGCCCACGACTGCTACCGGCCGGAGCGCGGCTAGGTGACGCTGGTCGCCCACTCAACGGCTTGACTCGAGCTCCTTCGACAGCGCGCGGCTTTCGGACTGGAGCAGTTCCCAGGCGCGCTTCACATGCCGCTCGGTCGTCCTGAGGTTTCCGATTGCCAGGCGCAGCGTGTAGCGCCCTCCGAGACTGGTGTGCGAGAGATAGACCTCACCGCTCCGATTCAACCGCTCGAGCAGCGCCTGGTTGAAGGAGTTCACGGCGTCCTCGCGATCCACGTCGCCGCCCTGCCCGCCAACTCCTGTCAGCTCCGACGGTCTCGCCCGAAAACAGACGACGCTCAACGGTGTGGGGGCCAGGCGCTCGAAGTCGGGGTGCTCGTCGATCCAGCCGGCGAACAGCTGCGCCAGCCGGATGTGCTCGCGCAAGCGTTCGGCTATGCCGTCGGAGCCGAAGCTGCGCAGAACCATCCACAGCTTGAGCGCGCGAAATCGGCGCCCCAGCGACACGCCCCAGTCCATGTAGTTGCGAATCTCGCCCTCCACGTCGGTCCGCAGATACTCGGGGACCAGGCTGAAGGCGCCGGTCAAGACCTCGGGTCGCCGCGTGTAGAGGACGCTGCAATCGATGGGTGTAAAGAGCCATTTGTGTGGGTTGACCACGATCGAGTCGGCCGCCTCGCAGCCGTCGAGGACGTGCCGGTACTCGGGAATGACCGCCGCGCTACCGGCGTAGGCCGCATCGACGTGGAGCCAAAGGCCTTCACGCTTGCAGATGCGCGCGATCTCGCGCACCGGATCGATGCTCGTCGTGGACGTCGTTCCCACGGTCGCGGCCACGCAGAAGGGTCGGTACCCGGCGGCCAGATCGTCACCAATGGCGTCGGCCAGACGGCTCACGTCCATGCGGAACTCGCTATCGGTGGGAATTCTCCTGACCCCTTGTCTTCCCAGCCCCAGGACCAGCCCCGCTTTTTCCACCGACGAGTGCGCTTGCTCGGAAGTGTACAAGCAGAGTCGCGGCAGTTCGGGGCGGCCCGCCATCCCCAGCTCGTTGATCTCGAGGTCGCGGAGGGCGTGGCGAGCGGCGGCGAGGGCGCAGAGGGTCGATACCGACGCGGTGTCCATGATCACGCCCTCGAAGCCGGACGGAAGCCCGAGGAGCTGGCGCAGCCAGTCTATGGCCACTTCTTCCAGCTCGGTGGCGGCGGGTGAGCTCTGCCAGAGCATGCCGTTCACGTTGAGGGCGGCGGATAGGAGTTCGCCCAAGATCCCCGCCGCCGAGCCGGTGATGCCGAAGTACGCGAAGAAGCCCGGGTGATTCCAGTGAGTGATACCGGGGATGATGACCTTCTCGAAATCATCCAGTATGGCATCGATCGGTTCCCCGAGGTTCGGCGGCTGCTCCGGCAGCGCGGCTTTCAGCTCGTTGGGCTGGGCGCGGGACAGCACCGGGAAGCCCTCAGGGTGCTGCAGGTAGCGGGCGATCCAATCGATGGCGCGGGCACCGGCGCGACGAAAGTCCTGGACCGGCATGTCGCCGAGCTTGCTCATGTCACCTCCGCCTGAGTCGAGCCGCGTTTGCCCCGGCTCGTGCCTTTCGGCTAGCTTGAAGTATCAAAGCGATGCAATACGTCGGCGGCTGCCGAACAGCAAGTGGACTTGCCCCTCTCGCGGAAAGGTCGGGTTGGCTCGTGCGACATTCGACGCAAATCAGGGCCGGCACACGGGCGTCGGTCGTTATCAGCCTCTTCGTGCTGGTGGGCGCCTGTGGCCGCTCGGAGAACGTGGGCTGGGCGGACCGGGAGATGCCCGAACGCGTGGGGGCCGCGGGCCAAGCGGTCCCCCCGGCCGAGCAACCCGCGATGGACAGCCTGGAGGTGTGGCGGCGCGAGTACCAGGCTCTCGCCCAGCAGTTGAATCCCTTGCAGCAGGCGGCCATGGCCGACTCGGCGCTCGCCGCCGGCTGGCAGGCGCTAAGTGCCGATCTGGAGACGAGTCTGCGGGAATCGTCGGACTTCTACAGAGGTCTGCTCGAACGCCGGGACGAGATCGAGGCGCGACTTGCCTTGGCACGGCAGGGAGACGTGCCACTATCGATGGAGGAGCAGGCAGAACTGGGCCGGTTCTATCGCAATGTCCAGACGGAGCTGGCGCGGGCGCGAACGAACCAGGTGCGTGGCCCCGAGTTCTCCGAGCGCTTCGCGGCCTTCCGCTCGTCGCTCTTCGAGAAGATGCGCGCGATCGAGCCCGACAGGATCCGGCAAGTCAACCGCCTCGAGCGGCTGCACCGAATCCTGATTCAGATCGAAACCGAGGCGCCCGCGGGGCCTGGGGCGCCGCCCGACGCGAACGCGCGGGGACCCGGCTAGCGGACCCGCGTCAGTTGCGCGCGCGCGTGGCGTCCTCCGCCCGTTGGCCGGTCGCTGCGCCCAGATGGCGATCAAAGAAGTCCGCCGCGGCGCGATACGCCTCCAGCCAGCGGGCGTGGGTCACGAAGCTGTGCACCTCGTCCGGGAACACGAGCAACTCGTGCTCTACGCCTCGCTTCCGCAGTGCGGCCACGAGATCGACGGTCTCGCTGAAGGGGACGTTGCGATCGTCGTCCGCGTGGATGAGCAAGACCGGGGAGCGCCAGGTGTCGATCGCGGCCATGGGCGACGACTCGTAAGCGAGTCGCGCCGCATCCGGATGCTCCTTGACGTCGTAGGAGGGGACGAAGTTCTTGATGACGACGTTCCAGTCGTGCACGCCGTGCAGATCTACACCGGCGGCGAAGAGATCCGAGGCGCGGGCGAGGCCCAAGGCCGTCAGGTAGCCTCCGTAGGAGCCTCCCCACAGGCCAATCCGCCGCGGATCGACGTCGTTTCGGCTCCGAAGGTATAGACCGGCACCGAGCACGTCGTTGAATTCGCTGGCCCCCGTGGCTCCGTAGTTGAGCGCCTCCCGGAACTCCATGCCATAGCCGATTCCGCTCCGGTAGTTCACCGACAGGACCACGTAGCCTCGGCTCGCCAGATACTGATTCAGGGCATAGGCGTTGTGGTAGTAACTGCTGTAATGCCAGCCCAGGAGCATCTGGCGCCGCGAGCCGCCGTGGAAGTAGAGCAAGGCAGGGCGGCGATCGCCTCCCCGTGCCTCCGGAGGCAGAAAGAGCTGGGCGTGGATCGGCAGGCCATCGGCGGCGGAGAAGACAACCGCCTCGGGGACGACCAGCGCCGCGCTGGGAAAGTCGGCGGGGACGGCGGCGGGCGCGAGGTCGCGCACACGACCGGCTTCGGTCCGAATGGCGGGACGTGCGGGTCGGCGTGCGTCGGAACGCAGCAGGGCGACAGCTCCACCGCCGCCGACGGGGACCGGCGACCATTCGATGCCGTCGCCGCTGGTCAGTGCTTCGGGCTTGCCGCTGTCGATCCTGAGGCTCCAGAGGTGGCGGCGGTCGATGTCGCCCTGGTTCGAGTTGAAGATGATTCGACGCCCGTCGGCGCTGAGCGCGACGTACTCGACCTCGAACTCGCCGGGGGTGAGCAGCCGCGCATCACCGCCGGAGGTCGACACCGAGTACAGGTGCAGCCAGCCGTCACGCTCCCACGGAAAGACGATGCGATCGCCATCTCCCCAGAACAGCTGATTGGCGGCGACGACGCCGCGAAAGGCGCTGCCTTGACCGGGCTCGGCCCGCCAGACTTGCCGGCTCGAACCGCTCGCCACATCGGCGACCCGGATCGACCAGGGCTCGGCCGTCCGGCGCGGACCGAAGGGGAGCGTTCTTCTCGCGGCAGGGATTCGGAGAAAGGCGACGCGGCGGCCGTCCGGTGACCAAACGGGGTCCCGGTCTCGGTCGACTCCAGGATCGAGCCAGGAGATGCGCCGAGTGGCGCGCTCATACACGCCGATGAAGCTGTGGTCGCCGCGCCCGCTCACGAAGACCAGGCGGCTGCCGTCGGGCGACCAGCGAAGCGAGCCGATGCTGCCCCGGGCTGTCACGAGGCGCTCGGGTTCGCCCTCGGGGAGAGGCGCCCACCAGATGTCGCCGCCTTTGAGAAAGGCCAGGCCATCGCCTGTCGGCGCCACCGCCGGGGCCGCGCCCTCGCTGATCCGCCGCGGTGCCTCGCCACCGGTGTCCACGCTCCAGATCTCCCGGCTGACTCCCGTTGGCAGACTCCAGGGGTTGGGGTACTCACCGCTGCGGTTCGGGCCGCCGCCGCGCACGAAGACGATGGCGCCGCCGTCGACGGTGAAGCTCAGGTCGGAGAGCGCCTGGCCGTCGTCCTCGGTGTAGGCGGTCAATCGGCGCGCTCCGTATTCCGGCGCTTCGGCGATCCAGACGTTGCGGATGCCCCGGGAGTTGAAGACCCAGGCGATCTTGCCTCCGGCCGGCGCGGCGGTGAGGCCGGACGGGAAGGGGGCGCTCATCACCTGTTCCAGCGTGAATCGCTCCTGCCCGGGAAGTTCTGGGACCAGGAGGATGGCGAGCGTGGCCACGAGGGTGAAACAGCGGAGCCGCTGGAGCATCGGAGGCCTCCTTTGATCGGCCTGGGCTATGGTCGGAATCGCGCGCGACCCGGGGTTGAATTATCCAATATCCAACGCTCAATGTCGAATGTCCAAGCGGCTCGCGGGGCTGAGCCCTCAAACTTTGGACATTGAGAACTGGACAATTCTAGTGTGTATATGTTGACCGAGGGTCCTGGGCGGCGCCGCAAGAGGGCGTCGACCGGCCCGCCACAACACTTCGTATCAGGTCGGCGACGTCGAATGGACGCACGAACCATCGCATGCCCCGATGGCTCCCGCTGGAGGGTCGTTCAGGCAAGCCGGTCGAGCCCGCAGCGGATCGAGCTGGTCTTCGAGTCGCTGGACTCGTCCGGGTCGTTGCTGCGTGGAGAGGCCGTGGCGCCGAGTCTCGAGGAACTGACGGAGAGCGAACTCTGTTTCCTACTCGACGAGGCGAGACGCGCCCAATAGCGCGAATCCGGCACCGGACCTGTAGATGCTTTACTTCGCCTACGGCTCCTTGGTCAATCGAGACCAGCTGCTCCGGCTGTGCCCGACGGCGCAACCGATCGGCACCGCCAAGATCAGCCACCACGCGCTTTGCTTCACCGGAAACTCGGCGACCTGGGGCGGCGGTACGGCGACGATCGGCCTGGCGCCGACGGCGGAGCTTTGGGGAGCGCTCTACCAGATCGACCCTGCGGATCGTGATACGATCGAGCGTTCGGGCGTTGAGGACGGCTACGTCTGGTCATCCACGCAAGTCGAGAGTCCGGACGGCGAGCTGATTCACTCCGGTATCCTCATCAAGGTCAGGGATCTGAGACGGACGTCGCCGTCCAACGAGTATCTCGAGGTACTGAAAGCCGGCTGGGCGCAGTGGGGTTTGGATCCCAACGCGCTGTTGCGTAAGGTCCCGCCCACGCTCTAGCTTGGCGCGCCCGGAGGTGGACGTCTTCCGCACGACCTATCGAGAAAGCCGCATGCGGCGAATCCCGCTCAGGCGCTGGCTGCTGCTTGGGAGCCTGGGGCCCGGGCTCGTCGCGACAGCGACCGGCACGGCCCAGGAAATGAGCCCGCGACTCGTGGCGCCGACGGGCTTCGAGGTCATGGTCTATGCCGAAGGCCTCGACCAGCCCTGGGGTCACGCCTTCGGACCCGACGGTCAGCTCTACGTCGCCGAGATGGGTGCCGGCCGCGTCGTCCGGCTGACCGACCGTGACGGCGACGGCCGGGTGGACAGCGTTGCGACGGTGGTCATGGGACTGGATCGGCCGAGTGGGCTCGTCTGGCAGGGTGCCGACGTCCTGGTCGCCGAGCCTGGCCGGGTCCTTCGCCTGCCGCGGGCCGTTGGGCCTGCGGCGCAGCTGACGGTCGTGCTCGATGGTCTGCCCGCCGACAGCCCGGCGGCCCGTTCGCTTCTGCCGGCGCCGAGCGGTTCGGCCTTCTTCATCGCCATCGGCGCCTCGTGCGATGTCTGCCAGGAGAGCGACCGCCGCCGGGCGGCGATCCTGCGCGTGGCGTCAGGGGCGGAAGCGGTGTGGGCGCGGGGCTTGCACCAGCCGCTGGGCCTCGCCTACCACCCCGGGACGGGGGAACTGTGGGCGACCTGTGCCGGCCGTGGTGGCTTGGGTGCTGAGCTGCCGCCCGACGAGCTGAACGTGATTCGCCGCGGCGCGCACTATGGCTGGCCTTATTGCTACGGTGCCCGCATACCGACCCCCGAGTACGCTGATCGCTCTCGCTGTGACACGACCGAACCACCGGTGCTGACCTTCCCGGCTCATTCGACGCCTCTGGGCCTCGTCTTTTACTCGGCGCCGGCGTTCCCGCCCGCCTACTGGGGCGACGCGTTCGTGGCGCTGCACGGGTCGGGGAGCGGCTCGACGCCGGCGGGGTACAAGGTGGTGCGGGTGAAGTTGGAAGGCGGTCGCCCCCTAGCGCTGGAGGATTTCGTGACCGGCTGGGTCGGGCCCGGGGGGCAAGTCCACGGTCGCCCGGTTCAGCCGCTGGTGGGGCCGGACGGAGCGCTATATGTTAGCGATGATTACGGCGGCCGGATCTGGCGAGTCAGCTACACGGGTGGCCGGCCCTCGGCAGCGCCGGCGGACAAACGAGCCCGTTGACTTCGGGCTCACGCCGAATCGGGAGGTGTCCAGGTGCGAGACTTCACGCAGGTGGTCAAGGACAACGTGTCCGAGTATCGGGGCTCCTTCTTCAACGCGGTCAAGTGGGCGCCGATTTTCGCCGCCACCCTGATGGCGCTCTCGCAGGATCCCCGCCTGCAGTCACGCCACCGAACCTGGGTCAACGCGGCGCTGGCCTATTTCGTCGCTCCGAACGACGCCGTGCCCGAGGACGAGTATGGGCCGTACGGATACCTGGACGACAACCTTGTTAGCGCCTACGTGCTGGAGCGCATCGCGCGCGATGTCGGTTGGCGAGTGATCGACGAGGCGTGGAACGGCGAGCTTACGGCCCGCGATGTGACCCGCGAGACGTTGGACCGCGAGCACGAGCTGCTTGGCCACCTCGGTCAGGAAGCGCTGCAATCGGCGGGTGTGCTCGATGAACGAGCGCGACGCGCAGCGGAAAGCGGTGAAGGCGTCCGACCGCTGGGACTCAGCTAGCACGGCGGGGCCCCTTGGTAGACGGTGAGCGACCGGCTACTTTAAGAGTACGAGCCATCCAGGCATGATTTGGGAGCAGTAAGATGATGATCGGACATCAGGCCCTCGGCGCAGAAGCGCAGAGCGCAGCGCTTTTCGGCATCGGTAACCTGGGTTGGACCGAAGTCGTGCTGATTGCGTTTCTCCTCATGTTGCTATTCGGCGCCCGCCGCTTGCCGGAGATCGGCCAGAGCCTCGGCAAGGGGATACGCGAGTTCAAGAAATCGCTCACCACGTCGGACGACGAGCCGAAGATCGGCTCGGGTGAGGCGACGCGGGGAGAGGCCGAGGCGACCAAGCGCGAAGAGACCCACTGAATACATACGGCGGAGTCGGGTCAGTGATGTGTAGCTGATCCCCAGGACCCCGCCGTTGTGTGTCGGCCCGCCTCGGCGCGAACCGTTGCCTCAATTCTCGCCGAAACCTCCAACCACTGGCTTGACGAGACGATTGAAATCCGCATAACGCAGGCGGATCGCCTCCGTATGGTTGCCGGCGTTGAAGACGATCGTCTCGTCTTCGGTCAGCCGCTCGTCGACGAAGACGCGCTGGCCATAGAGGTTGCCGAACGGCGGCATGGCACCCGGCTCGCAGTTGGGGTAGAGCCCGGCGAACTCCGACTCGCCAGCCAGGCGCAGCTGGCCGGAGCCGACGAGCTGGGCCAGCTTCCCCGCGTTGACATGAAAGGACGCCGGCAACACGGCCATGATCGCTTCGTCTTTGTCGGTGAAAAAGATGACGGTCTTGGCCCACTCGTAGCCGGAAATGTGTGAGACCGCCGCCTCTTCCGCCGCCGTGTAGGCTGTGGGGTGCTTGATCACCTCGTACTTCACACCCGCGTCCTTCAGAAATCGTTCAACTTCCGGCGCGACTGCCATGGGTCACCTCCTTACTTCTGTAACAGCTTGAGGAATCGCTTCAAAGGAAAGGTGTTGGCCACATCCGACTTCTCCAGCCAGCCGCGACGTGCCTGGTCCACGCCGTAGCGCATATAGTCGAGTTCGCCAACACGGTGGGCGTCCGTGCTGATCACGATCTTCACACCGGCCTCGCGCGCCATCTGCAGGTGGAAGTCCCGCAGATCCAGCCGATGGGGTTGGGCGTTCAGCTCGAGCATCACTCCGTAATCGCTCGCGACCTTGACCAGCTCTTCGACATCCACCGGATACGGTTCCCGGCGGTTGATCAACCTTCCGGTCGGGTGGGCGAGGATGTGGGCGCGCGGGTGCTGCATCGCACGGGTGATCCGGCGCGTCATCTCGGCGCGGGTCAGATTGAACCGCGAGTGAACCGATATGACGACGACATCCATTCGATCGAGCAGATCGTCACTGAGATCGAGCGAACCGTCGGCAAGGATGTCCACCTCCGCCGACCTGAGTATACGAATATCTTGATGTTTCGCCTGTAATTTGTCGATCTCTTCGTACTGCCTCGAGAAGTCGGCTTCCT
>JABAOH010005968.1_pt5 | contig 22993 bp, 16 predicted proteins | sample 7062181 | NCBI WGS metagenome assembly JABAOH01 (sample SAMN14538630, study PRJNA623070) | marine sediment metagenome | biome: marine biome [ENVO:00000428]; feature: marine pelagic biome [ENVO:01000023]; material: deep marine sediment [ENVO:00002113]; isolation source: pool of 5 deep marine... | reverse complement strand
TTAAATAGACGTTTTCTGATAGAAGAAAACGAGCGTGCACGGAAAGAGGCAGTTGCCCGCCTGTGAGGCTAAGCGGAATGGAAATGGACAAGAAGAAGTTCAGAAAAATGTTTTCTCATCTCGCAGAGGAACTGGAGGCTGGAGAACACAGGATACCGATAAGCTCGGTTCGAACAGACACTCAAACTGGAGAAAGTGCTTCTTCAAAGAAGTTTGCCGGCTATATGCCAGATGTGGTCGACTTCATCCGCCGATGCGACAACAGAGAGCAGGCAGAAGAAATTATCAGCTATATGGAGGGGAAAGGAGGAATTAGCCGAGAATATGCTGAGAGACTTAGGAAACAGCTAAAGGAGAAGGGCGTGAGAAGCTTTGGATCAAAGAAAGAAGAGGGCTACTACTTCAAACAAGGCCTCCTCTAGGAGTGATGAGGGTTCGTGGGGGCGCATCCTGGCTCTGAACAATAAATTCTGACTTCGAGCGGATTGCTAGAAGCAAAATCAGCCTGAAAAGCAAACGGCATATTTGTTTCAAAGATAGACACTTGACAGGGTTCTAAAAATAAATAAAGGTGATCAAGAATAAATACGCAAAACTAACCAAAGAACTCATGCGGTAGCGCGGTGCCCAATTTGAAAGGAACATGGTCATCACTTATGCTCGGCTTCTCTCTTCTTTTATTAGCCATAGCCCCGCTGTATACAAACACTGTGACGATTTACGCTGAAACAAATGGATTGGATTCGTTAGATATTCAATTGGAGCATACCATCCAAATCCAAGGAGGAGGATTAGTTGTCATCAATGACACCGTCCAACTATCACTGAAAACAGGTGAGCAACCAGCGACGTTGAAAGACTTTTTGATTGGATTCCCTTCTCAGTATGAAGCTGGTCTGGATTATTCCTTCGCATATGAAACCTCAAATCCTAATAAACGGTTTCCTCTTCCCGAATTAGATGCTGGACTAGGAAGAATTGGATTCTATGCGATAAACGTGCTCTTTCCAGAACAAATAGAAATAACCAAAGATAACTCATACAGTTTCACAGCGGTTTTTGTCTTCTCAAACCGCATATCCTCAACAACCGCCTATGTTCCAGAAGAACAGCGAAACCTGACAGTGCTTGATATTGACGTTCCCATATATCCAAGTCTAGCTCAAAACGTCTCTGTATGCAACGTAACTGTTACTCTTCCTCCGCTGGAAATTTCCTTTGTTGAATGGCCCCAAGATTTCAACAAGACTACCATAAATTCTAGTGACAGATTGAATCACGTCAGGAGCCCTCTGGAACAATTCACACGAGAGAGTGCATCCCTTAGAGCCGCCACACTCGAACGCTTCCTTACGCTTGAAGCAATTGAAACAAGGCGAGAGCTGGTCATAGACCAGTTGGGAAACATGTTCATATCTGACTTCTATCACTTGATCAACGAAGCAGCGGAAGTCCTTTCCGAAATAGAAATACAGTTGCCTTGGGACGCCTACGACATTTCCGCAAGGGATGTTTCAGCGGATCTTACAGTAACATCAGAAGGAGAGAATACGTTGATACGTTTGAGGTCAGCCGTCAAACAGGATGAAACAATGAAGTTCACGGTGGCCTATAAGCTTCCATGGAAACACTATGTGGAACAGCGAGGTTGGCGCAACTTTGACCTAGCCTTCACCTTCTTTGAACAATTCAACTGGACGATACGGAAACTAACTGTAACAGTATCACTGCCAGAAGGCGCTGAATTTCAATCCTCATCGACAAACCCATACGGGGTTCAGAAGAATGTGTTTCAAGAAAGCGTGACTTTCGTATTTCGCAACGCTACGCCGTTCCACGATCTCAACTTTGACTTTACATATAGCCACCTTGTTTTTTGGGCATCCTTCCGTCCCACTCTATGGGTTGGAATATTAGCCGCTGTTGTGGCAGCTATAGCTGCTCTGTGGCGGGCGCCTAAGCCAGCAGCTCCAATGATTCCTGTTCCTTCAAAAGACCTTCGAAGCTTCGTTGATGGGTATAGAGAGAAAACGAGAATTCTCGGAGAGCTTGAATCGATAGAGCGGCAGGCGCGGAGAGGAAAGATGCCTCGAAGACGGTATAAGGTTCGGAAGCGGAGCCTTGAGAGCCGCCTTTCAGTCTTGTCTCGGGATTTAACTGGTCGAAGAGAGAAGATACGGACAGCAGGTCCGCGATACGCTGATATAATGAGGCAGATAGAGGTCGCTGAAACCCAGCTGGAAGGGGTGGAAGCGGATATTCGAAGGGTTGAGGCGCGATATAGACGCAGAGAGATATCTGCAGAAGCTTATCGCCGGCTCCTTCAAGGTTATAGGCGAAGAAGAGATGGGGCGAAGACAACGATTGATTCGGCGCTTCTGAGACTTCGAGAAGAAATCCGTTAGCCCGACAGCGGATTTATAGAGGTACATGTGCGCGCGGATGTGGACCTGACGCACAAAAACGTTTTTATTCTGGACAATTCACTTGATAAGAATTCAAAAAGATGGTGACCCAACATGGTTGAGATCAAAATCGACGATGAAAAGTGCGATGGATGTGGAACATGCGTGGACACCTGCCCTGTAGAAGTGCTTGAAATTAAAGACGAGAAATCAGTTGTCGTAAACCTTGACGAATGCCTTGTTTGCCGAGCGTGTGAAGTGCAGTGTCCCAACAACGCCATCGAGATCATTGAATAACCCGCTTCTTGTTTCACATTTGATGCAAAAGAAAAGAACCTGTGTTCACAGGTCCCAAAAAAAGGATTGAGTACGTTCAACCTCTCTTATGGTCTTCTCAGCCTGCCTGCGTATCTTGGGGGCTGCAACGGAACGTCTATCTTGAATAGTGTATGGAATGCCAGCCATCCTCCCAATAGCTCCAGCCACCATTTTTCCAAGAAAACTAAGGCTGTAACCACCCTCCAGAACTGCCACAGTCTTTCCCATACAGAACTTGGACGCCAAGTTCAACATCTTCTCAAAAATAGTGAGATAAGTTGAGGAGGAGAGGGAGAGGTTTGCAACCGGATCCGTATGGTGCCCGTCAAAGCCTGCGGAAAGGAATACGAACTGCGGTTTGTATTGCTGGACGATTGGAACCACGATGTGGTTGAAGGCGTTGAAATAGGATTGATCGTTAGTTCCATAGGGAAGCGGAATGTTCACGGTGTATCCTTTTCCCTTTCCCTTGCCAATTTCGTCTACGAAGCCTGTTCCTGGAAAACTGGTGGGATCTTGATGCAGGCTCATAAAGAGAACCTTATCGGTTTCATAGAAGATTTCCTGAGTTGCATTTCCGTGATGAGCGTCTACATCGAGAATAAGAAGACGCTTAAGATTAGAATTGCGAAGAAGACGTAAAGCAGCTACGGCAACATTGTTGAAGATGCAGAAACCCATAGCATAATTGTGGCCGGCATGATGACCAGGAGGACGAACCAGAGCGAAGGCGTTCTCTGACTCCTTGGCCATGACAAGGTCAACCGCCTTGATTGCTCCCCCAACCGCATAAACAGCTGTTTCATAACTTTCTGGACAGACTTCAGTGTCACCAAGATCAAGGAGGTCACCACCAGACAAGCAGTACCGCTCAACAAGCCGAATGTAGTTGGTCTCGTGAACGAGCTCCAAGTCACCAATGCGGGCAGGCTCAGCCTCAACAAGCGAACATCTTCCCGACTCAAAGAAACCGCTCTCTTTCAACTCTTTCATGATTACTCTCAGGCGATTAGGCGATTCTGGATGGTCAAATCCCGGCTTGTGATCTAGATACTTCGGAGTGAATATGACGGCTGTCTTCTTCATTTTCACACACTCACGTTTGGATACACTTTTCGGAAAATCTCCCTAACGTACTCCTGCAGGTTTAAACCTTCCTGTCTCGCCAATTTTCGAAGAGCTTTGTCCACACCAGTTGTGTATTGGATAGCCCTTTTTGGTTTCTTCGCGATGAAAAGGGGCATGCCAAGGTCTTGAGCTACTCGTCGCAATACCCTTTTTCGCAAGTTGTCTTCTGCTGACTCGATCTTGAGGCTCACAGGCAGACTCGTAGAAAAACGCGCTACTTTTTCATCTATAAATGGTAGCCGGAGCTCCACCTGGTGGAAAGCGCACACTTTGTTGTCTCTTTGAAGATTCATACGATGAGTCATGGATATGTCACGGTGCATAGCTTCTTGAACTCTCGCGGCACCAAATCGCGCATAGATTCTGAGATACCTTTGGTAACCTCCAAAGAGTTCATCGCCTCCTTGACCAGTTAAGATAACCTTGCATCCCAGTTTTGACGCAGCTTCAGCTGCCCAATAGAGCGGGAGGGCGATGCTGGCCTTTACTGGATCAGGTTCCTCGATTAGCCACAAGACTTTGGCGAGAGCATCCTTAACATCTTCAATTGTGTATGTTTGGAGGTGAAGAGGAAGCTTCAATTCCTCGGCTGCGGCTCTTATGTGTCGAATCTCCGGTTGATCCTTCAACCCTACGGAGACGAGGTCAACATCTGCTTTGCAGGCCTTGGCCAACGCGGCAATGACACTGCTGTCCAATCCGCCCGAGAAAGCTACCGACAGCTTTTTGCCATCAGCTATCCTTTCCCTGATGGATTCCAACAAAACATGTTGGAGATGTTTGGCTGCCATCTCCAATTTCATGGATTCGATTGGAGGCTGAACCACAGTTTTTATTGGTTGAAAGGTGAAGCCATGGGCATTGATCACCGCTAAGTTTCCTGGAGGAAACGACTTCGCGTTTTCTATCCCGAGCGCCCACAGTGCTTTTTTCTCAGATGCTGTAGCAAAAGTCGTTTTGTTCGCGCCAAAGTAGAGTGGGGTTGCTCCTAAACAATCTCGACCAACAATAAGGTTATCAGCTTGCGCTATGGCAAATATGTATGGTCCGTCAAATCTTTTGATGATGCTCTTGGCTTTTTTCTGGGGATCACTTTTGAGTTCCTTTAGAACATGGTCAACCTCGGACATGTCGGGAGATGGGAACATTCGACCTTCGAATACAAGTGCAAAGTCGTCGCCTAGGACAGGTTGCGGATGATCTCTTACGACGACTTGAGATAGATTGTGACCTAGGGCAATATTTGATTGAACCTGCTCAGCACATAGTTCTTCAATTGTTTTACTTGTTCTCACGGTGTTTGGTGTGGCGACGCCATGAGCATGGTTTCCTCGGTGGATTAACTCTTTGAGCATAGCGACTACTTTGGGCACGGCATTTTCTTCTTTTCTATCTATGGCGGTTGCCATTGCACCCATGCTTTCAAATTCTCTCCATTAGAAACGATTTGGCAAAGGTTTGTTAAGATGAGGGCTAGTTGTTTTAATGTTTCTTTTAATGGAGTTCACATGAGACGCGCTTTGAGAATTCCTTGCATGAGTTTACGTACCATTTTAGGGTTGTGAGTCTGGTTGATGCGCGCAGAATTCTAGGCTGTGAGGAGGTTCTTTTTTGCTATTATCTTTTCTATGTCTTTTTTGGCGCCTAGTTTTTGGAATATTTCTAGTGCTTGGTTGAGGAGGTTGTGGGCTTTTTCTCTGTCGCCTTCTTGGTTTCTTTCTAGGTACACTCGAGCGTATTCACAGAGGACCATTTTGGCGAACCAGTAGACGTTCCATCGCCTTGCGTTTAGAGCCTCGTGCTCCTGAAGGCTCTTTTCAAAATGCTCGATAGATTCTTTCCATTTCTTCTGGACACGAAACAGCATTGCTCTCAGCGCATCCGCGGCAGCGATGAACTCCTTATACTCTAGTTCGAGACCAAACCTGTGCAGCTTGTCAATTAGGTTTTTGGCTTTCTCGATTTGTCCCAGCTCTATATACGTCCAAATGAGCCAGCGAGAGAGGACCAACATTTGGCGGTCTTTTGCCCCGGCTTTTCCAAAGACTTCATATGCTTTTTCGAGGTGTTCTCTTGCCTTAATGTATTCTCCTTTGCCAAGATAGAACCCGCCAAGCAATCCGCAATTGAAGCCAATTATTTGAAAATCGTTTAGAGTGTGGGATGTGCTCAAGGCTTCCTTGTATATTTGTTCGCTTTTGTCCCATTCTCCCAGCACCTGATAAACTAATCCAAGAACACCTCCAGACCTGGCGGGCGCGAGCCCGGCTTTCCTATCCAACGCAGATGATTCTTCCCCCAATAGAAGTGCTTTGTCTATGTTTCCCATGTTAACATACACAAATGCCAGAGTGTCGCCAATCCAAGATTGTAAAGAGGTGTGTCCTACTTTTTTTGCCAGTTCGAATCCTTTCTCCAAACATTCCAAACGTCTTTCATTTTCTTCTACAGGTAATTCTATGGCAAGATTGTTATATGCGCGCAACGCGGTTTCCATATAACCATTATCGAGTGCTATTTTCAACGCTTTCTCTAAGCATTCAATGGCTTTCTTCCTGTCTACAGTGAAACCAAGAATTGTTCCCAAGCTGGTGTATGAACTTGCGACAACTTCTTGAGCGTTCAATTTCTTGGCAAGCTCAAGAGCTCTTCTAGCCCAAGAAAGAGCTTCAGACATATCTCCAGTACGGTAATACATATGCGCTATGTCCTCATAGAGGCTCGCTAATTCAACGCTCTCAGGCTCGGTTTCCAAAATCTTCAAAGCCTTATTGTGGTGCTCTCTGGCCTTTTCCGTATCACCTATCTCTTGCCAAAGAATGCTCGCCATTTTACGGTGAACTCTTGAAACCTTTTCTTGCTCAAGCAATTGCTTCCACAACAGCAATCCTTCATTCCAATACTTCATGCAGACATCATATTCTCCAACAAGCCCTTTGAGGTCTCCAAGCCTCTCAAGAACTCGACCTCTTTCCTGAAGTTCGCCTTCCTTTTCTTCAAGCAGTTCGAGGGCAGACTGGAGATAGGAAGTAGCCTCGCTGTTAGCATAAACAATTCCAGCCTTTTCTCCAGCCTTCAGGAAATAGTTAAGCGCCTTTTCCTTGTCTCCGCCTTCAAGGAAGTGTAACGCTAATTCTCCAAGATGTTCATCAATCTTTTCAGCGTAAGCCTTCTCTAAGGCGCATCCCACAACGCTGTGAAGCTTCTTATGTCTCAAACGGCTGACTTCTTCATGTACAACATCTCTCACTATAATATCAGCAAAGGAGTACACGTCTTCCCCACGGATTACTCTCTCCTTGATCAGTCCGGTTTTGAGCATTTTCTCCATCAATTCAAGCAATCTATCCTCTTCTACTCTAGTAACCTCACGTAAAGCCTCAAAGGAGCAGTCCTTTCCAACAAAAGAAGCCATAGTTAACACGTGTTGACATTCATCGTCAAGCCGACTTATTCTCTTCTTTATGACTCCCTTAACTGTTTTTGGGAAGTCAATCTTTGAAACTTCCTTAATCTTCCATTTATCCTTTTCACGATAGATGAATTCCTCTTCTTTTAGGGACTTTATCACCTCTTCAACAAAGAATGGGTTGCCCCTCGTCTTCGTATAGACCAGTTCAAAGAATTCTCTTGGAACCTCGTCTTGCTCTAGAATCTGCTTAATCATCTCTGAAACATCATCGAAAGACATGCGTTCCAACGAGACGGATTGAAGCAAACGTTCCCTATTCAATTCTGTCAAGACAGCGGACAGAGGATGCTGCTCATCAACATAAGTGTCACGATATGCACCCAAGAGAAGCAGAGACTCCCTGTAGACACCGCGAGCCAAGTAATGCAGCAGCAAAAGCGAAGACTGATCAGTCCACTGCAAATCATCAAGAACAACCAGCAACGGAGCTTCTTTAGAAATGTTGGTGACGAACTGCGAAATTGCCTCAAAAAGCCTTTCACGCTCATGTTCAGGACTTATGGGCAGAGACTGAGGAAATGCTCCAAGCTTTTGCTTGAGCTCCGGAACTAGCTTAGAAACTTCGCCTGGATAAAAACCAATCACTTTGTACAATTGCTGAGGAGGACAAGCTTCCAAATAGTCCTTAATCACTTCTTTCCAGAGGACATAGGGAGGAACGCCATCCATGGCAAACAACGCTGGGCATCTGCCCGAAAAGACCTGCATGCCACGCAGACGCGCGTAGGCCCCCAGCTCCCTAGCCAGCCTTGTCTTGCCAATGCCAGCTTCTCCATACAGAAAAACAACATTGCCCTCGCCACGAGCCGCCCTGTCAACAGCCTCTCTGAGAATGCTCATCTCTTCAACTCGATCGATAAGCTGAACCTCTCTGACAGCACAGGGACGAGGACTGGGAACAACAACCTTTGGCTTGCTAGAAGGAACATAGACTTCTCTCAAGTGCCCTTCGGCAACATCCCTCAACACTTCAAGCAACTCTGCCGCATTTTGATATCTTTTCCCAGGCTCCTTTTCCAAAAGCTTCATGATACATTCAGCGAAGGCGTGAGGGACCTTTGGATTCAGCTTGCTTGGTGAAACGGGATAATCATGAATATGACCGAAGATAGTTCTTACAGAATCTTCTCTGGGAAAAGGCGGTTTCCCAGTCACCATTTCGTAGAGCACTGCACCAAAAGAGTAGAGATCAGCCCTAGCGTCTGCATCTTTGCCTAACGCTATTTCAGGCGCCACGTAAGCTACAGTGCCAACTATTATTCCTTCCTGGGTGATGCTGGGCTGACCCAACATTTTAGCCAAACCAAAATCCATCAATTTCGCAACGCCTTCTCCCGTAATCAGAATGTTCTCGGGTTTCATGTCTCGATGCAGAATGTCTTGAGAGTGCGCATACTGAAGAGCATTGCAAACATCTATACTGACTCTCAAAACAGTCTGTACGTCGCATTTGTCTTCCGGATACGTTCTCATAAGGTCGCGCAGGCTCATTCCATCAACAAATTCCAGGACGAAAAACTGTTTTCCATCTTCTTTACCAATGTCATAGATGGAAACAATGTTTGGATGGTTTAGCTTCGCCACTACTTGTGCTTCACGCATAAAACGTAAATACGCCTCCTCGCTCAAAACCGCACTCTTGAGCATCTTAATTGCAACAACACGGTTCAAAACGGTATCTCTAGCCTTGTATACGATGCCCTTTCCACCTTCACCGAGCCTCTTTAGAATAGAATACCTGCCATTCTGTAAGCGTTCCAGAGATGCCAAGAAACTTCCACACTGATTTCCAGTTACCTTTCCTATTTAATTGTGCAATCTTAAAAGTATATCTTAATCATATACCGTAGTTAGGTAGTATTCACTAAACCTAATGCGCACATAATCCACCAAAAATCTTGTTAACACAAAGGATTAATCTCTAGGGTATTGCTAAATATCGTTTTGGAGGATAGCAAGTTTGCCTATTCTTCCAATTGACACGGGCCGCTACGGGACACTGGAGATGCGAAGAGTCTTCGATGAAGAAACCCGGCTTCAAAGGATGCTGGACGTAGAGGCTGCCTTGGCTTGGGCGCATGGACAGGTGGGAAACATTCCACGCGAAGATGCTGAAAGAATTGTGAGAACAGCATCGATCAAGCAGGTCAAGCTCAGCCGTGTGAAAGAGATTGAACATGAGATTAAACACGATACTGCAGCGTTGGTTCGAGCGTTGGCCGAAGCTTGTGGATCTAGCGGAGGCTACGTTCACCTCGGAGCGACGAGCTTCGACATCGTGGACACGGCGATGGTTCTACAACTCAAAGATGCTCTCGACCTAATTGAAAAGAAACTCAGCAACCTCGAAGCGGTGCTGCTGGAAAAGGCGGAACAATACAAAGAAACCATCATGATCGGTAGAACCCATGGACAACATGCATTGCCTATCACGCTTGGCTTCAAGTTTGCAGTTTGGATAAGAGAAAATGCTCGACACATTGAGAGACTACGTGAGTGCCGCGAACGCTTGTTGGTTGGGAAGATGAGTGGAGCGGTTGGAACGCAAGCAGGCTTGGGTTCTCACGCTGTGAGGATACAGCAGCTCGTAATGGATAGACTACATGTCAAGCCGGCGCAGATTTCTACCCAGATCCTGCAGAGAGACCGCCACGCCGAGCTTGTCTGCGTCCTCGCCCTGATCGCGTCTACGCTGGACAACATGGCAACCGAAATTCGAGAGTTGCAGAGACCGGAAATAGGGGAAGTTTCCGAGTCGTTCGAACGAAAACGGCAGGTAGGTAGTTCTACAATGCCGCAGAAGCGCAATCCAATAACCTGTGAAAGAGTTTCCGGTCTGGCGAAGGTCATGAGAAGCTTGGTTGTGCCAGCTCTCGAAAACGTTCCAACCTGGCATGAACGGGACCTAACACAGTCCTCTGCCGAACGGTTCATCATTCCTGAAGCTTGCATCCTCGCTGATTATATGCTGGCTCTAATGACGAACGTGTTGAGAGATCTCTGGGTGGACGAGAAAAAGATGCGCAGGAACGTTAAACTTACGCAGGGGCGAACTATGTCTGAGGCTGTGATGATGGCGCTCGCGATGAAAGGCATGAACCGTCAAGAAGCGCATGAGCTGATTCGTCAACTGGCGATAAAAAGTGAAGTTGAAAAGCAGCCTCTTAGAGAGGCACTCTTGGAAAGCGACGTTATCCAGAGAATCTTAAGTGAGAAAGAAATTGACGAAGCATTGGACCCACGAAATTATCTCGGCACAGCAATAGAACAAGTTGACCTAGTGATCCAAAAGACGAGACACGAAAGGAAAGCTAGGAGACAATCGGACAACTAGCAAAAATTTCTTTTAGTAACATCCGTTAACACTACTAACAATTTCATGAAAAAAAGGAGGTGAAAGTGTTGATTTTCGTTACTCTGTGCACGGTTCGCTCAGGAAAGTTTGAGGATGCAATAAAGGCTACGAAAGGACTGCCAAAAGCCCTACCTCCGGAAATCAAACTTAGAGCCCGTTACAGCTTGTTCGGAAGGTTCGATGCCCTCTTCATTTTTGAAGCGCCGGATGAAATAACCGCCACAAAATTTGTCAGGTGGCTTCAGGACACTCTTCACACGGAGACCTTCCTTGCTGTACCATGGGCTGAACAGGTTTCAAAATGATTACGGAGGATATTCGGTCAGAGCCTGTTGCTCCCACTCCTTCCCCTTTTTCAACCTCTTCCATTCACGTGACGTCACAAAGCCGCCTATCTGCTCCTTGACTTTCTTGGCAAGTCTAGGCCCAATCAATGGGAGGCTAGTCAGTTTTTTAAGCGGCACCTTCTTGATGTCCTCAATAGTTCTTAACCCAGAATTGTAGAGCATACGTCCTCGCACTCTACCTATTCCTTCAAGTCTCACCAAAGAGAGCAATTCAGCTTTCACACCTTTTTCAACGCGTTCCATGAGCTCGGCGACACGGGGCAAAAGGTCTTTGTGGCCAAGCAATTTAGCCAGCTCGTGGGAAGCATGTAAGAGCCATCGCGCAGTTCCTATGAGTCGATAGAGGTCGCCTGGCTGAACGCGAAATCTTTCGATGGTTTCGTCTTCCGTTACCTCTTCTATCCATGCACCTAGCACTTGGGCCAGCTTAGCTTCGCCTAGAAACTCTTCGTAGTCGATTCGGTCAATCCATTCGTCAGGCGCCTCAAACATGAACTCCTCTCGATGCTCGTCCACAAACAAGCCCAGAGCATCAATTTCTCTCGAGTAAGGTCGGAGCTTCGGAAACATGTCGGGTGTGCGAGCGATCATGTGAAGAAAGCTTATATCAGTTAGTCGAGGCGCTCTACTCAGAAAGGCGTCTCGAATCATGACTGCGGAAACCGGGTCGATGTACAATTCTGAGACTCGTCTTCCAAACCTTGTAGCGTAAATCTGTTCACCGCTTACCTCGATCATATCCTCGCCAAAAAGAAACTTGAGAATCCCGGTGATCACTGATTTTATGGCTTGAGGGTCATATTGAAAAGCGTATAAGGTTTTGCCGAAGAAGTCGTAGATTCCCTGTTCGGTGTGCGCGAAGTCGGCGGCGATGGTGGCCAATACGTGAGAACGGAGAATGCGTTCCACTGCCAGCTTGGACCATATCCTCTCTGGATCAGCCATGACATACCTCTCCATCAGATAGTCACGTTCATCCTCGGTTCGTGCCACAAGAAGGGCCTCTCCAATCTTGTCGTAGCGAGGTCTGCCAGCTCTACCGGCCATCTGTTTGTATTCTAATACAGAAATGGGGTAGTACCCATATCCGGCTTCATACCTCCTGTAGTCATGGATAACCACCGTTCTAGCAGGCAGGTTTACTCCAAAAGCCAGCGTCGGCGTAGCCGTTAGAACCTTGACCTTGCCTTCCCGAAAGGCGTCTTCAATGATCCTGCGGTGAGTGCCGCCAAGTCCGGCGTGGTGAAACGCCGTTCCTCCTTCAATAAGATCAGCCAATAACGCGCTTATTCTTGTTCGCTCACCTGACGCAAGAACATGCTCAGCAATCCGCTTTAAGGACCGTTTCATCGGCTTGGACAGAACGGTTTTCATGTCCGCCGCAGCCTTTTTGGCTAGGCTAACCGAGTTTCTCCTGGTTCCTGCAAAGATAAGAGCCTGTCCCCCAGACTGCACGATGTGCACCGCAAGGTTTACGGCCGAGTTCCTTGTCGTCTTCTCTATTTTCAAGGCTCCGCCGTCTTTGAAGTGAGCTTCGCCTTGCAGGAGCACACCTTCCTTCAGCACCACCGGTCTCCACTCGGTTGTGACGTAGCCTGCCTTCAGCCACTCAGCCACCTCCTCCACGTTCTTCACGGTGGCACTCAAGGCTAGGAGCTGAGCGTCCGGATTCACCTGCAGAAGGCGGGCAAGCACCACTTCTAGGGTTGGCCCACGATCAGCATCGTTAAGTAGGTGTACTTCGTCAGCGACTATGACTGAGATTTCGCTCATCCAGCGTGCCCGATGCCTCAGCAGCGAGTCCGCCTTTTCATTCGTGGTGACAATGATGTCATATCGTTCAAGCCAAGGATCGGTACTGTCATAATCGCCAGTGCTGATGCCTACGCTAACTTTTCTTCCACTTTTCTTCCTAATGACCGTATACTTTTTGAACTCCTCGAATTTTTCGCTGGCCAACGCCCGAAGAGGAGTAAGATAAAGGACTTTTCCGTCTTGCTCCAGCACGTATTTGAGGGCACAGAATTCGGCGATCAGGGTTTTGCCTGATGCTGTTGGGCTAGCTAAAACAAGGTTTTTTCCCTCTAGGGCTCCGGCGCGTACGGCTTCTTCTTGTGGAGGATAGAGGTCGGCTATTCCTGACTTGATTATGATCTCTTTTGCGGACTCGGGTATAGGCAGTTCTTTGATTTTCAAGTCTTGTGCCCTTTTGACTAGGTCTTCTTTAGAAAGCCTCGAGGAGTGGAGACATCCCCCGCAACATCCCCTCTTTTTCTGCTAAGGCTTCCTAGAATAGTACAAATAATCGCGTTCAATTATATATTTACCGAGCTAAGATTTCTTGAACAAAAACTATCGCGAGCTTGGAAAAGCAATGTTGCTGGCGCCGCCAGTCGGACTCGAACCAGCAAACAGTGGAGATATCCCCCGCAAACTCCCCTTTTTTTCTTAATGTATGGAATATCCACACGCGCATGCGAAATTCTTCATGCATGCGTTAGGTGGCGGGACCCCATATAAAGACAAGCAGGTCTCCACTCACACTGCTGGTGGTTGCAAATAGTCCCTCACCTGCAGCAACGGTAACGACTGTTACATATTCGTACCAGAAGTAATCTTCTCCTGTTATAGTGATTGCGTAGCGGCTATATTCGGCATCCCATGAACATGACTGTATATTGAAGCCCGTCTTCACCGTTCCGTTTTTCCAGACAAAACCTGCTGCGACAAGCACTCCAGCCTTGTAGGTTGCGAATTGGAAATACCCCTGCATCTTGCTGAATGATCCTGGGGGCCCTGCTGGTCCTGCTGGTCCTTCTGGTCCAGCTGCTCCTGTTGCTCCAGTGTCACCTTGTGGTCCTTGTGGCCCTTCTGGTCCAGCTGCTCCTGTTGCTCCAGTGTCACCCTGTGGTCCTTTTGCAAATTGCGACGACACAACGGATGCAGCTGCGCTTGCTGCTACTATCGCAATGATCAAACCTGCTATGAACATTGCCTTGGATATTCCGCCTTTGACTTCGGACATAATACAATACGCTCCAACCCGCAGTCGGATAATAATCCTTAAAAGATTTGCTGATACACGCGCTTGCCCTGTTGCAGCGGGGGTGGGATTTGAATGGGTTGGACAGGACGACAAAGGATTAACTTATTTCAGAAAGAGAAAGTGACACCAAAAATAGATGCGAATTTCTCCAAAAAGTACCTATACCTCGCGGATTTCGCATTTGAGTGGAGATATCCCCCGCAAAACCCCTCTTTTTTTGTGCGTGTACTTATCGAAGCGCGCGTATAAGCTGTTCTAAAAGGTAGGATTATAAGTCACTCAAACGACAAGAGCTTTGAAGACGGCATGAGAATGAAAACCCAGGCTTTCTTGCTTATATCGATCCCCGCGTGTCTCATTCTTGCGTTGGTTGCGACGTACGTATCGTACTTCTGCTGTATCGAAAAACCATTCATCATTGATGCCCGCATTCTATATCGAGGTTGGCCGCTTCATTGGGTCATTGAATCGGGGCGTTACAAGGGGCGACCTCCATATGCTCGAACCTCTGTTTTTCAACCGCTGAACTTCTCGATTGATGTTGCTTTTTGGATGATCGTCTTTCAGACTTCAGTCTGGCTCTATGTTTATCTAAGGATACGTGCGCGCAGAAGATTCTTCCTCAAACCGGAAATAGGAGTTCTCACAAAAGGTATAATGCGCGCGCACAATTTGAGGTAGAATGGAGATTGGATAGGAAAGCAGTTTCAGGAATAATGCTGACGCTGCTATTAATAAGCATGTTAACAATGGCATTTAACCTCCAACTGGTTAAGGCGTCTGGGACTATCTATATTAGGGCTGATGGCTCGGTTGAGCCGCCAACAGCACCGATTCTAAATGTCGGAAACGTCTCCTACACCTTCACTGATAACATTAATGATCCCATTATGGTTGAGAGAAGCAACATAACAATTGACGGGGCAGGGCACTCTGTTGTTGTGCTCGGACAGGCTTGTACCTTGCAAAACGTAAGCAACGTGACGATCAAAAACACAACCATCATAACCTCCTGCTGCGCTGGCATCTATCTCAACTCTACTATAGATAGTACCGTTTCTGGAAACAATATAAGAAGCAACTATTGGGGTGTGCGGCTCATCGCGTCTTCTTTCAATATCATCTCTGGAAACAATATAAAAAACAACCATAATGGCATCCTGCTCGAGGGCTCTTCAGACTATAACATAATATCTGAAAACAACATAACAAACAACAACAACATTGGTGTTGGGCTCCACCCGGCTCCTGACAATGTTATTTCTGGAAACAATGTAACAAATAATTATTATGGTATCTGGCTCTCCAATTCTCCTAGAAACACTATTTCAGGAAACAATGTAGAAGGCAATAAACGTGGCGTCTGGGTCGCTGTTTCTCATAGAACTAATTTTTCCAGAAACAGCATGACAAACAACTTCGTGGGCGTCGTTTTTGACCAGACTTCTCGTAGCAATGCTTCAAGCAATAGCGTAACATACAATGACGATGGCATCTGGTTCCTTATGGGTTCAAGTAACAGCATTTCTGGAAACAACATAACAGCAAACGATGGAGATGGTGTCAAGCTTGTAGAGTCTTCAAACAATGTCTTCAGGGACAACGTTATAGCAGGTAGCAAGAAAAATTTTGGAGTCTTTGGCTATGAGCGTTTACACTTCGTGCATGATGTAAATGCTTCAAACACTGTCAACGGAAAACCCATTCTCTACTTGGTCAACAGACAAAATCTCACGGTAAATCCGCAAACGCATCCAAACATTGGATACTTGGCAGTTGTGAACTCAACAAACATAACAGTCCAGCAACTGAACATGGAAAACAATGGTCAAGGCGTCTTACTCGCATATACGAAGAACTCAACAACACAAAACGTTGTCGTCAAAAACAACACGGTGGGCATCCAGCTCACACATTCTTCAAACAACAGTATCATTGGAAACTATATAAGAGCCAACAATGATGGCATCCTGCTCGACGACTTTTCAGACTACAACACTCTTTCTGGAAATAACATAGCAAACAATGGAGGCGGTATGTACATTTATTCCTCTTCATATAACAGCATTTCTGGAAATAATATGACGAGCAACAGTTCTGATGGTATATATCTCATTTCATCTTCTAACAACATTATTTCTAGGAACAACATAACAGACAGCTGGTGTGGCATCTGGCTCTTTGCGTCTTCTGACAACAAGTTTTACCACAACAACTTCATAGACAACACACAACAGGTATATATCGAACCGTTTATCATACCGCTTACTAACAATTGGGATGATGGTTATCCCTCTGGCGGAAACTATTGGAGTGATTATATGGATGTTGACTTGTTTAGTGGTCCAGATCAAGATGTTCCGGGCAGTGATGGGATATGGGATCATCCCTACATCTTAGATGCCGATAATCAAGACAGATATCCGCTTGTGGAACCTTGGACTCCAACTCTCGGTGATGTAAATGGTGATGGCAGGGTTGATGCATCTGACTTGTTTGACTTGAGCAAAGCGTATGGTTCTGACTCATCAAAGCCAAACTGGAACCCAAACTGCGACTTGGACAATGACGACAAAGTAGACGCTTCAGACCTCTTCGCCCTAAGCAAGAACTACGGAAAAACTGTATAGCACGCGCAAACCAGGTTGACGCAAGAAAGGTCGTATGAAAAGGTTTAGGCATGCATGCAGAACGAGTGTTCATAACGAATGTTGACTACATGTACCAGGGGTTCCGTATCCAACGAAAAAGAGCTGCCACAAAACTTTCAAATCCAAGATTGCAAAAGATTACTTTTGTTACTCTGAGACACTGGAAAGGAACAATGGAATACCACAAGACCAAAGATATTCTCCATGTTAAGGGAATACTCGGCCACAAATGCATCCAATCCACAATGGTCTACATAAACCTCGACCAAGCGTACTTCAACCAAACTAATGAAGACTACACCGTCAGAGTTGCTCACAACGTACGCGAGTCCTGCCCACTCGTTGAAGCTGGATTCGAATATGTCACTGGTGACTACACTGACGGAGGCAAAATATTCCGCAAGAGGAAATAAAAAAACCCTAGGGTATCTCTAAAAAAGCCTAGGTCTTCTTTAGGTATCCTTCTTTGGGAGAGTAAATGGTCCCCTCTTTCAACAACTGCCCTATGAGCCTCTCCGCTTCAGCCCTTACAAGGTCATACTCGGCTTCAAGCTTTTCTAGAAGAGCCTTCTTTTCAACCATGCCTGTCTCTTTCTCCAACGTAACAATAGCATCCAACACGACCCCCAGCTTGTCACGTAGACTCTTGGGTTTACCCGTCATAATGAGGTCAATATCCATTTTGTGAGACGAAACGTCGATTCCAACCTCTTCAAGCGATCTTTTCATGACGGCAATCGCGGCTTCAGCATCCTCAGCCGAAATCTCTTTTCGGAGGGCAATGCGGGCCCTAGCCTCAGCCACTCTCACAAGGGACTCGAGTTGGCGTGCAGTTATCGCGATAGGCGTTCCCTCAGTTTCGCTAGCTGAGCGCATTGTCAGGTAAAAGTCCCTTAGACGGCTTAAAGCCTCATCCGTCAAAACTGGTTTAGAACTCTTGGCGTAGCTGACGTATTTTCGAAGGAGATCGGCTGATACAGGTGGCTCAACTGGAACAACGCCAGTTCTGTGAAGAGCAAGAATGTGCTCAGACATCTTGGAGTCCAGTTCCTTCTCCGGGACATCTCTCAAAACGAAAATGAGGTCAAACCTGGACAGAATCGTGACGGGAAGAGATATGTTCTCCGCTACAGTTCGATAGGGTTCATACCGACCCAAGGATGGGTTTGCCGCAGCCAACACCGCGGCTCGAGCATTAAGGGTAGCCACGATCCCTCCTTTAGCCACCGAAACCGTGTGCTGCTCCATCGCCTCATGGATAGCCACCCTATCCTCGGGACGCATCTTGTCCATCTCGTCGATGCAAGCGACACCCTTATCTGCAAGCACCAGCGCCCCCGCCTCAAGGGTCATTCCACCCTCTCGCTCACGAAGCACCGCAGCGGTTAAGCCTGCGGCCGTAGTTCCTCGACCAGATGTGTAGAGACCGCGGGGCGCGATTCTCGACACGTATTGTAGGAGTTGCGACTTGGCTGTCCCAGGGTCCCCTATCAGGAGTACGTTCATCTCTCCCCGAATGTTGATGTCGGTGAACTGTTTGGGAATTCCTCCGAAGAGAAGGTACATGATCGCCTCCTTCACGTGTTCATAACCGTAGATGGAAGGTGCTATCGAACGAATGATCTTGCGATGAATCCAAGGATCTCTCGCCAGCTCCAGTATCTGTTTTTCCTCCTCTGGCGTGGCGAGCACTGCCTCCGCTTCCTTGCTTAAAACATCCACATAGTTGGCGTCCAAGTGTAGGTGAAACACCCGCAGCTTTCCCACCCGAGGCAGGGTTGGAGCAACCGCCCGGACAACACCTACAACAGAAATATCGTCTCCAGGTCTCGCTACGTCCACAAGGTCCCTTTCAGTAAGTTTGATGTTTATCCAGCGTGGAAGTTGACCTGGAGGGAGATCCTCGGGACGTTCTTGGATACGGATTTCTTGAGAATCTATGAAAGTGGATTGTTCTTGAAGAAAGTCGAAGGGTCCTGTTCTTCTGCAAGCTGGATCGGTGCATTGAGCAGGGGCCCTCAAGAACGAGGTTGTTTGGTCGACGTGGGTGACAGTTCCACATCTTCTACATCGAAAGGCTCCTCGGGTAACCATGGGTCTGGCGGGTGTGGCACGGACAACGATGCCTTCCAGCATAGCCAGCCTACCAATGTGATCTGATCCCAACGCTCGCAGCTGCATAGTTACAGGTAAATTCTTGAACTGAACATTTACTTTCTCGGTTGCTTCAGCGTACTCGGGTTCCTCTATCTGCAATTGAGCTAAAGCTGCACGGTTTGCGTGCTCTAAGTACTGGTCTGGATCCTCAATGACGCTCTCTGCCAGCGCTGAGTCCGTTGCTAGCAGTTCGCCAAATTCCACAACGAACGAAGTTTTGCTGGCGATTGCCATCTCTGAAATGCGTTGACGATACTTGTCTGACTTGAAAAGGTTTTGAAACCTCTCCTGAGGATCAGCGACTACTGCTTCTTCTGTCAAGGATTCACCTCACTTTCAGAATTTCATCTTTCCAACTGGTAATAATCTCGTGTAAGCGCTCGTAGATGGCACGCTCTTCTCGCGTCATGCTCTTAAGAAACTGTTCGGTTTGCGTGGACGCTGAGGCTAAAGAAATTATTTTTTTGAGTCTACAATCCACGATGTCTCGGGACAAACCTGACGCCCTCTCGTACTCTTTCATTTTTTCAGGTTTCTTTAAAGCATCTCCCCTCACCGTGGAAAGGTAGCGGCGCAAACGAGGGTAGAAATCCTCTGAGAGCGAGGAGATCTGTTTGACCGATTGAACGCGCTCTTTCCAGTGAATCTTGTGGAGTTTCATCGCGTCCAGCATTTCCTCCTCCCTAATACGCGCTATTCCCGCCTTTTCCAGCTCCTCGGCTATCCAGAATCTCACCTCGTACTCCTTTCCCTCTTGGAAAGGCCCAATCGTTAGACCAGCGAGCTCCATCTCTGGACAGTTCCGGTTCACGAGAATTTTGACTGGAGTGTTCTCAAACACAAAATCCTCATCTCTTATGGATGCTTTGGCCGACAGCGCTCTCTCCTCCTTCTCAAACAAAAGTTTGTTCTGACAATAGGATGTGCTGTCAGATATAAAACCTATAGATCGAAGAAAACAGCCCTGAAATCCACGTGTAAGAAGGTCCAGTTTGACTCTGGAACATGTTTAAGTTAGCTTTTCAGGAACTTGCAACCATTCGTGGAGATTGTGAACTGTTGAAACTTTTAGGATCTGAGATAGTTCTCATCGGGTTTTTTTGTCCTTTTCTTTTACGTATTTCATGAAGATTTTTTCCCAGTCAAGCTTGAACATGACAACTATTATGATTATCAATAATCCCATGCCAAGGAAGCCTCCGAGCAAAACTGCTATCCAATCGCTTCCTTCGCCAAAGATGTCTTTGATGATCTGGATTGATAGACGCCCACTGAACGCTACGATCAAGTTCATGCTCATTTTTCCGATTAAAGCTGGAATAAATGCTCGCAAGAAACTATAATGCATTATGCCCAGTGGAATGAAAAGGATGTCATCTGGCAAAGGTGTCAAAGCGAAGAGAAAAATGGCGAGAGGACCAAATCTGTCAAAGACTTTAAGCATGAACTCCATTTTTCTACGTCGTTCTGGACTGATGACTTTTCTTCCGTAAAAGCCAAGCAGGTAGCCGGAGAATTCACCGATTGCAGACCCTAATCCCGCAGCGACTGCAATCAGAAAAGGATCAAATAGGCCTCCAAGGGTGAAAATAACCACTGTGTAGGGTATAGGGAAAAAGATGGACAAGGCGCCGATTAGACTTATGAGGAAAATTCCGAAGTAGCCGTAGCTCGTTACGAGTTGTTGCATCCATTCAACTAGCTGCTGTAGCACGTCTTGAAGCAAGATCTGCAAACAAACCCTCTCGAAAGCTCATTCCACGTTTATTTTCAACGCTTATTGTATTCAGACCTAATAATATTTGTCAGCCAAACGAGAGTATCCGGCGCATCTCGTGATCCCTATCTCTGATCGCCTCCGTTCGCCTAGCGCATGCAAATCTAGCAGCTTACAAATCGCTAGAGGCGGAAGACACGACACGCTAAGACAACAAATGCTTCGGAGTTTGTGTTGAGTGCAACGAACTCAGCGCGTCGCTGTCAGCTTAGGATCTTTTCCACTTCTTCCTTATCCGCATCCATGACGTACTTGATTCCAGATGCACGTGAAGCTTCATGAGTTAAGGCAACAATGTCATCACGCGTAATCTTGTCAAGCGCGAATTTTCGGGCGCCGCACATTAGTTGTCTCAATCCTTGGACCAGCCTTTGGTTGTAGGTGTAGAGGCCTATTGCCCCAGTTGGGATCTGTGCAAACTTCTCTCCGAACCTTTTCTTCAGGTCATTTCCTTCAACAAAGATCGCATCAATAGTGTTTCCATATCTTGAATAGTATACTGGAAGATCACCTTCCATTATCCGTTGCCCCACGTTCTTGCCTACCATCGCGGCAGTGAGGGGAGATCTAGCCATACCCACAGCCTTTACGTACGGTGCACCTAAAGCCAGTGCTTTGAAAACGTGGTCTTCCAGTGTGGCGCCTCCTGCGAAGGCTATGCTGGGTACATATTCTCCTTTCTTTGCCAGTGTATCCGCACATTGATATGTCAAGGACCATATTTCAACGCTGGGTATTCCCCACTCGTTCATCATACGCCACGGACTCATTCCGGTTCCACCACCTGCACCATCAACAGTAAGGAGGTCGATTCTAGCCTCTGAAGAAAACTTTACAGCTCTAGCCACATCTGCTGGTCGGTAAGCCCCTGTCTTTAGAAAAACGTATCTAGCACCTAAGCTTCTTAGCTCTTTGACTCTGTTCAAAAAGTCTTCTCTGTTGACCATGCCGACTCGAGAGTGCCTTTCAAACTCTGCAAATTGCCTCTTCTTGAATGCTTCAATGATGTCCGGATCCTCAGGGTCAGGTAGAACTATGTATCCTCTCTTCTTCAGAAGTTGCGCTCTGGCTAGATCCTTAATCTTGACTTCGCCACCGATATCTTTGGCGCCTTGGCCCCATTTTAGTTCAACAGCGTCTACTTCCAAATCTGCTATCGCGTATTCAAGGACGCCAAGCTTTGTGTCTTCTACGTTAGCTTGGACAGCGATAGCACCGTACCCGTCTTCTCTCCATTCGTTGAAGGTTTTCACTCTCCATTCCAGTTCTGGAGAACGAACTAGTTTTCCATTGTGGATTTCCGATTCAACGTCCATGCCGCATACATTTTCCCCGATCACTTGCATAGTTCCCGATATTGCTGCGCCAATGGCTAATTCTTTCCAGTTCGCTTTGGCGATTCTCGTCGAACCAAGGGCACAGGTGAACCATGGAATTTTCAGCCTCAGGCCTTTGCCTTGACCAATTTTTGTTTCCAAGTCAACGGCTGGAAATATGGCTTTGTCACTGTCGGCTTCGATACCTGCAGCTCCCACGGCTGTTCCCATAATGTTGAAGTGGGAGAGGTCCACGGGGTAGGTTTTCTGGGATCCAGTGGTTATTACGCCGAAAGGCGCTGGGTAGATTACTTCTCTGCCTCTTATGGCGGATTTGGCAACTTCACAGGGGCCTGGGCATCCGTCTACGCAGGTAACGCAGAGTCCGCTGACAGGACATGCTTCGGTTCTGGTTCGGGTCAGGGTTGCTGCGCTTGCGTTTGGTTTTGAATAGCTCATATCATTTTTCCTCCTTTTCTACACATGCTCCACATGATTCCAAAGTACACATGACTCTTCCAAACTTTTCTAAACATTGTGGGGTAAAGACGAGACAAGAGTTGCAAAGCTCTCCGGGAGATTTAACTCCGCGGCACTGTAGTTCCACCACAGGACAAATATACATGCAGGCTCCGCAGTTGCGACAGATTTCACTGGCGGTCCGAAACGGTGTGACTACTTCTCTTTTTTGTCCTCTACCTACAAAACCTATTGCTCCGCTTCTCATCTGTTCAGCACACATCCTTACACATAACCCACAGAGGATGCAACTTTCATTCTCCATCTTGAACCTAACTTTCTCCAATCCCATCTTAGAGGCGAGATCTTGAAGGGTCTTCGAGTTGGGGCATCTAGCCAACAATAGTTCTAGTATAAGCTTTCGCCCCTTTATCACTCTCTCCGTATGTGTTCCAACTTTTATCCCTTCTCTGACGGGGTAAAGACAAGAAGCTACCATTCTTATTCTTTTTCCGTCGTCGACTTCTACCATGCATAAACGGCATGCGCCGTAGGGCGTCAA
>JABAOH010023208.1_pt1 | contig 23010 bp, 19 predicted proteins | sample 7062181 | NCBI WGS metagenome assembly JABAOH01 (sample SAMN14538630, study PRJNA623070) | marine sediment metagenome | biome: marine biome [ENVO:00000428]; feature: marine pelagic biome [ENVO:01000023]; material: deep marine sediment [ENVO:00002113]; isolation source: pool of 5 deep marine... | reverse complement strand
TCGCCGTTGATCAGAACATAGTGGATGATATCAGGGCGAGAGATAAAGACGGCTATATTGACTTGGGCACCAGAAACAGAAGATACAGGAAGAATGAGCTTCTGCGTGTAAAGAGGGGGTTGTTCAAAGATATGGATGTAATTTTTGATGGATACCTTTCGGGGGAAGAGAGAGTTTCTCTCTTGCTAAACAGTATGAATTCTAATATTAGATTAAACATACATAAATATTACCTGTAAAGGGAAAAGCATATGAAAAAAATTATTCTTTGCTTTATAATGATAGCGTTTATGGGGTGTGGTGCGCGAATAACGACGCCGATCGTTGCCTCTCCGGAGAAGGGCGATCAAGCAGGCCTCAGCGCAAAGGAAACGAAAACCGGGGAATCTTCGGTGAACCGGGAATCGTCCCAGAAGGCCAAAGGGCAGGCGTCCGGTTTTGTTTCACCGGCAGGGGGGCAGATAGACGAGTACAGGATGGGGCCGGGAGACGTCCTGCACATATCAGTCTGGAATAACGAGGAGTTGACCCTGGACGTCATGGTAAGGCCCGATGGGAAGATATCTCTTCCCCTCATTCAGGACGTTACTGCCGCTGGGCTCACCGCCGAAGAGTTGCGCTCGATAATAGAGGTCCGATTGAAGGAATACCTCATAGAGCCCGTCGTTACCGCAACCGTTAAGGAAGTCAACTACCCGAAATTTTTCATCATGGGTGAGATCAACAATCCCGGTACTTATCCGCTGAGGGAAAAAATATCTGTATTGCAGGCAATTTCACTCGCAGGAGGATTTACCGAGTTTGCCTCACCGAGGAACATAAGGCTCATCCGGGACAATGGCTCTTTGAGAGAGAACATAAGGATAAACTACTACGATCTGATCAAATCCGGGAACCAGGATAAAAACCTCTTTCTCGTTCCCGGAGATACGGTGGTGGTTCCCTGAGTTATAACCTGGTGCCGGATAAGATATTGAAGAAAATAATTGCGATTATAGTCGCCATTATGTGTATCGGAATCACTGAAATATACGCATATGACTGGATATACAGGCCCTCTTTGCGCGTGAACATTACCTGGGATGACAATATCGAAGATGAACCCACCGACCAAAAAGAGGATTTTTTTCTCGGCGTGACACCCCGTCTCATCCTCGAAGGAAAGGGTGTGCGTAGTTCTTTAACTTTGGACGGGAGTGTAACTGGCGAGGTCTATCGGGATTTTGAAGAATTTAACGATTTAAATGATTACAGACTGCGTGCCAGATACAGATTTGATCCCTCTGAAGTTATGTTTATTAATGTACTATCGAGATTTTTTTTCACAACGAGTGCCAGCGAGAGGGTTTTTAGAGAGACAATAGAAGGAGAAGAAGGTGCCCCAACTGAAACTGCCGTGATTACGCGAAGGGCCGATAGGTATAGATTTAATTTTGACCCATCTGTTACATACTCTTTTTCAGAAAGGTTTTCCACGAAATTGTCTGGAGAATTTCGGACTACTCAGTACACTGAGGACATCCCTGGTATTTCCGAATCGACCACTTACTCGTTAGCAGGAGAGATGGACTATGACTTTACAAGGAGGACCCTGGGTGGGATAGGAGTGAATTATGATGACACTGACTATGAAGAAGGGAATGATTCCAAAACCTATACAACTTTTTTAAAGGTACTTCACCAATTTACTCGAAATATTACCATGTCTGCTGCTGGTGGGATATCATATTTGACACAAGATGAAGAAGACAATCGCCTGTACTATATTGGATCGGCCCAAATACGGCTCACATTTGAAAAATCAGTTTATCGGATTGGATATAACCGGTTAGTTCAGGAGGGTGAATTCGGAGATACTACTACAACAGATAGATTTAATGCATCTGCTACTTTTCCCCTAACGAGGAGGTTGGATTTGGGCATTGCCGGGGCAATATATAAAAATAAATCTTCAGACGGCGATACAGACACGCTTACGAAAAGAATTGGGTTCGATTTTGAATACAAGCCGCTAAACAATCTGTCACTATTTATTTCGGGAAGCCATGAAGACCAGGATGAAAGGGCTGTCGCAGGTGAGGATGTGAGAGCAAATACGGTTTCAGCTGGTTTTGTTCTCTATGCAGCTTATTAATGGGACAAGAGAGATGGCTCTGAATGAGGATCAAATATGCCTTTGAAAAAAAATATGACATTTAGTGATTGGAACGAGGTTTTTTACAGGCGCAAATGGTTTGTTATTTTTTCCATTCTACTAATTACTTTTATTGCTTCAGTGTATTGTGTCGTGTCAAAGGAAATGTATCGATCTACATCAAAAGTTCTCGTTAATCCACCCAAGGTTTCCGATTCCTACATAAAATCGACGGTATCTATGGAGATGGATTTAATGCAAAAACTCCATACGCTCCAGTTGCAGATTTTCACAAAAGATAATTTGATGAAAATTTTAGACGAATTAGGTCTTTTCCCCGATCTTACCGATAGGGGTGAGGCGTTTCAGCTAATGAAAGAGAGAATTAATGTCAGCATTCTGGGAACTTCTAAGAAAAACCCTGAGCTTCGAAATATTTTTTCCATCACGTATTCAGACGAGGACCCAGAGAAGGCGATGCTAGTTAATTCAAGTCTCACATCATTGTTCATAGGGGAAAATATTGGGAGAAGGCAGCGACTGGCCGAAGGGACCATTGAACTGTTTTCCTCACAAATTAAAGATATAGAAAAGCAACTCGAGAGTAAGGATAAAGCAATCAAGGAGTTTAGAACAGAGTACCTTGGTGAATTACCGGAGCAGCTCGATGCGAATTTGAGAATGCTGGAAAGGTACAAAGATGAACTGAAATCTAATAGAGAATCTATCAGGGCGGCAAAAGACAGAGCCCTTTTAATCGATACCCAGATAGCGGAATTAAAGGCAAAGACGGGAATCATAGAAAAAAAGGATGGTACATTTTCAGACAACGAAAATCAAGATAGCCTGAAAACACTATCATTATCTGCCCAGATAGCTCAGAAGAGGGGTATGCTGTCCCAGCTGAGATTGAAATACACGGAAAGCCATCCCGAAATAAGGGGTCTGAAAGTGGAAATTGCGGAACTAGAAAAAGAGCTCAAAAAGGAGGGAATAAATAAAGAGGGAAAGGTTAAACTCCTGAACGAAGATTATGCGTACTATTCACCTGAAACAGAGCAGATGAGCACGCAGATAGCAATGCTTGTTCAGCAAAAGCGGGCAGTAAAGCTCGAGTTGAAAAATCTGGCTCAGGAGCAGGCCGAGATTAAGAAGCTTTTCGATCTATATAGTTCCCGTGTGGAAAATACCCCGAAGAGGGAACACCAGTTGAAGGAGTTAACACGGGATTACGACAATCTCAAAAAATATTATGAAGAGTTGTTGAATAAAAAAATGAATGCAGATCTTACTAAAGACATGGAGAGGCGGGAACAGGGGGAGCAGTTTCAGCTGATAAGCTCATCCAATATTCCGTCGAAACCCTATAAACCAGCCAGGATGAAGATAATGATTCTTGCGGTTTTCCTTTCTATATTTTCAGGTATCGGTGGTGCTGTCTTTCTCGAATATTTGGATAGGACTTTGAAGACACCGAGAGAATTTAAGGAATTTATAGATGTTCCCGTTTTAGTGTCCCTCCCATTTGTAATAACAAAAGATTGGCGGAGAAGAATTTTATTAAGAAAGACTTTTTATACAAGCGGGGTGATTCTTTATTGCATAGCTGTTATAACATTTGTTGTTCTTTATATGGACAAAATTAAAATGCTTTTTAATATCTGAAAAGCTTCGTAGTAGACGTATAGGATATAAAATGAAAAAACACGGCGATATGATATCATGGTCCAGTCACCTTGATCCATTTTATCTTGAACAGTTAAGAACGCTGCGCTCCAAGGTCATTCACTTGCTTGAAGGCCTGGGGGAAAAGGTGGTTGGGATATGTAGCTCTGTTCCTGAAGAGGGAAAGACCAGCATAGCGCTGAACCTGTCAAGCTCTATTGCTGCAATCGGAGACAAAAAAATCATGCTCATTGACTGTGATATGAGGAAGTGTGATTTAACAATGATTTTGGGAATGCGCGGCGAAACAGGTCTTTCTCATTACCTCGGGGATGCTGAAAGCAGAGTTGAATCTATTGTTAGAAATTCAAAGATTCAGAACCTCTATTTTGTATCGGCTGGAAGAAAAGTTCAAAATTCCTCAGAATTGTTGACAAAAGGAAAATTTAGCACACTCATAAATATACTCAAGGGGAAATTTGATTTAGTTATCCTGGATCTTCCCCCGGTTTTGAACACCGCTGACCCTGTGGCTGTGAAAGATTTGGTTGATAAGTATATCATGGTTTATTTTGCCGGGAAAACTCCCATGACCGTTCTCATGGATTCGATAAATGAGATTGGCAAAGATAAAATTCTTGGCGTAGTGTTGAATGCTGTCGACACGGAAAAAATATTAAAGTATAGAAAATACTACCAATACTATTATTAGATGTTGACATACCATAACAGGTATATTCCATATAGAAATGTTATCTGCTTCTTGGTAGAGAGCATGGGGATTTTTCTCTCCGTGATCGTTGCGCACATTATCCTTGTTGAAAGCTCCATTCCGTTAAACGATATAATTATTCGAGGTCTGATTATCGCTTTTTTTGCCCAGTTCTGCATGTACATACTGGACCTGTATGACCTGAATGTATCCTTTTCGATTCTCGAAATACTCTTTTCTGTTATATTTACTACGGGGTTTGTTTTTGTCATTATCGGTGTTTTCAGCTTTGTAAATCCGAATCTGGGAATCGCGGGGGAAATTTACTATCTCACCGTTCTGATCCTCTTCATATTTCTCCTGATATGGCGGTATCTGCTCGAGATCTACATAGAGAATTATCCGGCCAAGAGAAACATTCTCATCCTCGGGGGCGGGGAAATCGCAGTCGAAATAGCCAAGCTGATCGAGGGCTCAAGAAGGACCGGGTTCAACCTGATCGGTTTTGTAAATCGTGAAAAAATTGGAATCGTATCCAATCCATTGTTGATAACGGATAGCTGGGATTTTGACGAAATAACGAGAATAGTCATAGAGAGAAAGGTTAATGAGATTGTCGTCGCACCAGCCGACAGGAGAAAGAATATACCCGTTCGAGAACTGCTTGAGCTTAAGATCAGAGGTATCCGGGTGCTAGAGTGGCCCGAGTTTTATGAGAAGATGACAGGGAAAATACCGGTTAAAAACCTTCCCCCATCATACTTCGTGTTCAACGAAGGATTTCATGTAAACATTGGGAGGAATATTCTTACTAGATTTTTATCGTTTATATTTTCTACTGTTGCAATTGCTTTTTGCATTCCGCTGATTCTATCTGTTGCCGTATTTATCAAAATAGGCTCAAGGGGGCCTGTTTTCTTCCTCCAGAACCGTGTTGGAAAAAACGGGAAAATCTTTAAACTAATAAAGTTTCGAACAATGATTAAGGATGCAGAGTTTGATACGGGGCCGGTATGGACGAAAGATGAGGACCCACGAGTAACAAAGATTGGTAGGTTGTTGAGAAGATTCAGGATCGATGAAATTCCACAGTTTATAAATGTTCTGAAAGGCGAAATGGATTTGGTAGGGCCAAGACCCGAAAGGCCCGAATTTGTAGAGATACTAGAAAAGGAGATACCTTATTACTCGCTGAGGCACTCCATAAAACCGGGGGTTACAGGATGGGCTCAAGTGAAATTTTCTTACGGGTCTACCATCGACGAATCAAGGGAAAAACTAGAGTACGATCTCTTTTACCTGAAGAACAGGTCTTTCAAACTTGACAGTTATATTCTTCTCAGGACAATAAAAATTATGATACTCGGAAGAGGATCAAAATAGACCATATCTATAGGAAATTGTATTCTTCCCTTCTGTTTAAGTGATAAATTAAAACACAAAAGTTCAATCCAAGGAAAAAGAATTGCTCATACTCATTGACGGCCATGTTCACATACATGACTGTTTCGATATCGATTGTTTTTTCACTTCGGCCTTTGAAAATTTTAGAATTCATGCCAAGGGACAGGGGAGGGAAGATTCCTTTATATCTGTGCTATGCCTAACCGAAAGCATATATGATAACTGGTTTTCTCGTTTAAAGAGTTGTGCGCAAAACAAGGCTGAACATCCGAGTAGAAAGATTTATGAATGGAAGGTTGCCACAACGGGCGATCCGTTGTCTTTGGAATTAAAAGGTGGTAAGGGCGAACTCGTTTATATTTTAGCTGGAAGGCAAATTGTTACTGCGGAGAGACTTGAAGTCCTCGCACTGGGAACAGATAGCAGGTACATAGATGGAGAATCTCTAATTACTACAGTTGAATCAGTTCTAAGAGACGATGCGATCCCGGTAATCCCCTGGGGTTTTGGAAAGTGGTACGGGAAGAGAGGGGACATATTGAAAAAACTCATTGAATCGCATGATGAGCATACAATTTTTCTGGGCGACAACGGTGGAAGGTCTTCCATTTTGCCATATCCATCCCATTTTCGACTCGCTGAAGCAAGGGGAATCCGAATACTTCCCGGAAGCGATCCGCTACCCTTTCCACACGAATCAAAAAAACCCGGTAGTTACGGGTTTGCCGTATTCGGAACGATAGATTGTGCTAGACCGGTAAGTGATCTGAAAAGGATCATACTAGATCCTGCTGTCCGACTGGTTCCATACGGGAAACCTGAAACACTTTCTCGCTTTATCCGAAATCAATGTGCCATGCAGATGCTAATGAGAAATTCCAAAAAGGATTTGGATTCACAATGAAAGCATTGGTTATAGCCCCACAACCCTTTTTTTCTCCCCGTGGGACTCCATTGAGCGTCTATTACCGGACCCTGGTTGCTGCCGAACTTGGCGTCCAAATCGACCTGTTGACCTACGGCGAGGGATGGGATGTGGATATTCCCGGAGTTCGTATCATCAGGATTCCCCGATTTTCATTCCTTGGCAATGTTAAGATCGGCCCCTCATGTTTAAAGCTTTTTCTAGATCTGTTCATAATCGCATGGACGTTTGGCCTCCTTCTAAAAAACAGATATGATTTTGTTCATGCCCATGAAGAGTCAGTTTTTTTCTGTCGATTTCTCAAACCGATTTTCAAATTCAAATTGATATATGACATGCACTCTAGCCTTCCTCAGCAGCTGACCAATTTTAAGTTTACGAAATCTCGGTTTCTCATAGACCTATTCAAGAAACTGGAAGACACGTCTCTTAAGGCGGCCGATGCAGTGATAACTATCTGCCCGGATCTTGCCAATTATGCAGACACGCTGATTCATGAGAAAGAAAAGCATCTATTGATAGAAAACTCCATATTCGATCAAGTAAAGCTTCTCCCACAAACTACTAAAAAAGATCAAACCTACACTGGAACGGGTGATGGTGATACGGCTATTGATTTGCCTGAAGGAAAGCGTTTCGTTGTTTACGCTGGCACGCTTGAACCATACCAGGGTATCGATATATTGATCAAAGCATTCAAAGAAGTTGATGCCAAAGACGAAAGCGCGCTTTTACTCATTGTGGGCGGCACGAAGCAGCAGGTTGAATATTACAGACAGATGACAGAAAAGGCGGAGATCGAAAAGTCGGTCATCTTTACGGGACGTGTCTATCAAACAGTTGCGAAGCACTACTGCAATCTCGCCTCCGTGCTGGTTTCCCCTCGCAGCGACGGTACCAACACCCCCCTCAAGATTTATGAATACCTCTACAGCGGTATTCCCATGGTTGCCACAGATATCTATTCACACACGCAGGTACTGGATAACAATGTTTCTTTCCTGGTAAAGCCCGAACCAGAAGATATGGCGAGAGGGATTCTTGCCGCATTGAATTCTAACCAGGAAAGGGAACGCGTAGTCGAAAATGCACGTCTCTTGTATGAGCAAAAATACTCACGAAATGTGTACGAAGATAAAATGAGGAGATTATTAGAGATTATTGCCTGATGTGCGGAATTACCGGTATAGCAGCCTTGCGTGGCGCTTTACCTGCGACACTCGAGCAGTTGAAGAAGATGTGCGATACGATTATCCACCGTGGACCTGACGACGACGGAATGGGCATTCAGGATGGAGTCGCAATGGGAATGCGCCGCCTCTCTGTAATAGACGTTCAGGGAGGAAAGCAACCGATATTCAACGAAGACCGAACAATTCGCATTGTGTTCAACGGGGAGATCTATAATTTTCGGGAAATGAGAAGGGAACTGGAATCCCGGGGGCATATATTTAAGACGAAAACAGACACCGAAGCCATCGTTCACGCATATGAAGAATACGGAGCGGATTTCCCCGCATATCTGAATGGAATGTTTGCAATTGCGCTCCACGATATGAGAAATCGCAAACTTTTTCTTGCAAGAGACCACATTGGAATCAAACCCTTTTATTATTCATATAATGGAAAATACTTTATCTGGGGTTCTGAGATAAAGGCAATTCTTGCAAGCAATCTAATTGAGCCCGAACTCGATATCGATGCGCTTGGCGAGTTTTTATCCTGGGAATATGTGCCGGGAAAGGCAACCCTCATCAAAGCAATAAGGAAGCTCGAGCCGGCGAGTATGATCGAAATTGACCTTGACCGGCCTTCTTGCAATCCCAGAAGTTACTGGGATGTCCCCGTTTACGAGAATTTGGAAATCAAGACAAGTAAGGATTGGGAGGATCTGACTGAAGCAAAGATCAGAGAATGCGTGCAGAGGCAACTGGTCAGTGATGTTCCCCTGGGGGCATTTTTATCAGGGGGAGTAGACTCTTCACTGGTTGTCGCCTCGATGGGGAAAGCGAAAACTTTCAGTATCGGTTTCGATGATCCCACCTACAACGAGTTGCATTGGTCTCGAAAAGTAGCGGATCATCTTGATCTAGAGCATATAACGGAGATTATAAATCCAAATATTGAAGAGCTATTTCAGCACCTCATATATTTTATGGATGACCCGATAGGGGACTTTTCAATTTTTCCAACGTATCTCGTTTCCCACCTTGCACGGAAACACGTAACCGTATCGCTGAGCGGGGATGGAGGAGACGAGCTGTTCGGTGGGTACGAGACCTATCTAGCTGAGCAGAAGGCGCAGCAATACGCTCACCTTCCGTTAGTAATCAGAAATAAATTGATTGCTCCTTTGATAAAATCGCTGAGACCGACTTCCGCCAAAAAGGGGCTCATAAACAAGATAAAACGATTTGTTGAAGGCTTTGAACATCCCGGGACCTTATCACATGCCCGTTGGAGGATCTTCCTCGGGGAGGAAGGGCGCAAAGATATTTTTACTGAAGAAGCTGCATCCGAACTGGTAACGCCACCGGGCAAGCATATTCACGACCTTTTTCAACGGGCCGGTAATCTATCCCCGTTAAACCGGAGCCTTTATGTGGACCTAAAAAGCTATCTCCCTGATGACATTCTCGTCAAAGTGGATCGCATGTCGATGGCCGTGTCTTTGGAGGCGCGTGTTCCGTATCTTGACACGGGATTGGTTGAACTGGCTTTTCAAGTTCCAGAGTCCTTGAAAGTCAATAACACGCAGACAAAAGTCCTCCTGAAAAAAGTCGCGGCACGCCACATTCCAAGAGAGTGTGTCTATCGGCCGAAGGAGGGTTTCAGCATCCCGATCAAAACGTGGCTCGGAACCGAACTCCGTCCGCTGATGGAAGAACTTCTGAATGACAATAAGTTGGAAAAAGAGGGTCTTTTCGTACCGTATGAGGTCCAAAGATTAAAAGACGAACACCTTGAGGGGAGGGCTAATCACAGTCACATAATCTGGTCACTGATGGTTTTTCAGGCATGGCGCAGACGCTGGTTGCAGGGTCATGCATGACAAAGACTCTTGTTACAGGTGCATCTGGATTTACCGGAATGGCTCTTTGTAACCGATTGGTCAGGGATGGGGAACAGGTAACCGCATTTGTTAGGCCCACGAGTAAGATCGAGGAACTAAAAAGTATCGGCGTTGAATTACGACAGGTAGATATTAAAAACCGGGACGAGGTGCTGGATAACTTTTCTGATGTGGCAAAGGTTTACCACGTTGCTGCTGCGTATCGTGCTGAGCACGCCGACTTAGATGAGTATCGCCTGGTGAACGTTGAGGCAACCCGAAATTTGCTCGAAGCGGCAAAGGAAAAAAAGGTCGCCCGATTCGTCCACTGTTCGACCGTAGGTGTTCAGGGCGAGATTGACGATCCCCCCGCAGACGAAGATTACCGGTTCAAACCCGGTGACCATTACCAGGAGTCCAAACTCGAGGGAGAGTTGCTGGCACGAAAATACTTCAACGATGGATTGCCGGGCGTAGTCGTCCGGCCTGTCGGGATTTATGGTCCCGGTGACACTCGCTTTTTAAAGCTCTTCCGGCCAATCAACAGGGGGTATTTCGTTATGATCGGTTCCGGTGAGGTCCTCTATCATATGACATACATCGATGATTTGGTGGAAGGTATAGTTCTCTGTGGCCGAGAACCCGAGGCACTCGGGAATGTGTTCACAATAGCAGGAGGAGAGTATACGACTATCAAGGAGCTGGTAAATCTTATTGCAGAAGTTTTGGGAAAGCATCGCCCCAGATGGAGAATTCCTTTCTATCCTGTCTATTTTGCTTCCCTGGTGTGTGAGAAAGTGTGTCGTGCGATAAATTTCGAACCCCCGTTATATCCTCGCCGCGTTGAGTTTTTTCATAAGGATAGGGCATTCAGTATAGAGAGAGCCAAGAGAATACTCGGGTATGAGCCGAGCGTGAGCCTCCTGGAAGGTTTAAAGAAAACGGCTTCGTGGTACCGGGAGCAGGGATTGATTTAAATGGGAAAGATCGAGAGAAATCCTACGGCGGCTGCGAGAGAATCATACGATTTGATCATTATTGGAGGGGGAATTTACGGTGCCATGCTTTCTCTGGAGGCCTCGCGAAGAAGGTTGCGCTCCCTTCTTATAGAAAGGGATGATTTTGGTGGGGCCACCAGCTATAATCACCTCCACATTATCCACGGAGGGTTGAGGTATCTTCAAAGTTTTGATTTCTACCGCTTTCATGAATCAGTAGACGAAAGAAAATGGTTTTTGAAAAATTTTCCTTACCTGGTTCATCCTTTGCCATGCTTGATGCCACTGTACGGGAAAGGCTTGCATCGCCCTTCAATACTGCGAATAGCAATGGTTTTTAATGATTTGCTTTCAAGCAACCGAAACCAGGGTATCTCAAGGGGAAAGCAGATTCCAAATGGATCAATAATTAAAGCGGAGGCTGCACGGAGAATATTTCCCGATATAGATATTCAGGGACTGCGGGGGGGGGCCGTATGGTACGATGCCCTGATTCCCGATTCTCAGCGTATCCTCATGGAAATTCTCAGAAAGTCATGCGCTCACGGAACAACCGCAATAAATTATACTGAGGCAACCAAACTGTTAACAACGGATAAAGGAGTTGCCGGTGTAATCGCACTAGATCACGAGACAGGAATATCCTATGAGTTCAAGGGAGAAATCGTTATCAATGCAGCAGGCCCATGGTGTAGAGATCTTTCCGCCTTGTTTGACCGGGATGTTCCGTTCTTGTTTAAACATTCAATTGCGTGGAATATCCTCTTTGAGAGAAAAGCACTCTCTGAGTACGCCCTCGCCATAACTCCCAAAAACCCCGGTGCCCAGACATATTTTCTTATTCCATGGAAAGGGGCTCTTTTGGCGGGGACAGGACATGCACCATATTCGTTTCATGAAAAAAAACCAGTTCCTCCAGAAGAAACCCTTTTAAAGTTTTTGGATGATCTGAACATCGCTATTCCTGGGTTAGATTTGAGTGCAAATGATATCCTTCACATCTATTCGGGGTATCTTCCTGTCAAAGAAGAGGGGGGAACGGCCTTGACGAAAAGGGAAGCAATATACAATCATGGCGTGAATGGCGGGCCAAAAGGATTATACACTGTTTCTGGGATAAAATTTACGACTTCCCGCATCGTGGCAGCAAAAATGCTGAACATGATTTTTCATGATATTGAAGGAGATATGATTTCGGATGATATTTTTTTTCCTAATACAGTCGGTCGGCGAGAAAAAAGTGGATTGTTCGATTTTGAATGGTACCCCAAGACTGATGATTCATCATGGAAAAAAGATATCGCCAGAATTATCGATGAGGAATCAGTAATCCATCTTGATGACTTGATACTTCGCCGCACCAACCTTGGTGATAATCCGGTTAGGGCTATGAAAATAGTCCCCCTAATATGCGATCTTTTTAAATGGGATTCTTCCCGGACGCAAGAGGAAGTTCGCAGGCTTAAAACCCAATATAATCAAAATAAATTTTCATGATTATTTTGCCTGCTGAAGGAGTTAAATATCGGTCAATTGCATAATTCTCACTGGCAAAATAACATCAATACATATCTCCATTTAGAACAAACGATGGAAAAGGCAAATGGAGAACAATAGATCGAAGATAAACGTGTTATTGCTCAATGACCATTTGGGATGGGACGGCAAGGTGATGCATGGAGTGGCAAAACTGTTCTCGCAATGGATTCCTGCATTCAACAGAGATAAATACAACGTTACACTTTGCATCTTGAGGAAAGAAGATCCTTTACATGACCATTTTCAGGCGCGCGGGATTGAGGTTAGGTTTTTGGGGAAGGGAAAATACGATCCTTCAACGCTTCGATCGCTTATCAGGGTTATCCGTGAAGAAAATATCGATTTGATACATGCTCAGCAATACGGATCGATGACATTTGGAAGACTTGCGAAAATAGTAACCGGAATTCCAATTCTCGTACACTATCATGATACGGCCTCTTATTATCCATTTGTTCAGAGATTGTCAGATCTGGTTTTAGCTCGATTTACCGATTCCGCCTTGGCTGTCTCGAATGCAGTAAAAAAATTCCAGATCGAGAACGGGAGGGCACACGGGGTGGATCCCGAGAAGATAACGGTGATGTATAATTGTGTTTCTCTTGATGATTTTAAAAATCCACATCCGGATCAGATCTCCACGTATAAAGAACAAATGGGAATACGCCCAGAATATAGGGTAGTTGGAACGGTAACAAGATTATATGAAGTTAAGGGAAATAAGTATTTTTTAGAGGCTGCAGCTGAAGTCTTAAAAATATTTCCCAAAACGATCTTTCTCATCGTAGGTGACGGTCCACTGCGAAGTGAGCTGGAAAGACTATCGCAAGATTTGAGTATACAGGACAGAGTTATATTTACCGGTTTTTCCGACATCGTGCCAAGATTGATCTCTATCTTTGATGTTAAAGTTTTTTCATCTTGGATGGATGGTGGATCCCCGTTACCGGTAATCGAGGCTATGGCTATGGGAAAGCCAATTATATCGACAAACGTTGTGGAAATAATTCAAGATGGGGTGACGGGGTTGATTGTTCCATCGAAGAATTCAAAAGAGATGGCAAGTGGTATTATCTCACTGCTCAAAAACGGGGAATTGTCCAAACGATTGGGCTGGAATGCGAAAGAGGAAAGCAAGAAGTATGACGTTTATCCATATGTCAGAAAGCTTGAAGAAATTTATGACAGCCTTGTAAACCGGACGGCGGAAAGAAGTTGAAACTGAGTTATCTTTTGATATCTAAGATCAGCGAGATTTAAATTCTGTGGAAGATAGAGGAAAGGAAAAGTTATTTTTCTTATTACGTCTTACTGCCAGTGTAGGAATACTCATATATCTCTTTTTGAAGATTGATCTCGGAAATTTCCCCGGCATCAAGGATTTCAATTTTTTATATATCGCCGGGGCAATCTTATCCATTTTCCTGGACCGGCTTTTAAATGCTTATAGATGGAGTTTATTAATTCGTTCCAAAGGGCTCGGAGTTAATTTTATCGAAGTTGTGAAAATTTATTTTAAGAGCAACTTTTTAGGTCTCATTTTACCTTCCAGCGTCGGGGGTGAGTTTCTCAAAGGATATGGACTTTATCAATCAACTTCTAAAGGTATCGATTCTGTATCCTCTATTATCGTTGAAAGAATTTTAGGGCTCATCGCACTCACATCCATTTGTGGTGGAAGTTACTATCTTTTCCAACTTCGGTTAATGAAGATCAAAGCTGTTATCGTTGTTGGCAATCTATCATTTTTAATTCTTTTGTCTATCATTGCCCTTTTATTTCTTGGCTATTTCCTGTTACCCAACCTTAAAAATACTTCCCTGCGGAACAGAGGGAGAATTTTTTCTTTGATAGTGAAAATATGGATAGCCTTCTACGATTACTGGAACGAAAAAAAGACATTGATTTCTGCATTTTTTCTATCCTTATCGATCCAGGCAATCAGGATTATATTAACGTGGTTAGCAGGATTAAGCGTTGGGATCACTTTAGAATTATCATATTTTGTGCTCTTTGTTCCTTTTATTGCACTGATAAGCATGATTCCCTTTTCGATAGGTGGCCTCGGGATTCAGGAGGGTTCTTTCGTTTACTTTTTCTCACTCACTGGAGTGAGTTCAGCGAAAGTTCTTGGAATGGCTATACTGGTAAGGATTTTAATCATAGCCTCTGTTAGCCCAGGTGGTCTCATATACTTAAAAGAAGGGTTGGGATCTGGTGAACGAAGAAAAAACAGGAAAATTTTTCATGATTCAGCGTGACAAACCTTATTCTATATTTCGCAAATTTCTGAAAGGGTCATAAAATGCCAAAAGAAAAGAGTGTTAACATCTCCATTGTGATTCCGGTATTCAATGAAGCCGATAACATAGGTAGGCTTTGTGAAGAACTATACAGTGTTCTGGAAAAAGAGCCTTCATGGGAGATAATTTTTATCGATGACGGCAGTAGTGATACGAGCTGGAAAGTTATAGAGGGTTTGTCAAGGGAAAAAGGAGGGGTAAAGGGCATTAGACTGTCGAGAAACTTTGGCCATCAATACGCTCTCTATGCTGGGCTGCAGAATTCTAAAGGCAAGGCAGTAATAACTATGGATGCTGATTTACAGCATCCTCCCGATGTTATTCCTAAACTTATCGAAGAATGGAAAAAGGGGAATAAAATAGTTCATACTCTGAGAATAGACCATGAAAACATCTCTCAGTTTAAAAAGGTTGCCTCTTATCTGTTTTACAAAATATTCTCATTTTTGAGCGGAGTGGAAATTTCAGCGGGCATGGCTGATTTTCGGTTGCTCGACAGGGTGGTGGTAGATGAACTTCTCAGGCTCAACGAGAGCGTTATTTTTTTAAGAGGGCTCGTGAATTGGATAGGGTTTCCCAGTTCACGAGTCCAATTTCAATGCCGCAACCGCTTTTCGGGTGATACCAAATATGACTTCTTGAGGATGGTTAAGTTCGCTTGGCGAGGTATTACCTCTTTTTCGATAATACCGCTTCGAATAGGGATTTTAATCGGCATTCTAACAAGTATTTTCGCTTTTTATCAGCTCGCTGAAACCATATATGTCAAGCTTTTTACCGATCATGCTGTGCCTGGCTGGGCCTCAACTGTTGGCGTTATAACGTTGCTGTTCGGCGTATTGTTCATACTCATCGGGTTATTGGGGGAGTACATTGGCTCGATACTGATTCAGGTCAGGGGGAGGCCCCGTTTTGTCGTGAGTGAAATGACCACGTCTGGCCCTTCACCTGGTATCTCGGATTATCGGTTACAAGAAATGGATAATCTCTCTATCGATATATCAGACGATCATAAAAACGGCATTGTAACAAAGGAGAAACTATGAGTCTTTCCATTCAAGAGGTTAATGCAAAAAACCTGGAGGAACACAATCAATATATTCTCTCCAGGCAAGATACAACTTTTGTGGATCGTTGGGAATGGCGCGAAGTGGTGGAAAAAACATATAACCTTCCCCATTATTGGTATATCGCCCGCAATAATGGAAAAATAGATGGATTTCTCGGTCTTACACTTTCAAAACATCCATTATTCGGTAGATATCTCGTTACAGCCCCGTTTGGGAGCCAGGGTGGATTTTACTGGGAGTCTCGAGATGCATTTGAGGGCTTAATCAACCAGGCGAATGAGTTGCAAGACAGCCTGGGTGCTCGATACATTCTCATTCGGCATATGGAAGGGCACACAAAGCCTCCCGCCGGCTGGGTCCAAGATCCTATTTATGCGACATACCATTTGCCTTTGAGTGGAGATTTGGAATCCTACAGGAGGGAAACCCTAAGTTCGAACACACGGAGCAAAATAAATCGATCTCTGAAAAAGGGGTTTGAGATAGCATTTGGTGGCAAAAACCTTTTGAATGAATTCTGGTTTATCATTAACAGGACAATGAGAGAGCTCGGTTCTCCATATCATTCGAGAAAATATCTAGAAAACGTCGTTGAAGCGTTCGGTCAGAGTTCGGAGATCGTTATATTGTACAATAATCGCAGGCCGATCGGCGGTGGGCTCTTCGTTTATCATCTCAATAAGTTGAATATAGTCAATGCTAATTTTCTGACCCAATTCAGGACTGCGTATGCGGGAGAATATTTTTACTGGTCAATTATTTTAGAATCCCACCAACGAGGAATAGCATGCATAGACATGGGACGGAGTTTGGTAAACTCTGGGAACGAGAATGCAAAAATGAAGTGGATTCCATCTCGTTTGCCACTCGCCTATTGGTACCGACTCTTACCGGGAATTGAATTGCCGAGAGTGAATCAGGACAACCCTCGATTCCAAACAGCAATAAAATTGTGGCAGCGCATGCCGCAGTTCTTAAACAATATGGTCGGACCAAAACTCATTTCAGGAATACTATGAGGGATAGAGAAATTAAAAATTATAAGAGAAAGAAGAAAAATATATGGATACTCGGGCTCACTAGTTCGGCTGTTTTTGGGTATCTTGCTTTTGCAAGTTTTGATTGGAATACGTTAAAGCTGACCATTTCATCGGTAGATCCAGTCCCCTTCCTGCTTTCGGGGATATTTATCGGTTTTTCATTTATCCTCCGTGCTTTTCGGTGGAATTTTTTCCTTCCTCAGAACGGGAGTTTTTCATTCCACTCACTTCTTTCGGGTGTTGCTATTGGATATTTTTTCAGCAACATTTTCCCGGTCCGTGTGGGTGATTTCATTAGGCCCGCTTATTTGGCCAAAGCAAACAGGGAACCCTATCAGATATGTCTCTACTCAATAGTTATTGAAAGGGTTTGGGAACTGGTCATTCTTCTTATTATTGCAGTAATCATGCTGAAATTTATCTATAGGGATTATATCGGGATGTTAAATATCAGTTTCCCTGTATTGTTTACATTAATAGTGTTCGGGATATTGTTTTTGATATTCGCGAGGCAGATCCTAAACTTCCTATTTCATGTAACAAAATTTTTTAAAATAAACTTCCTGTCGAATCTTATCAAAGATATTGCCTGTGCTTTTGAGGGCAATTTTAAGCTTAGCCGATTGGCTCTTGCCTTCCTATTGACCGTTATTATTTTTTTTTTAGAAGGGTTGTTCTTTGTTTTTATCCTGGAATCATTAGATCTTCCCATCACCTTTATGGGTAAATTTGCCGTAATGGTGATAACCTCATTAGCCCATCTTTTTCCTTCAGCCCCGGCAGGGATAGGAGTTTTCCACTATTTTTGCCAATCCAGTATCGTTATGTTTGGCGTAAGTGGTGATGTTGCAATATCCGCTGCCATATTAATCCACGCGTACATAGTTGTTTTTGATTTTATATTCGGAATTGCCTGTATAGTATTCGGCCCTTTGAGGATAAGCGATGTTTTAAAGAATGAATCAATTGCAGGTTGAGTGGCATACGGATATTAATTTTTCCTGTTTTAACAAGTGAAATAAACAAACTCTATTATCCAGAATGGAAGGCGATAAAGATAGATGAAAAAATTGATAGTACATGCAGATGATTTCGGCCTTTCTCCTGAAGTCAACGAAGGTATCATTCGGGCGATTTCTGAAGGCATCGTGACTTCGACGTCATTGATGGCGTCGGGGGAAGATTTTTTGGGTGCTGTTGAATTTATACGGATGAATCCACACCTTGATATCGGCGCTCATTTAACTTTGATTGCCGAGAAATCTGTTTTGCCCAGGGAAATTATTCCTTCCCTCGTAAACGAGTCCGGCAGGTTCAGGAGTAGTTCATATCGTTTTCTGACGGATTATCTGAAGAAAAAAATTTCCCTCACCGATGTGAAGAAGGAATTGAGGGCCCAAATAGAGAAGATATTGGATCAAAAGATCGTAATATCCCACATAGACAGCCATCAGCACATCCATGTTCTCCCGAAAATTCTGGAAATTGTCACGGGGTTGGCAGATGAATTTAAGATTAATTACATTCGAAATCCGAGGGAAAAATTTTCTTTTTCGAATATTTTTCAGGGTATGAGACCCAATCGGATGCTAATGCAGATTGGACTCAACCTATTCTGCCTTTACTCAAGGAAAAAGCTAATGCGCTATTCCATTGAAAATTTCTTCGGCTTTTATCATGCCGGTCGATTGTCCAAGAGAAATTTGATGCATATATTGAAAAAACAAACGAATGGTATAAGTGAGTTGATGTGTCATCCTGCCTTACACAGTGATGGAAGTACTCGGGAAAAATATTCCCACTGGAAATACAACTGGGCAGAAGAATTGAGCTGTTTGACAGACGAAGAGATAATAAGCTTTTTAGAGGAAGAAAAAATCGAATTGCTATCTTTTTCGGATTTAAATAAATTTTCCCCCTCCTCAAAAATACCTACAAGAAAATAAAATTTCCGGAGCAATCTTGAAAACAGCCAGATCTGATACATATATCAGGACTGAAAAAGAATCTAAAACCTCCATATCGATTTTATTCTTATTTATTATCCTCATTTATGCGGGGATAAGAATAATTGCCTGGAGCAATAATCATATTTTCCTGGAGGATCATGATAGTGTTGCCTTCTTATGGGATATGAGGGAACTGAGAACGTTCGATTTCAAAGCGATTGTTGATCTGCCAGCTGATGCAAACCCCTTTTACCGTTTTTTTGGGGCCCTATGCTCCCTGCCGGGATGGTCGGTTGAGTTTGGGGCACGCCTGTGTTCTTTCCTGTTCAGCTTACTTCTTTTAGCCTCTATTATTGGAATCGGGAGGCAGGTTTCAAGTTCAACTGGAATCGCTATTGGCCTCCTGATTTTATCTTTCAGTCCCGAATTTATCAGATTATCTTTCAGCATACTTACCGAGCCATCGTTTATCGCAACAGTCTATTTTGGAATCTGGTTGTTTTTAGCCCGCCATAAAAATCTGAGGTTATGGCAAGGATCACTTCTCGGATTGATTTTTGGCCTGGCATTCCTAAACAGACTAGAGGGGATTTTATTCCTAGGAATGATCCCATTATTTCAGCTAATCCACCTTATTTCAAACAAGGAAAGAGATTACACATTTAAGGCTTTTATAGGATGGTGTCTAATTTTTGTCATATCTTTTTCCCTTGTGGCGGCACCGCAGATTTTGCGGGTCAGTCATAAGATGGGGAGATTTTCATTCAACGGAAGAGAGGTCTGGTCTCTTTTGCTCAATCAGCCTGATGGAAGGTCGAAGACGGAAAAAATTTATGGTCTCAACTATAGTAAAGGACAAACGAATCTCGAGTATTTTCAAAGTAACCCGGAGGCGCTGAAGGAGTTGAAGTCTGAAATACCTTTTAAAGAGTATTTATTAAGAATTGGGAGAAACTTTAATCAGCTGTACCGAACACAATCGGGAGTATTGATCGGGCCGCTCGGGTTCATTTTTTTTGCTTTTGGTCTCGCTTGCCTTTATCAAAGGGGATATCGCTACGAGATAATATTGTTACTTACCTTCATTGGTTTCATTCTGGTTCCTCCCCTGATGCATAATGTGGTCATAAGGCATATAGCGATAATAGCACCGTTTATTTTTTTGATTGAAGGGATTGGGATTGTGTATCTTTCGGAGAAATTATTAAAATCAGAACCTGGTTCATCAGCAAAAATAAATGCCATTGCCATTGCATTTCTTGTTATTTTGTTTGGTGCGTCATTTGCCCCCTTCTATAAAGCTATTGCCAAGCCTCTACATATTAAAGATTTTAAGAACTACAAGAACTACTATAAGGTTCTTGAGAGTTACCGCGAGCCGGCAACGATAATCAGGGAGATTTCTGAAAATGAATTGAAGCGGATTCCCAATATAGTAACGCAGAAGATCCATATCGCCTATGTTGCTGAGGGGAGTGTTTTGCCGATGCCTTACACAGATTATGATAGCCTTGTACATTACAGCAGGATAAATAACGCCGATTTTCTGGTAATACTTCACACGTCGATTGAAAAATTTCCTTATAAAAATAATTTTTTAACGAAAAATTCAGCTCCCGATTTTCTTTTACTCTACGAAGGGGTGGATTCTGACGGAAACAAAATGAGTTTATACCGTTTTATTGAAAAGGGATTGAATAACAGCAAGTAGTAGCCGTGATGGATTGCAGTATCTTAAGTCCTCATTTAGATAGCATTTCTAAACTGAGTGGATATCGTAGAAAGCATTTTTTATAATAGCAATAAGAATTAAATGAAAGCGATAATATCGCCATGGATATTTCGATAATTATCCCCATGTATAATGAGGAGGAATGTGTCCGTCCCCTTTACGATTCTATACTTGATGCTATTTCCCCCCTTGGAATTGAATTTGAGATAATAATCGTAGATGATGGCAGCAGCGACGATACCTTTGAGATTGGAAAAACGCTCGCCCGCAACGATAGCAGGCTCAGACTGATAAAGTTCCGGAAAAATTACGGTCAGACAGCCGCAATGTCTGCTGGCATTGACTATGCGAGGGGCAAGGTACTTGTAACGATGGATGGTGATCTTCAGAACGATCCCGAAGACATCCCCAAATTTATAGATAAGATCGAAGAAGGATTTGACATCGTTTGCGGCTGGCGATATATGAGGAGCGACAAATTGATAACCCGGATAATTCCTTCTAAGATCGCGAACTGGATGATCGGTAAAATAACGGGGGTACCAATAAAGGATAACGGGTGCTCCCTGAAGGCATATAGAGCCAAAATAATCAGGCATGTTCCCCTGTATTCTGATATGCACAGATTCATTCCGGCCATGGCCTCACTTGCTGGAACACGGGTGGCGGAATTGACAGTAAAACACCACCCTCGAAAGTTCGGAAAATCAAAATATGGATTATCGAGAGTTTATAAGGTGCTGATAGATCTGTTAGTCATCAAAACGCTCATATCCTTCACTGAAAGGCCGCTCAGGCTTTTTGCTTCAGGTGGCCTCATATCGATGCTGGTGGGTTTTGTAATGCTTATTTCCTCTTTTGCGGGGTTATTTTCTACAAGGGGGGAATTTGGTTTTATGATTGCCTCTGGAGCATTATTGTTTTTTGTGCTTGCATTTTTTCTCGCACTGATCGGCATGTTGTGTGAGCATACATTCAATACGGGAGATTTCAGAGAGTTATCCCATCTTAAGAGGAAGATGCAATAAACCTCTAAAATTAGGACAATAATCATGAATCAGGACAAAAAAGAAGAAGGGTTAATAAACAGGAAAGCTAAACTGTCCGTTATCATCCCTATAACGGAGCGCCATGATAACGTAAAAGAGATTTATTATGACTTCTTGGAAGCACTATCTGACCGTATTGTTAAACCCGAGTTTATCTTTGTGGTCGATGGGAAATTTGAGGAGGCATATCAAGATCTAAAATCCTTGAGGCAATCCGGCAAAGACCTGACTATAATCAGGCATTCAAGATCTTTCGGGGAGTCGACCTCCATTTCCGGGGCATTTAAACACGCAACGGGAGATTTAATTTTGACTCTCCCATCCTATTATCAGGCTGAAGCAGCTGAAGTAATGAAGCTTTTCGAAAGCATTGACGGTTATGATTTGGTAATCGGGCGAAGATGGCCGAGAAACGATTCGCAGTTTAATCAATTTCAGACCAAACTCTTTCATGTGCTTGCTAAATCGATAACGGGTGTAAATATGAATGACATAGGATGTAGCATCAGGCTCATGAAAAGATCGGTGCTGGAGGAAATTGATCTATATGGAGACCTTCACAGGTTTCTGCCGATGTTGGCTGATAAGCAGGGTTTTAAAATCAACGAGGTAGAAATCAGACAGTCCTACAGGGAAAAACGTTTGAGGACCTACCCGTTTGGTGTCTATTTAACGAGACTGATTGACCTTCTTACGGTGTTTTTTCTTGTAAAGTTTACGAAAAAGCCCCTAAGGTTTTTTGGTCTTGCAGGGACCGCAATTCTGTTGCCTGGCTTACTATTGACATTTTATCTGGTGGCCGGGCGAATACTTGGGAAATTCGGCCTTAGCGACAGGCCTCTTTTTCTGCTCGGGATATTGCTTATCGTGTTGGGAATTCAAATATTCGCTATCGGCCTGGTAGGTGAGATTATTACATTCACCCATTCGAAGGAACTGAAGGATTACAGAGTAGAGGAAACTATCAATTGAAGCGGCAAACCATCTTCCTTTCCGTCAATGAATATCAGATGAAGAAATTTATCAGAAATTGATTCCAGGAGTTTTAAGATACCTCATTCCGTCCATTACAATTACTTGAGTCGAAAATTATTATATGGTTTGCTGATTTCCTTTCTTTTAGCTGCCATCTTTTTGCGGGTACATAACCTGGGAAAATTTGGTTTTTGGACCGATGAACTTTTTCATGTCCTTGCAGCGGAGTCTATATTGGAAACGGGTTCTCCTGTTATTCCTTACGGTATGGGGTATCAATCTTATGAAAGGGCATATCCTTTTACAAAGATCGTGGCTTTGTTTTTCACGTGGTTTGGGAAAAGCGAAGCAGTGGCGCGAATTCCATCTGTTCTATTCAACCTTATTTTTATATTTGTCGGCTTCTTTATCATCAAGTACCTCTTTAATGTTCATCTTGCGCTCGTGTACACGTTTGTGATGG
>JABAOH010007614.1_pt1 | contig 23016 bp, 22 predicted proteins | sample 7062181 | NCBI WGS metagenome assembly JABAOH01 (sample SAMN14538630, study PRJNA623070) | marine sediment metagenome | biome: marine biome [ENVO:00000428]; feature: marine pelagic biome [ENVO:01000023]; material: deep marine sediment [ENVO:00002113]; isolation source: pool of 5 deep marine... | reverse complement strand
TACTACATCCACATCAACGATAATGATCGGAAATGGGACTGGGATCTTATCCCGGCAACTCGAAACCTCTGGGATTATCTCGAGATGTTCTTCTACTTGAAGAAATTCAACTACGAGGGGTGGGTGACGTCGGATATGAGTCCAATGCGACTCGACCCAGTGAGAGCCTTTGAGCGAACCATTGCGACCACCGAAAAAATGATAGAGATTGCCAATGAGGTGGATTCGGAAAGGCTCTTTGCCATGATGGGGGAAGGGAGAATATTAGAAACCCTGGAATGGCTGGAGAATAATGTTTTGCGTTAGCTTCTTAGGATACGGAGTTACCCTCTTAATAAAATAGGCCAAGAATGAGGACCAAAGGGCAACGGAAGATAGTTGTTTCTGTCGCGCCTGTCGGGAGAAATATCTCTCCACCTTCGATAAATCCCCTCACACCTGAGGAAATTGCGGAAGAGGTTATTGCCTCTGCTCGCATTGGAGCGAGCATGGTTCATCTCCATGTTCGGGATCGAGAGGGGAGCCAGACCGAGAACTTAACTGAGTTTTCAAGAACCCTTGATCTTATCATGGAGGGTGCAGACATTATCATTCAGGGTTCTACGGGGGGTCTTTCCACCCTTTCCCTCGAGGAGAGATGTGTTTCTCTGAATGATCCACGGGTGGAGGTTGCTTCCCTTAACATGGGATCAGTCAACTTTGGGGAAAACGTCTATATCAATACCCTGCCGGATATTCGATTCTGGGCAAAGAAAATGGAAGAAACCGACATAATTCCGGAGCTTGAGATATTCGAGGGAGGTATGATAGCCAATGTTTCAACCCTTCTCCAGGAAAAGACTCTCTCCCCTCCTCTCTATTATAATTTTTGTCTTGGTTTCCATGGTGCGTTGCCGGCCCATCCTGAGAACCTTTTCTTCCTGAAAAATATGCTACCCGAAGGAGCGCTGTGGGGAGTAGTTCATGATGGAATGAATGATTTATCACTATTGGCAACTGGACTGGGAGTGGGAGCCTCTGTAGTTCGAATCGGATTTGAAGACAGTGTTTATTACGCCGCAGGTAAAGCAGCTGAAACGAATGCTGAGCTTGTGAAGAAGATCGTTTCGCTTATTCGTCATATCGGTTGTGAACCAGCCAGTCCCCAAGAAGCAAGGGAGATTTTGAAAACAAAAAAATGATGCTGCCCATAGCGAATCGGCCATAGTTGGATTTGACTCGATGTCAAAAAGTGGCCTTCAAAAGCTGAGTCGCGACCTAAATAAATGTGGGGAAAACTGCAAAATGGAGAAATTAGGAACCAAACACAAGACCCTGGACAATGTTATCTACAAAAGACTTAAGTCGATGATCATTGAGCGAAAGCTTAAGCCTGGCGAAAAAATATACCAGGACAAATTGGCTGACGATTTGGGGGTGAGCAGGACACCCTTAGTGAGCGCTCTTAAGAAGCTCGAACATGAAAAACTGATAAACGGCATTCCTCGGCGGGGTTTCTTTGTCCGTGATTTTTCCAAACGGGAAATGATCCACATCTTCGAACTCCGAGAAGTCTTGGAGGGACTGGCGGCAAGAAAAGCTTCAACGCGGATCACTGATGGCCAAATCCAAAGGCTTGACAGCTTTTTCAGTGAATTCAAAACACAAGATGATCTTAAGGACTGTAAGAAATATAGGGAAGAGGATCGACGTTTTCATAATTTCCTGCTTGAAATCGGAGGGGAAGAGATCCTGTCAAGCATGCTCGAAACCTACAACATACTTACACTAGCCTATCAGTTCAGGGACCGCGAGGGATTGGTGAGACCCCCGGAGGAGACCATCCACGAACACCGGGCGCTCATCAAAGCCGTCTGCGATAAGGATCCCACAAAGGCTGAGGAATTAGCCCGTCTGCATATAAAGCTCAGTATCGACAAAATGATACGGGACCTCGAGCAGGAAGATACCGGAACATCTCATGAGGCTTGGTGAGTCTTGGCAAGCATCAGATCATAGGAGGATTAAGCTTTCCAAGAAGGGGGGTGGTAAGGCAAATGAATTGATAAGGGAAGTCAGCTTTTGGAGAGAGGGGGTGGTAAAAAAGTCGGGTCTATGACGTAAAGCAAGGGCAGAAGATTGGTTTTCTTCTTTAGAGAAAACCCGAAAAGGAGGGTACCATGAAAAAGTCTTTCGTATTTGTTTTGGGATTGGCTGTGGTCCTTTTGTGTGCGCCTGTCTACGCCGAAGAATGGCCCACACGAACGATAAATATTATTGTATATGCAGCGGCCGGAGGAGCCACTGACTTGAGCAACAGGGCCATAGCTGAAGGCCTGAAAGAACCCCTCGGTGTTGATGTCGTCGCCTCAAACATGCCGGGTGCGATGGGCGGAACGGCCGTGAATTACGTGTGGAATGCGAAACACGATGGCTATACTTTTGCTGGGGTGTCTGAGGGTTACCTTGCGCAGTGTGTTCTTGGAATCCATCCCACCACGGCGAGAGATTGGGAGTGGTTCATGGTTGGAGGAACGCCCGGACTGATTTCGGTGAAGGCTGGGTCTCCTTACAAGGACTTCCAGCAGCTCTATGATGACGTTAAGAGCAAACCCGGGCAGATCAGTATCGCGACGTCAATCCCGGGATGTATCTGGCACATACAGTGGTTAACCGCTAAGAGTTATGGGGGCTTTGATCTGAAATTTGTCCCTTATAAAGGAAGCTTCCCCTCTCAGACCGCCTGCATGACAGGCGAAATAGATGTCGTGTGGACAGGCCTCGGCGAGCAATCGGAGTTCGTGAAGGGTAGAAAGCTGCACCCCCTTGCCGTCTACGATACGAAACCACTGGAATTTGCGGGGCTGACAGTTCCTCCAATTACCAAGTACATACCTGAGCTGGAAAACGTTATGCCCATCAAGCAGTTCGTGGGTTTCGCACTTCCATCCGATACGCCCAGGAGTATCCTGGCTAAGGTCACGGATGCCTTCCAGGTGGCGATGAAGCATAAGGCGGTCGCAGATTATGGCGAGATGAAATACTCTGAACTCTACGGGTATTACGGTGAGAAGTCCAAGACAGTAGCCATAAATCAGCAAAAGGTATTTGCCTGGTTGCTCTATGACGGCGGTATTGCCAAGAAATCCCCGGCGGAATTTGGTATTCCTAGGCCATAGTGAATTTACCCCCGCCCCATGGGGCGGGGGTATTCATCTTGAACCATCCGCCCTTCCGTGTCGCAAGACATAATCTCACACCAGGACTACTTAAGCGCCATAATTAAATGGAAATACGATTTCTCGCTCGAAGGGACGGGTTTTCTTTAACACATTTGTGAACCTCGAAAGCAGAGGAAGAGGATAACTCATGGAGGACAAGAGAGATTTAAGGAGAAATGACCTGATCGCTTCCTTAGTCCTGCTGATCACGAGTATTTTCGTGCTGGGCGACAGCATCAGAATGATCTTCTTTGTAAAGGTCCCGGCAATTGAGAAAGCAGGGTGGTTCGTTGCCCCAGGCTTCTTCCCCCTTATTTTAGCAGTTGGTCTGATATTGATGTCTCTGATCATGGTCTCAATCTCGTTGCGGGAAGGCGGTAAGGGAGCGTTTCCGGGTTGGGAGAAGGTAAGAAACTCCTTCAAGTCCAAGGATGAGCTTATCATGGTAGCCGAGATCGCGCTCCTATTCTTCTACGTCTTCGTGCTTATCGGAAACATACACTTTGCCATCGCGAGCTTTGTATACCTCCTTCTCGCCATGTGGATTGTGAGGGCCACCTCCTGGTACAAGATATTGATTATTTCCGGGGTTGTGTCTATCGCGGTTGCCTATCTATTCGGGAACCTCTTCAAAATACCACTACCATGATGAGAGGAAGATGAGCAATGGAAGCGTTTTGGTCGAGTTTGGTTCATCTAAGCACGAGCCCTACAATTATAATGGTAATGCTCTTTTCTATTACGGTGGGGATTATGGTAGGCGCCCTTCCAGGGCTGACCGCCACTATGTCTATAGCCATCTTGGTGGGACTTACCTATAGCCTCTCTCGTGATCTATGTTTCACGGTCATTATGGGTGTGTACGTGGGTGCTATCTATGGCGGCTCTATAACCGCCATCCTTCTTAATATACCAGGGACAGGGTCTGCTGCCGCCACTGCTCTTGATGGACATCCGTTGGGAGTGCAGGGTAGGGCGAGCTATGCAATCGGCATGACACGAACCGCTTCGATTATCGGTACCCTATTTGGACTACTCATGCTCCTCACCATCGCGCCACTGCTTGCAAAGATTGCATTACTCTTTACATCAGTAGAGTTGGCCCTTTTGGCCCTTTTTGGTGTCCTCATTTCCGGATTTGTGGCAGCAGAAGATCTCAAAATCAAGGGATGGATCGCGGCCTTCTTGGGGATGCTTGTCGCCTGTATAGGAATCGATGATCTCCACGGGTATTTCAGGTTCACATTTGACATACAGATGTTGATGGCCGGCATCTCATTTGTACCAGTTATGATAGGTGTTTTCGGCATTCCACAGGTATTGGACAATATGAGGCTCGTGTTGCCACCCAGGATAAAACAGACGGGCAGCCTACTGCCAAAATGGAGGGATTTCTCCAGGTATATTCCCCTGAGCTTGAGATCTGGCCTCATAGGAACGGGAATTGGTATTATCCCTGGTGCGGGAGAAGATATCGGCGCGTGGATGGCCTATTTTGCGGCGAAGGCGACGAGCAAAGAGAAAGAAAAATTCGGTAAAGGGTCTACCGAAGGGATCATTGCGGCTGAGACGGGTAACAACTCTGCAATTGGTGGAGCACTAATACCGCTTCTGACGCTGTCCATCCCTGGGAGTCCACCGTCAGCCGTTCTTCTTGGAGCATTGTTACTGCATGGCATACGGCCCGGTCCAATGTTGATGTTCGAGTTTCCTGGTTTCCTTCAGGAAATGGGCGCCATAATGTTCCTTGTTGCCCTGTTGCTTTTCGTGTGCGGCCTCATAGTCGCCAAGTTCTTTATCAAGGCACTCGATATTCCCCCAAAAATCCTGATGCCTATTGTCGCGGTTCTCTCGGTGATCGGATCCTATGCCGTCAATATCAGGATATTCGACATTCAAATCATGATCATCTTTGGAATCATCTACTTTTTCCTTTTTAAACTTAAGTATCCCGTTGCCCCTTTCGTGTTGGGCGTCATCCTCGGACCCATGATAGACGAGAACCTGAGAAGAGCCTTTTGGGTTCACGGCGGTCTCTTGCCTGTTCTCACCAGACCTATCGCCCTGATTCTTTTTATCGGATTGATAACTATGGTAGCCACACAATTTGAGTGGATCAGAAAGCTTTTCCGAAGAAAGGCCGCCAAAACCTGAACTGAAAGCGGGTTATTATTTTTAGACTGCCCATTTCGATGACCCCTTTTTCGACCATTCTCTTAATGATCTTAGACCAGATTCTTAGATGAAGGTGGTTCACGCAATGGGCGAGAGGAATACACCTGAAAACATGGAAGAAGCAATGGGGGTGTGGAATAATGGAATATAGGCGTCTCGGAAGGTCCGGTTTGAGAATATCCTCTCTGGTTGTGGGCACGATGAATTTTGGTGGTCCCACAGAGAAAGGTGAGTCCTTCAGAATAATCGACGCAGCGATTGAGGCTGGTATCAATGTGTTTGATTCCGCGGATATTTACGCCGATGGCGAAAGTGAGAGAATCCTTGGGGAAGCCCTTGTAAGGAACGGGAAAAGAAGAGATGTTCTTGTCACCACGAAGACTTTCCAGCGATCAGGACCGGGACCGAACGACTTTGGGAATTCTAAACACCACATCTTCGAGAGCTGTGAGAATAGTCTCAGACGATTAAAGACGGATTACATTGACATCTACTTTCTTCATCGGACCGATTTTGATGTGCCCCAAGAGGAATCCCTGGGCGCACTGGATCTATTGGTGAAACAGGGAAAGGTGAGATACATCGCCTGCTCCACGCACCCTGCCTGGAGGACGGTCGAAGCGTTATGGATCTCAGACAGGTACCACTACCCAAAATTTATCTGTGAGCAGCCACCGTATAACTTGTTGGACCGACGCATTGAAAATGAAATCATCCCCATGTGCAGCGTCTATGACTTGGGAATCATCACCTGGTCCCCCCTTGCGCAGGGGGTTCTGGCGTGCCGGTACGAGGACGCGTCAAACCTCCCGGAGGGGAGTAGAGGGACCCAAAGGGCTTTTTATGCAGAGCGCATAACACAGCAAGGAATCGAGGTTAGCTTTAAATTGGCTAAGAGGGCTGCTGAAAAAAGATGCACCGTTGCGCAGTTTGCCGTCGCCTGGGTTTTGAAGCAACCAGGAATCACCGGTGCCATTATTGGACCAAGGAATCTGGAACAATTTGAGAGTCTACTGCCCACTGTCAACATACAGCTTGAGGAAGCTGACTTTAGGTTCTGTGATGCACTGGTCCCTCCAGGATCCTACGTTTCAAACCACTTTAATACGTCGAACTGGATGAAGTAGTGCGAGGGTAATACAAAGTCCCCCTGGCTTGTAGAAAAGGGAAAAGACCTTAACTGTGTCCTGATAGCAAAGGGGAGATAATGGATCAGGTGATTTCAATCAGCACAGCGGCTTATGATGGCCATGATCTCGCGACCGTGCTGAGGGAAGTATCTCAACTTGGCACAGGTTTCGTTGAACTGGCCTATATCCAGGGTTATGTGGAAACCTTCAGTGAATCATTCTTTTCCGATTCAAATGCCGGAATGATCTGTGGGCTCCTATCCGATACGGGGCTTTCTTGTCTTGCTTTTTCGGCCCATATGGACCTCACGACGAAGGGGTCGGTTGATGCCTTCAGACGAAGGATGGGTTTTGCGAAACGGGTCGGGGCGGATATCATTATTTCCAATGCGGGGCCTCGCACGGGACAGGATCAATTTATGAGGAATATTGAGCAATTGGCCGAATTCGCGAGTTCGACGGGTCTCGTCATTGCCCTGGAGAATCCTGGCGACGGGATAGCGAATATCACTGATTCAGGAAAGGCGGGCGCATCGATTATCAAGCAGATTGGTTTGGAGGCTGTAAGGCTCAACTACGACTTTGGTAATGTTGTCTCCCATCTATACGAGAAGACCAGACCGGAAGACGATTTCCTGCACGCTCTCCCTTTTTCGGCTCATTTCCACATCAAAGATGTTATTTCAGATGAGCAGGGGTGGTCCTTCACAGAGATCGGGAAGGGATCTATTGATTATGAGTCAATTCTTCCAACACTGGCAGCCCAGCCACAACCCCTTCCGCTATCTCTTGAAGTTCCACTAAGGGTGACGAGAGCTCCAGACGCATCACCAAGGAGGTCCAACTCCCTAGTCCCACTCGATGAAATCCGAAGCGTTCTCAAAGGCTCTCTCGATTATTTGAAAAGAATGCTCCCGAAACAGACGGCTCCCCCGTAGACACATGAGCTCTTTAGGTGGGGAGGTCCGTGAGGATTATTTCTGGGCTCACGCCTTTGAAAAGGTCCGATCCATCCCTTCCTTTGCCGCCCTTTCGAAATCAGACAGCGCCTCGGGGAGGGATTTTCTGTTGTGCTCAGCTTGCTCCAGAGCCCTCACAACTGGCGAAGGGGTATCGACCAGGGGTTTGTTTCCGACCGAAGTTTCTTTTGCGCAATCTTCGATTCGATCCAGACGATACATCAGCGCGGGTAACTTTCAAGACACTGAGGGTTTTCTTTGCGCTCTCTGGGGTAACGGTTTGGAGGGATATTTTTGCACAAAGGCACAGCCGAGGAATTTGTCAGCGGAAGAAGAGCTTCCTCGATCAATAATAGGGCATTTATGTCGTTTTGCAGCACAGAGGTCCCTATTTGACTGTCAACTATGGCCATGGTATTTGATCCGAGAGGATGGGAGCCGAAGGTATGATAGAAAACCGTATAGGTTTGCATCGCAAAAAAGAGACTTGAAGTCCATTTCGACATGCAATATCATTTCTTGTTGATTGGGCAGCATAGCCACCCTGTGACCATGATGAAAGGCTTCCGTGCGATTGTCCATGAGAATACATCCGTCAAAGAGGCTGAGAGCATCTGCGAGACCGAAAAGAAGGCCGGATGAGGGACGTTCAGAAAATGGTCGTCGAAAATCTATATGATGAGAGGGATTCACGAGAATCTGTGGAGAAATACCCATCTGTTCCCGCGGAACTCGCGCTCCGAGTTTACACGTCTCGTCTAATTGGCAGAGACACAAATCTAGTCCTGCACGGTGGGGGTAACACCTCTGCCAAACTGAAGGTGAAAAGTATCGTTGGCGAGGAACAAGAGATCCTCTATGTCAAGGGGAGTGGGGTCGATTTGATGACCATCGAGCCGGAGGGATTCGCTGGCTTGGATCTCGCTCCTCTTCGTAAGCTTCGCAATCTGGAAACTCTCTCGGATGAGGAGATGGAGAACGAGTTGCAGATTCATAAGATCGCCTTTTCATCGCCAAACCCTTCCGTTGAGGCCCTGGTTCACGCCTTCCTTCCCCATAAATACGTGGACCATACGCATGCCGATAGCATTCTTATCTTGACCAACCAGAAAAATGGAAAGGACTTGGTCCAAGATGCGCTCGGATCCAGGGTTGCTGTTCTTCCTTATGTTATGTCTGGTCTGCCGCTGGCCAAAGGGTTAGTGGAAAAATATGAAGAAGACACCAATATAGAAGCCATTGTGCTTTTGAATCATGGGATTTTTACTTTTGCGGAGGAGGCTAAAACGTCCTATGAGCGGATGATTGACTATGTGAACAGGGCAGAATCATGTATCGACAAGAAGATACGGGGTAAGCCCCTTGTAACACCTCGCGTCGATGTCACCCCTCCCAGAGATGTGGTTTCGTCGGCTGCAAGGTTCGCCCAGGTGGTGCGCGGGGCCTGTGCCCATCAGGCTTCTGACGGCACGGTGCGAAGATTCTATACAGAGATTCGGAGTGAACCCGATATTCTAGAAGCCTCTCTTTCTGAAGAGGCCCATGACATATGCAACTCTGGAGTTCTTACTCCCGATCATGTCATTCGGACCAAGAATAGTGCCGTATTTATCAGGAGCGTCCCGGAAAATGACGATGATCTGAAGCGAATTGTTGAGGGATCTGTGAACGCCTATCGGAATGACTATGATCGATACTTCACCACGATGGTGAATACCAAAAGGATTGAGCGAAAGGAACTGGACCCTTATCCCCGGGTTTTTCTCGTTGCAGGGCTGGGTTTGGTTGCTCTTGGGTTCACCCGAAAAGAGGCACGTATCACCGCCGACATAGGCGAGCACACCATACGTGCAAAACTCCGGGCAGGCGCGCTAGGCGAATATGTGCCCATTGGTGAAGCTCACGTTTTCGATATAGAGTATTGGAGACTTCAGCAGAAGAAACTGGGTGGGACATCTCCACTTCCACTTCAGGGGCAGATTGCTGTTGTGACTGGTGGTGGAGGGGCCATAGGGCTTGGTATAGCAGACCGCTTGCTCGCGGCTGGAGCTGTCGTGGTAATATCTGACATCGATGAACCCCGTTTGGAAAAGGTCCATTCGATCCTGGCTTCAAGATATGGCGAGCATGAGGTGGAAGGAATCGTGTTCGATGTGACGGATTACAAATCCGTCCAAAAGGGTTTTGAGGAACTCAGCTGCAGGCTTGGCGGCATTGACATTGTGGTGCCCAACGCGGGCATCGCCCACGTGGCTAAGGTTGAAGACTTAGACCCGGAGAAGTTCGATCAGCTGATTGCTGTCAATATGAAGGGAACCTTCAACGTCATCAAGGCCTCTATCCCGATTTTCAAAAGGCAGGGAACGGGCGGAAATATAGTGGTGATCAGTACGAAGAATGTCTTCGATCCGGGTGCAGCTTTTGGAGCTTACAGCGCTTCCAAGGCAGGAGGCCATCAAATCTCAAAAATCGCGGCGTTAGAATTGGCCGAACTAGGGGTCAGAGTCAATATGATTAATCCGGATGCTGTATTCGGAGATGAAAAGATTTCTTCAAAGCTATGGGATCTCGTGGGACCTGAAAGAATGAAATCCAGAGGTCTCGATCCCGAAGGCTTGAGGGAGTATTATCGTCAAAGAAGTCTTCTGAAGGTCCGTGTGCTGGCTGAGCATGTGGGAAATGCAGTCGTTTTCTTTGCCAGCGAGCAGACCCCAACTACTGGAGCGACACTGCCAGTAGACGCAGGAGTTCCCGCAGCTTTTCCAAGATAAATCTAAGGAGGTCGTTTAATCGAAGCCTCAACTTTCCGCCTTCCCAACCGAGTGTGATCGCACCAAGAAGCAAAACGGCAAAGAGACTCCCCTATCGTGTTTAACGAACGTGGTACCCTCTTTTCTTAAGTTCTTCTATGATATTCTTGATGTGCGGAAGATGTGAACCAAGGCGAAGAACCTTTTGGATCTCTGCTGTGGCTTTGTCATTCTGTCCTTTTGCAAGATAAGTGAGCGCTAGATTATAATGGATTTCTAGCTGATCCGGTTTGAGTTTTGCGGCGTTGAGATACGCTTCAAGGGCCTTGTCAAAGTCCTTTTTCCTGAAATAGGCGATTCCAAGGCCGTTGTAAGCCTTGCTTGAACGGGGATCGATGCGAAGGGCTCTCGCGTAGAGACGGATGGCTGTATCATATCGCCCTTCTTGCCGCAAGAGATTCGCCTGATCTACAAGCTTTTCAGCCAGGAGAGGGGCAGCCTCATCAATCAGGTGTTTCCCGTCGTTGTCTTCACTGTTTATCGAGACGGCCTTCTCATAGAGGGGAATTTCTCGTTCAAATTCCCCTTTGAAATGAGCGATTCGACCTTGCATGATCAAGGCCCGGGAGGCATAGAACCTGTCTACCTCATCGGCGACGCGCTCTCTGTCTGGCAGGTTGACCAGATAGGGCGTCACCTTTTTCCTGAAAGGAGCCAACTGAGATAGATTCAGAGAGGTGGTTTCAATGCCAAAACTCCTCGGAAAAGAATACTCCACCATAGGGCGGTCATCCGTATTGATCTCTGCCTTGCCTACATATCGATCGATCTGATCCTCCCCCATCATGAAAAACCCAAGAAGGGAGTAAACATTGCCCATACTGACCTCGTCGAGGTCTGCCTGGATATTGTTCTGGTTGAGCCGTTTCTGCAGCCTGAGGAAATCGATTGCCAGTTTCTCCTGGGTCGCCACCATGATGGTGTAGGAATTGGTATACCAAAGAGAGGCATGCGGGAAAACCAGCTTAAAGGTTCTCAACAGACTACGGTAGTCCCGGGGTGACAGCCAGTGGAGCGGCAGCCACTGGATCATGATACCCCCTTGGTTGAGCCGGCTCTTACAGAGCTCATAGAACTTTTTTGTATAGAGGATCCAGCTATCAGCCGACCAGGGGTGGGTGGCATCAGCGGTGATGACATCGTACTTTTTTCTGGTGGATGCCAGGTAGTTTCGTCCGTCCTGAATTACGATGCGCACCCGTGGGTTTTCTAGAACCCGATGGTTTTCTCGAGCGAACAACTTGGCAGCCCGAGGAACAGCCGGACAGATTTCCACTGCCTCTATGTGGACTGATCTGTGCAAGCTGGCAGCGCCTGTAGCGATTCCAGCGCCAAAGGAAACGACAAGAACTTCTTGCGGGTTGGGATGGATCAGCAGAGGAAAATGGCCCAAGAAGCGAAACGTCTGCATCGATACATAATCCAGCGGGACCTCTTCAAGGCCATTGACTGTTAGGACTTTCATTCCCTTCAAGACATCTGTTTCCTTTACCGACACGGTTGCGGAGGCATCTTCCTCATAGAAAAGGAGCTTTTCCCCCGGACCGAGTTGCTGGAGTTTCGTCGCTAGAGGAGCTTTCCATGAGAATAACAAGAAGAGGGCAAACACGGCGCCGCCTGCCGCAAGTTTTCGGAACGTTTTCTTCGATCGAATCATCAGGACAAGTACAATTGCACCTGTAATATTGGAGGCTGCAAAGAATAAAACGCTCTTCTGAATGCCAAACCACGGTATGAGTACGAAGCCCGATATAAAAGCGCCAAGGATTGCGCCGACAGTATTGACCATGTAAGTCCTGCCGATTTGCTGCCCTCGTTTTTCTAAGTCGGAAACATAGAGTTTCATGGCCAGGGGGAAGGTTCCCCCCATGCAAAAAGCAGGGATCAACATGAGAAGAAAGCAAACCAGGAACTCAAGGGCTGCAAATTTCCACCAAAGGGCGTCTGCCATTCTGGCCCATTCAGCAAACCACACGGGGATTCTCGGGAAGATCATCGTGAGGAGCAAGGCCGACAAACCAATCACGGTTTGAACAGACAACAGAAAGAAGGCCGGTCTTTTCGTTCGATCTGCCACCCATGAAAAGGCCACACTTCCCAGAGCGATGCCCATCAAGAAAGCCATTAGAAGGGTCGTAAAGGCGTACGTATGGGTCCCCAGAACAAACACGAGTACCCGAGTCCAGAGAACCTCGTACGCGAGGGCCGCAAATCCTGAAACCCCAAAAACAACAAGAATCACAGCGGTAGGCACATCGGCTTTGGAGGGATACAGCGTTTTTTGATTCTCGACCTTCTCTCTTTCCTGAAACTGAAGAGATTCATCTTTCCGAATCCGGCGTGCCAACCAAAAGGCAAAAACGGCAAGGGCAAGATTGGTAAGAGCTGCTAGTAAGGTAGAGATGCGGGCTCCCAGGAGGCTTAGGAGGAAGAAACCAGTCAGAAAACTTCCCACAACAGCCCCAAAGGTATTCGCAGTGTAAAGAACGCCCATCCGCTTTCCTAGATGCCCGAAGGTTTCGACAACATAGCGTCCCAGAACAGGTAAGGTTGCCCCCATGAGCGCTGTGGGAATGATAAGAACAGAAGCGGAAAAGAGAAACCGAAGGATAACCGTTGTCCAATAACTGTCCCCAAAAAGGTGAAGCAGTGGACCATAGACCCTTGGCAAATAGAGGAAAACGACGAGGAGGAGGCCGGCGCACAGACCGATCCCAGCCTCAAGGACAGCGTAGACTTTAAGGGGATTTGTTGCCCGGTCAGCCACTCGCCCACCCCACCAACTCCCTATGGCCAAGCCACCCATGAATACAGTGAGCACTGTGCTGACGGATAGCGTCGTGACCCCGAAGACGAGGATCAATTGGCGGGCCCATATTACCTCATAGATCAGGGCACAGAGTCCTGACATGAAAAAGAGTCCGAGAATAAGACCATGCATGGAGCTAACCCCCACAGGAACATGCCATCCATTTCACTCGGACGATCCCTTAAGGAGGCATTTCAGTCAGTTCACATAACACGAAAGTCTGGCCGGTGGCAAGAATTTTGACAGGGTCATCAAGGGGAGTGGCTTTCCAATAGCCATGTCACAGAGCCGACCTGAGAATCAGATTTTTCTTGACAGAAGATAAGAAAGCGTTATAGCAATATCATAACAAGTCCTCCTCCGATCGAACAGTTGGCGGAGGCTGACGAGTCGATTGAGGTGGGCTATACAGATCACGAAGTTGCCAAGGTTCTTCTTCTCAAAAGGGGCGAGCCTATCCTGATCACGAACCGACTTGTATTCACTTCGGAAGGCGACGCCATTGAGTATGCCATCAACATTTATCGGGCCGACCGTTATAAGTACGAGATCCACCATCGGCGGCTAAAGACACCATAAAGAGGTGAAATGGCGATGGTATGGTTCGGCCAATTTCAGGAAGAAAGGAGGTGAGCAAAGGGGAACTATTGTTTGATAATGTGGTCTATGACCTACAGAGAAAGGAGGGATTTGAAGATGTCAAAGAAAGGTTCAAAAGCCATCATGGCCGGTTTGCTGGTATTCACGCTGCTTGTGCTTCCGGTCTATAGCCAGGCAAAGGATGTCACCCTTACCGTTGTGTGGCATGCCGGCATCTGTGCAGAGACTCTCTTGGACATTGCAAAGGACTATACCGAGCTAACAGGGGTAAAAGTCGTGGGCGCCCTCGTGCCATATGGGCCGCAGTGGCATGATAAGGTTGCCTCCGAATTTGCAGCCCATGGTTCAGGATTCGACCTGGCCGCCTGGGATAGTCAGTCTGTCGCCGAGTTCGCAGGTGGAGGGCACACCGTCCTTCTCAATCCACTTATGGAAAAATCCACGAAGCTGAGCAGAGATGACTTTTCACCGGTGTCCCTGGCCCGCTATGGCGAGTATCCGGATGGAAGCGGTAACTCTTATGCGCTTCCTGTAAACCAGGACTGCATCGGTCTCATGTACCGGAAGGACCTCTTCGAAGATCCGAAAGAGAAAGAGGCCTTCTATCAGAAATATCGGTATGAACTAGGAGTGCCCAAAACCTATCGGCAGTTGAGAAATATTGCCGAGTTCTTCACCCGCCCTGAGCAGAATCTCTGGGGATGGGCTCAGTATGGAGGGCGAGAGTATGACTATGCCACCAGCTCATCCAATACCTTCGTATGGGCCTTTGGTGGGGAACTCTGGAACCCCAAGACCAACGAGTTCAAAGGGTACATCGACAGCCCAGCTTCCATCGACGGGGTTAAGTTTTACATCGACCTTTTCAAATACTGCCCGCCCGGCGCCGAAACCTGGGGATATGATGAGGTTAACACGGCATTCCAGCAGGGGCAGGTGGCGATGGCCATGCAGTGGTTCTACTTTTTCGGTTCCATGCTCGATCCCAAAATCTCCAAGGTCTATGACAAGGTAGACTTTGCGATTCTGCCAGGGGAATATGGGAGAGATGGGCTATTCAGGAGAGAGTACAGCATGGGAGGCCAGGGCCTAGGAATTTCCAAGTATTCGAAAAACATCGAGGAGGCATGGAAGTTCCTTGAATGGTACGAACAGCATGAGCAGCAGATGCGGTATGCCCAGAACTGCCAGACGGGCCGAATGAGCGTTCTGACGGATCCGGAGTGGTTAAAGCTCAATCCGTATAACCGTCTTTTCGTGCAGGCGGCTCAATGGACTAATGACTACTGGCATGTTCCTGAATATCCCATTCTTTTGGATATCTTACAGGAAGAGGTCCACAATGCCATTGTGAAGAAAAAGACTGTGGAAAAGGCATTGGCAGACTGCGCTGAACGCCAGGAAAGGGTGATGAAACGTGCGGGCTACGAGATCACCCGAACCCCGAAGGTTGATGTCCCTGACAAGGTGGTGATAAACCCCGCTGGGCGCTAAGCATTATTGATTGAACCTCCCCCATCCTCTCGGATAAGCCACAAGAGGGTGGGGGAATCTTTTGAGGAGAGTCGGATGAAAAAGGTGTGGTGGTTCAGGGTAAAAGCGATCCTTTTTGTGAGCCTTATTGGCCTTCTGCTCGCTTTTACGCTCCTCCCTTTGCTTTGGTTCTTTCTTTCCTCCCTAAAAACCCGACTCGATATGTTTGCCGTGCCTCCCAAAGTCTTTTTTACACCTACGTTGGCGGCTTATAAGCGTCTCTTTGTTACCACGCTCATTGGTGGAAAGGAGGTGCCGACTGATTTTCTCCCAGCTTTGATAAACAGCATGATCGAGGCTGGTTTTGGGACAGTGATCGCTGTTATGCTTGGCACCATGGCGGGTTATGTGTGTTCTAGGTATGAGTTTGTTGGGAAAAAGGATTTTCTCTTTTTTGTGCTGTCGACTCGAATGCTTCCCCCTGTGGCGGTGATTATTCCAATATATATGATGTTTTCTCGAATGGGACTCGCTGATTCACGGCCCGGGATGATCCTGTTATATATCCTGGTTAATCTTGGACTCTCCACATGGATTATGAAGGGATTTTTTGATGGGATTCCTCGAGAATATGAAGAAGCAGCCTTTGTTAACGGCTACACCCGTTTCCAGGCCTTTACCAAAATTGCTCTTCGACTGGTGAAGGGAGGCATTGCAGCCACGACCGGGTTTTGTTTCATTTTTGCCTGGAATGAATTTACGTTTGCATCTATCGTGACAACGCGGTACGCAAAGACGCTTCCTCCAAGAATCGCTGCAGCCCTGGGCCCGGAAGGACTCGATTGGGGAATGGTTGCTGCGGCAGGCTTCATCCTGATTGTTCCGGTTGTCATCCTATTTGTTCTTGTTCGGAAATATCTTCTCATGGGTATGACGTTTGGGGTTTTGGGAAGAAAGTGAAGAGGCCAATTGAGGACGATGGAGGACCAATGAACACTTCCGATTACTATCCTAGAGAGTTTCTTACCGAGAGACGCTTCAAAATTCTGTTCGTCTGGCCGTCACTGATCGTGCTCTTATTCCTCATCGGATATCCGTTTATTATGTTGATTTTCTTCAGTTTTTTCCGATTTTCCTTTCTCCGGCCGGTAGCAGGGCTCAAGTTCTTAGGGCTCGAGAACTACCAATTCTTGTTGACGGACACCTACACCTGGGAGCGGTTTATCTTTACGGGGAAATTTGTGGCCCTTGCCGTAGCCCTCCAGTTTTTTGTCGGTATTGCCATCGCCTATCTTCTCCAAGAACAGTTTAGAGGGAGGGGGGTCGTCCTGACTCTGGTCCTGATGCCTATGATGCTCTGCCCGATTGTTGTAGGTCTTTTCTGGAAATACATGTTCAACACCCAATGGGGTGCTATCAACTATCTCCTGAAGGCTCTCTTTAACATCGGGCCAATCGAATGGCTTGCCGACGAAAGGAACAGTATTTACGCAATCATCATCTCTGATACGTGGATGTGGGCTCCGTTCATGGCCCTTCTCGCTCTGGCCGCCTTTACGGCTATTCCCAGGTATCTTTACGAGGCGGCCAGTGTGGATCGTGCCTCGGCATGGTTTAAGTTCCGTCATATCACCCTTCCCCTGTCGGCTCCAATCCTGGTGTTGGCTCTTCTATTTCGTCTGATAGATTCCATCAAACAGTTTGATCTCGTGTACACACTGACCGCTGGCGGTCCTGGCGATGCAACTCAGACCATCTCTTTTACGCTTTACAAGACTGCATTTCAATACTTCTACACCGGGGAAGGGTCGGCTCTTGCAATGATCCTGCTGATTACGATTATCTGTCTTGCTACGTTTCTGATAAGGTATATGAACCGACTCATCGAAATGCAAAAGAAGTGAAATCTAACGGGTGAGGTTAGGCGTGACGACCATCCGCATTAAGAACTTGAAAAAATACTATGGGCTTGTGAAGGCCGTTGACGGCATCGATCTCGAAATCAGGGATGAGGAGTTTGTGGTGCTATTGGGTCCTTCGGGTTGTGGGAAGACAACCACGTTGCGGTGTATCGCGGGGTTGGAGAGGCCAACCTCCGGAGAAATCTACTTCGATGACCGCATGGTCAACGATTTTGATCCTGCAGATCGTAACATTGCAATGGTTTTCCAGTTTTTTGCGCTCTATCCCCATTTGAATGTCATGAATAATATCTCCTTCCCCCTCCGGGCCCAAGGGATTCCCAGCAAAAAGATCAGGGAGAAGATGGAATGGGTCTCGGATCTACTTCAGCTCCGAGGAATCCTGAAACGTAAGGTGCTGGCTCTTCCCGGTGGAGAGCAGCAAAAGGCGGCTCTGGCAAGGGCCATTGTCCGGGATCCTGCAGTCCTTCTCTTGGATGAACCACTAAGTCAGCTGGACGAGAAGTTTCGAGATGAGATGCGCACCGAACTTGGTCGGATTCAGAAAAGGCTAAAGGTCACGACGATCTATGTGACACACGACCAGCGGGAAGCCATGGCCCTGGCGGACAGAATCATCATCATGAAGGATGGCAAGATTTTGCAGACCGGGCTGCCGAGGGATCTTTACGAAAAGCCTGAGAGCGTCTTTGCAGGATACTTTATCGGTAGCCCTGGGATGAACTTCGCCGAATGTGTTTTACAGGGGGATAGGGTTATCTTTGAAAAAACCGAGAAGGATCTGAAGCTTCCCAGCGATCTGGTGGACGTGTTGAGTCAGAAGGAGAGCAGGAATCTCGTCATGGGAATTCGGCCGGAGCATGTTTCATTTTCGAAGACACAGAAAGAGTCGGTTCTAAGTCTTAGGGCCAAGATAACGAGTGTGGAAAAGTTCAGTCAATTTGAGATATTCAGCTTCCGAGTGGGAGAGAAGCTCTTCATGGGTCGGGTCACAGAGGACGTGGCGGAAGGCTCTGATGGGTATGTCCATTTCCGACCGGATCGCCTGCGTTTCTTTGATGCCAAGACAGAGCGGTCCCTTCTCGTGTGATTTCTCAGGTGACCAACGAAGTTTGCTAGGATAGGGAGAGATGCTGAAACTCGAGGGCATCACAAAGCGTTTTGCCGAAACTATTGCGGTCGACCAATTGAACATAGAGATCGCGGAAGGTGAGATTTTTGTTTTGCTGGGTCGAACAGGTGCTGGCAAGACGACGACCCTTCGGATTGTTGCGGGTCTTGAGAAACCCGATGAAGGACGGGTCATATTGGATGAAAAAGATGTGACAGACCTGTCGCCCCTCTATCGCGACGTGGCCATGATGTTTGAGGCACACAATCTGTATCCCATTTACGATGTCTATGACAATATCGCGTTCCCACTCCGATCGTCACTGCGGCGTCTTCCAGAAGAAGCAATCAGGGAAAAGGTAGCCAAGGTAGCTGGAGAGCTTCGTATTGAGCATCTGCTCGATCGCGAGATCACCACTCTTAGTGGCGGGGAGATTCAGCGAGCCGCCCTGGCAAGAACTCTGGTGAGAACGCCAAACGTCTACCTGATGGATGAGCCGCTGAGTAATCTGGATTTAAAATTGAGAGAGGAACTCCGGGTAGAATTTCGTGAAATCCACAAGGAATATGGGACAACCATGTTCTATGTGACCCATGATTTTATCAGCGCTGTATCCATCGGTGATCGGATAGGGATCCTCGACCAGGGGAGGCTTCATCAGGTTGGTTCGCACAGTGAACTCCACAGGAATCCCCAGACGACGACAGTCGCTGCTCTGATGGAAACGCCCCCGATGAATCTTATGCTTTGTCAGATTGCGGATACTTCGTTGATTGTTGACCGGGAGTCGAATGTTGTCCTTCTGATGTCTGATGAACAATTGATCGAGATTCGGGAAAGGGCCGGCGGTGAGGAGATCCTGTTAGGCGTGTGGCCTGAGGACGTACAACTGGGGATTTCTGAGAGCGAAACCGTGTTTCGGGGCCTTATTGTGGGAAAGGAGTTCCAAGGCGCAGATACGCTGGTTACCCTCTCTTTTGGTCAGAATACTCTAAAGACACTGACGGATCCTGGTTTCCCAGGAGAATTCGGAGAGTCTTGCACATTTTATTTCCCCAAAGAAAAGATCTATCTATTCAACAGGAGGAATGGCGAGAGAATCTATTTCTGATTGGGTGGTTTTCGATGTCTTTGGAGGAGCATGGTTTCGCCGATATCAGAAGTGAGGTGGAGTCTTGGAGCAGAAGAAGAAAATTATGGCTAAGAAATTGGATAGGGGCGTTTTGGCGGTCATGGTCCTGGGGGTTATCCTTCTGTTTCAGCCGTTCAGCATGACCCTGTTTACCATGGGATTTCCTCTGCTGATTTTGTCATTTCTCGTGCACTCTATTCTCGACCATCTCTAGGTCTTGGGGGTTCAATTCTGCCGATCAAGGCTACGGTTCCCTCTGGCAGCGCCTTGGGTCTCTCCCCTTGCGGTTGCCTATCCTGGATATCCATTTTTTCCTTACCTCCTGGGAATTTCGGGCCATTACTTGTGACGTCATTCTGAACCCCCCTTGTGGTGGAAGGAGGCATCTCATTCCTTAGCGCTGCCCTTCATAATAACGGCAAAATTCCGTTGACAGCCTTTCCTCTATTCTCTTATTATTTAGCACCGGTGTGAAGCCCCAATCTCGGATCTGGTCGGGTCCGTTGGGCAGGGAGGTGAACCATGAAGAAGGCAAAGAAGATCATGAATGATCCAAGAGATGTGGTGTCAGAACTCATGGATGGACTAGTTGAGGCTTACCATGGGAGGATCAAAAAGTTGGAAGGGGTCAATGCTCTGGTGAAGACCAGTCTTCCTGAGGGCAAGGTCGGTCTCTTGATTGGCGGCGGAAGCGGTCATGAACCACTGTTTCACGGTTTTATTGGAGAGAATATGGGAGATGGTGCAGCCTGCGGTAATATCTTCGCCGCTCCTACTCCTGATATTATCCTGGAGTTAACCAGGGCGCTGAATCAGGGCACCGGTGTGCTCTATCTCTACGGGAACTACGCAGGTGACAATATGAATTTTGATATGGCCGCTGAAATGGCAGAAGATGAGGGACTCCAGGTCCGGACCGTACGAATCTGGGACGACGTTGCCTCGGCATCGCCAGAAAAGATGGAAGATCGGAGAGGTATTGCAGGGGATCTTTTCGTGATCAAGATCGCCGGGGGTGTCTCGGCAACGGAAAAGGATCTAGAGGAAGTTTTTCGGGTGACTCGAAAAGCCCGTGACAATACCCGCTCCATGGGGGTTGCCGTGGCCGCAGGATCGATTCCGGAGACTGGAGAGCCAACCTTCGAGCTTCCCGAAGATGAGATAGAGATCGGGATGGGGCTTCACGGGGAACCTGGCGTCTCGAGGGAAAAGATGCTTCGTGCGGATCCCTTAGTGGAGAAAATGGTGGACAAGCTCATCTCTGACCTCCCATTCCAGAGAGGTGATGAGGTCTGTCTCTTGATCAACGACCTCGGGTCGACCACCATGATGGAACTGCTGATTGTGAACCGTATGGTTCGTCGAGTTCTGAGGGACAAAGGAATTCCGGTATACGACACGGTCATGGGCAGTTTCTGCACCTGCCAGGAGATGGCAGGATTTTCCATCACCATGATGAAGCTCGATGAAGAACTCAAGAAGTACTACGATATGCCTGCCGATTCTTTTGGATTTAGAAAGGTGTGATGCCATGGGAAAATCGCAACTGACAGTCGAAGAAACGAGGGACATGTTCGTCTACGTATCTAGGAAGATGGAGGAAAGCAAGGATCTCCTCACCCAGGCAGACAAGGCCATTGGTGATGGAGACCATGGCGTTGGGATGGCTAGAGGCTTCGAGGTGGCCCGACAGAAACTCGAGGAACAATCGTTTGAAACCATCGGCGATTTGTTCAAGTCGATCGGTATGGCTTTGATGACATCCATCGGGGGTGCGGCCGGAGCCGTCTTTGGGACTCTTTTTAGAGGGGGAGGCAAGAACCTGAGTGGTAAACACGAGTTTGATAGTGAAACCCTCTCACAGATGCTTCTCGACGGGTTACAGGCTGTTAAAGACAGGGGCAAAGCGAAGCCGGGTGATAAGACAATGGTGGATGCACTGGAACCAGCAGCATTGAAGTCCAAGGCAATGGTATCGGCTCCGCTCGACGAGGCCCTGACAGCTGTGGCAGAGGCAGCCAGGCAGGGGATGGAAAAAACAAAAGAGATGGTGGCCACCACTGGCAAGGCCAAGACTCTGGGAGAAAGATCATTGGGCCATTCCGATCCAGGCTCGGTGTCTACCCATTTGATCCTTAAATCCATGATGGAGTATACGGAGGGATTAGGCAGCGAGTGAAGACTATGGAGACCCCGGGAGAATTCGATCTGAAATCGGGAAGTGGGGCAGAGATCGGCAATGCGAAAGATTTGGGTCGGTACTGGATGGAAAATGAATAAGGTCCTGGCTGAAGCCGAGGCCTATGCCCTGACCTTACGGGAATTTGTAGAGCTTGAAAGCCCGAAAGCAGAGGTCTTTATTGTCCCCCCGTTTACTGTCCTGAGAAAGGTATGTGATTTACTGAAAACCGCTCCCGTAAAGGTGGGTGCCCAAAACATGCACTGGGAGGAACGGGGGGCCCATACCGGCGAAATCTCTCCACTTATGGTCAAAGACTGTGGAGCCCATCTGGTTGAATTAGGACATTCCGAGAGACGAGCCCAATTCGGAGAGACGGATTTCACGGTGAACAAAAAGGTTCTTGCCGCCCTTAGACACGGCCTGAGCCCCCTCGTGTGTGTCGGCGAGACCGCCTCCGAAAAGGCCTTTGGAGTTGCTAAGGAGTCTGTGGTTCGTCAGGTGAAGATATCCCTCCGGAATGTCCCCGAGAACAGAATCGGAGACTTGATGCTGGCCTACGAGCCTGTATGGGCCATCGGCGAATCGGGAACACCAGCAGAGCCTGAATACGCCAATTCTATCCAAGGGTTCATCAGAGAGGCAATATCAGAGCTGTATGATGACAAAATCGCCCAGCAAGTCTCTCTCTTATATGGGGGTAGCGTCAATACGGAGAATGCTTCTTCCTTCGTGAAGCAAGCAGAAATTGACGGCCTCTTTGTCGGGCGAGCGGCTTGGAATGTAGACGGCTTCATTCAGCTCATTCAAAGAGTGGAAAAAGGGCCCTGAAAGCCAGCATTCCTCTATGGCCTGGGCCTATTTTTTTTCACGTCAGTTGAATCCAGCGCATGCACAGGCAATGTAATAAATGACGTGTAAGAGAGAATCTCCATCTATTCTCCGGCCAATGCCAGACACAGGAATTCCTAAAGTGCCCATCCTGCTCTCAGATTTTTGAAAAGGCGCGAAGGATAAAATAGCAGGAGGTGGCACCGGCATCCTGATGGCCGCGGGTTCTCTCCCCCAACCGGCTCGCTCGTCCGATTCTGGCAATGAGGTTCCGAGTCGATTCCATCCCTTCCTTTGCCGCCCTCTCGAAATCAGCCAGCGCCTCGGGGAGGGATTTCCCCTCCTCCTCGGCTTTTTCTAGAGCCTTTACCGCAGGTGAAAGGGTATCGATCAGTGTCTTATCCCCCACGGAAGCTTTGCCAATATCGAGGATGCCTTTCTCGGCAGATTTGAACATTCGCACGTAGTCACCCAGATCGATTTCGTTCATTCCTTCCGACTCCCGGGCGAGTCTGAGAAAAAAAGTCCCGTAGAGGGCTCCCATCGCTCCTCCGACGGAATTGAGGACAACCATCCCAACGTTCTTGAGAATCGTCCCAATGTCCTTATCCTGACTCTCAGGCAGTTTCTTCCTGACCTCCCGAAAACACTTGGCCATGTTGACGCCATGGTCTCCGTCCCCGAT
>JABAOH010133727.1_pt2 | contig 23060 bp, 19 predicted proteins | sample 7062181 | NCBI WGS metagenome assembly JABAOH01 (sample SAMN14538630, study PRJNA623070) | marine sediment metagenome | biome: marine biome [ENVO:00000428]; feature: marine pelagic biome [ENVO:01000023]; material: deep marine sediment [ENVO:00002113]; isolation source: pool of 5 deep marine... | reverse complement strand
AGTATTCGCGTGGCGAGTCGCTGCAGGAACGCGCGGTCGTGCGTGATGAACAATACCGAACCCGGGTACGAGTACACGCGGTCCTCGAGCCACTTGATCGTCGCGATATCGAGATGGTTGGTCGGCTCATCGAGTAGCAGCAGATCGGGCTTTTGCACAAGCGCCCTGGCGAGGGCGACTCGCCGACGCCAGCCGCCCGACAGCTCGTTCATCATTTTGTCAGCCGGGATCTCGAGATCCGATATCGTCTCGTCGACGCGCTGTTCGATGTGCCAGCCGTCGTGCGCATCGATCTTGGCGTGCAGCTCCTCGAGCTCCCGCAGGCCCTGCTTGTCGAGATCCAGCGTCGATCGTTGCTCGTACTCGCGAAGCAGTCTTTCGATGTCTGTCAGCCCGGACCGGACCACGTCACGGACCGGCAAATCCATCGCCTCGGGCAGGCTCTGGTCGAGCTGGCTGACAACGAGGTTGCTGTTGCGCACGATCTCGCCCTTGTCATGCTCGAGTTCCCCGGCGATCAGTTTCAGCGTCGTCGACTTGCCGGCGCCGTTGCGGCCAATCAGGCACACGCGCTCCCCGGCCTCGATTGCCAGGTCGGCTTCGCGCAGGATGACCAGTTCACCGAACGCGAGCGTGACTTCGTCGAAACGGATTAATGCCATAATGGACAACAGTTTATCGTGGAGGCAGGCATGAGCGAAGAAAGACTCGTGGACATCGAGGTCAAGCTGGCGCACCAGGAGCAACTGCTCATCGATCTCGACAAGGTTGTCACGCAACAGCAGTCCAGGATCATGCAGCTCGAGGCGTTGTGCAACCGGCTGATCGAGCGCGTACGCTCCTTCGCCGGGGGCGCGAGCGATGCGCCCCACGACGACAAGCCGCCGCATTATTGAAGGGTGAAACCATGAACAAGCTACAAGTCGCCTGGATGGCCATCTTTACGCTGGTCCTGATCTGGTCCGGCATCGGCCCGCACGATTACCCGACCTGGCTGCTTGAAGTGGCGCCGGCCATCATCGCCGCTGCCGTACTCTGGTACACGCGCGAGCGCTTTCCCCTGACCCGGCTTACCTACATCCTGATCCTGATTCATTGCGTCATCCTGATGGTCGGCGGACACTATACCTATGCCCTGGTGCCGCTCGGCGATTGGGTCATGGAGGCCTTCGACCAGACGCGCAACAACTACGATAAGCTCGGCCATCTGGCGCAGGGATTCATTCCGGCCATCGTCGCGCGCGAGATCCTGATCCGGAACAAGGTGATTAATTACCCGGGCTGGCGCGACTTCCTGATCGTTTGCGTTGTGCTTGCGATCAGTGCCTTCTACGAACTTGTCGAGTGGTGGGTGGCGCTGCTGTCGGAAGAGGCTGCGGATTCATTTCTCGGCACGCAGGGCTATGTCTGGGATACCCAGTCCGACATGTGGTTCGCCCTCGTCGGCGCTGTTTCCGCGCTCGTCCTGTTGAATCGCCTGCACGACAGGCAGCTCAGGGAGTTTGCCTAGCGATTGCGGGTGAGCGCATACACTGCGAATGACGCCAGCCAGTGTGAGCCTTCGTAGTGCTCGCTGGCGACGTGTGGCAGCGATGCCGACAAGTGCTCGCTCGCCCACTCGCGAAACAGTGCCGTAGTCTGATCATCGCCGAGATGGTTGGAGATGATGTACAGGTTCCAGGCGCGGCTCAGGTTGAGGCCGTCGAGATGGACGATTTTCCCGTCCGAGCGGTCGCTGACACTCACCGGCGCCAACGCGCCGGGGCTGGCGAGACCGGGCAGAAAGTCGCCAAGCCAGGCGCGGTATTCGGCGGCAGGTAAAACCCTTGCCATCAGGGCCGCCTCCTCGAGGCATGGCGACAGGAAGTCTTCGCCGCTGGGTTCCCACGACAGGGGGCAGGTCTTGTCGTCGCGGTAATAGCGCAGAGCGCCCTGCACCAGTGCATCAGCAAGTTCCTCGTCGCCAGCGGACCGGGCGAAATCGAGCGCGAACGACAGCCCGAAAGCCGTATTCGGGTGCACGCCCGTGCGCACCGGGTAGTCCTGTCGTGGCAGAAACTCGAGGTACCTGTCCCTGATCAACGCCGCCAGGGGAGCGAGATTGGCGGCCAGCTGTTCTCCGACCGGGTCGTCCCACTCGCCCAGCTCCATCGCAAGCTGCAACAGCCACGCCCATCCGTAGGTGCGCTCCCAGCTGCCGGACTCATTGTCGAAGTATGCGACCTCGCCAAGAATGTTGTCGGCCGATAGTGATTCGGTGAGACCTGCGAGTATCTCGTCGCGTTCGGGCAAGTCTTCGAACATCGTCAGCAGCTTGACCAGCATCCAGTGTCCATGGACTGACGAATGCCAGTCGAAACAACCGTAGAAGGCCGGATGCAGTTCTCGCGGTGACTTCAGGAAATCCGCGCTCTCGAGCGTCTGATTGAGCTTGTTCGGGTATTCCTTGTGGATGCAGTCGAGCGCGATTCGCGCGAAATGCGACGCGCCGGCCTCGCTAAGGCTCAGGCGATTATCGTCCTCAGTGAACATTTCCATCGATTGAGGCTCCTCGGAGCTGCAGGCGCTGATGACGGCGAGCGTTATGGCAAGCAGGGCCGTTACGCGGCGGTTTGTTTGTGGTGAAATCATGCGACCAAGGTTACTGTAGGCGTCCGGAGGTATGCCAGTGTCAATGAGTTCCGTGAAGGTGGCTTTGGCGGCCGCGATAGCCGCTGCTGCGGTTGCTGCGGGATGCAGCAGTTCGTCCGGTAATAACAGTAATAATCAGCCGGGACCCGTAACGCCAACTCAGGACTTGCGGGATCCCTCCGTCGGCAGGCTGTGGAACGAGGTCATTCTCGAGGCGATTCGCGACGACTTTGCGCGGCCGACAGTACACGCCCGCAATCTCTGGCACACGTCGGCCGCGATGTATGACGCCTGGGCCGTCTTCGACAATACGGCAAGCACCTATCTGCTGGGCAACACCGTCGGCGGGTTTGCCTGCACACTGGGCAGCTTCACACCGCCGGCAGACGTGCACCCGGCGCGAGAGGAGGCCATCAGCCATGCGGCCTATCGCCTCGTCCGGCACCGCTTTGCCAATTCGCCGGGTGTCAGCAACATCGTGACGAATGCAAATGACCTGATGCAGAGCCTGGGTTTCAGCAGAAGCGATACCTCGCTCGATTATGCGTCGGGGTCGGCTGCCGCGATGGGCAACTATATTGCGGACTGCTACATCCGCTTCGGGCAGCAAGACGGTGCGAACGAAGCCAACGATTATGCCAACGTCGCTTACCAGCCCGTCAATCCACCGGTCGAGCCTGAACTGCCGGGCAACCCGAACATCGTCGATCTGGACCGGTGGCAACCAATTCTGCTGTCGCTGTTCATCGACCAGTCAGGCAACCTGATTACCGACGAACCGGAGTTCCTGAGTCCGGAGTGGGGCTCGGTCGAGCCGTTCGCGCTGACCGATGCCGACAAAACGACCTACACGCGGGATGGCTTTGATTACGAGGTTTACTTCGATCCGGGAATGCCACCGACATCGGCAGGGCCATTGTCCGCAGAGTACAAGTGGGGTTTTGCGCTGGTCGCGATCTGGTCGTCTCATCTGAGCCCGGACGACGGCGTCGTGATGGATATATCGCCGGCCAGCATTGGCAATCTCGAGTCTTACCCGGCCAATCCGGGGGAGTACGCGCAATTCTACGATCTCCTGGACGGCGGCGATGCGAGCGCAGGCTACACGGTAAACCCGGTCACGGGTGCGCCGTATGCACCGCAGATCGTTCCGCGTGGCGACTACGCACGTGTGCTGGCGGAGTTCTGGGCCGACGGTCCCGATTCGGAGACTCCACCAGGTCACTGGTACGTCATCATGAACGAGATCAATGACCATCCGCAGTTGCAGCGGCGCTTCGGTGGCGCCGGGCCCGAACTCGGGCCATTGCAATGGGACGTCAAGTCCTACTTTGCGCTTGGCGGCGCGATGCACGATTCGGCGATCGCGGCCTGGGGTATCAAGGGTTGGTACGACTATATTCGGCCGCTGTCGGCCATTCGCGCGATGGCCGACCGCGGCCAGAGCTCCGACCCGAGCCTGCCCTCGTACCATGTTGACGGAATCCCGCTCGAACCCGGCTATATCGAACTCGTGCAGGCGGGCGATCCGCTTGCCGGCGCCGGCGATGAAAACGTCGGCAAGATCAAGCTGCTTGCCTGGCGCGGGCCCGATTTCATCGTGAACCCGCGCCTGGACGAGGCCGGTGTCGGCTGGATCCTGGCCGAAAACTGGTGGCCCTACCAGCGCCCGTCATTCGTGACGCCGCCGTTTGCAGGCTATGTGTCCGGCCACTCGACGTATTCCCGCGCCGGGGCGGAAATCCTGACAGCGCTGACCGGTAGCGAGTACTTTCCGGGTGGCATGAGTGAGTTCGAGATCCCGGCTAACGAATTCCTCGTATTCGAGAACGGTCCCAGCGTCGATATGACGCTGCAGTGGGCAACGTATCGCGACGCATCGGACCAGTGCAGCCTGTCACGAATCTGGGGTGGCATCCATCCGCCGGCCGACGACATCCCGGGTCGGCTGATTGGTGAGAATATCGGCATTGACGCCTTCCAGCTGGCCACGACCTATTTCAACGGTGCGCCTTAGCAACGCAGAATCGAAACCTTGTCCGGGCATGCCTGTCAGAACAGACACAGGACCATTGCAGGAGACCCTCACGTGCGAGTGACTCTCAAACATATCTTACCGCTTGCCTTACTGGCTATCCTGGCCGTGGGATTGATCGCCTCGCAGGCGCGGGCGGACGACGATATTGCGAGCCAGGTCGATATCCAGTACGAGATGTTTACGCTCGACAATGGTCTCACCGTGCTTGTCCACAGCGATCACTCGGTACCGACCGTATTCGTCGGGATGTGGTACGGCGTCGGCTCCGCCGACGAGCCGCAGGGCAAGACAGGATTCGCCCACCTGTTCGAGCACCTGATGTTCCAGGGGACGGCGAATCGAGACGGGGAATTCTTCGGGCCGTTTATCGACGCTGGCGCCACCGGTATGAACGGTACGACCAGTGAAGATCGCACGAACTACTTCGCGACAGTGCCGACCGGCGCGCTCGACATGGCGCTGTGGATGGAAAGCGATCGCATGTCCTACCTGCTCGGTGCCGTCAATCAGGAGGCACTCGACGAGCAGCGCGGGGTCGTGCAGAACGAAAAGCGCCAGAGGGAAAACCGGCCTTACTCCGGAATGGCCGACCGAATCCGCGCTGGCGTATATCCCGTGGATCATCCCTATCGGCATTCGGTTATCGGCTCCATGGAGGATCTCGATGCCGCTTCGCTCGAGGACGTCCACGAGTGGTTCGGGAAATATTATGGCGCGTCCAACGTCGTGCTCGTCCTGGCCGGCGACATCAGCCTGGAGACGGCCAAGGAAAAGGTTGCCTATTATTTTGCCGAGGCGCCGTCCGGTGTCGAACTGGTCAAGACGCAGCAGTGGATACCAACGATCGATCACAACCGCATCGAGAAGATGTACGACAAGGTCGGCCAGTCGCGGGTCTCGCGGACCTGGGTCCTGCCCGGGATGAACGACAGGGACACCACGCTGATGTACCTCGTCAACGAGACGCTGGTCGGCAACAAGAATTCGCCCCTTTATAGCAGGCTCGTCGACGAGCTGCAGATCGCAACCAGCGTGACCGGATACGCGCACGGTCGCGTATTGAGCGGTGAATACAGTCTGACAATCGACGTCAAGCCCGGCGTGGACCCGCAGCAGGTACTCGATGTCGTCGACCAGGTGCTTGCCGACTATCTCGACAATGGTCCGAGCCCCGAAATTGCCGAGAACGCCAAGCTCGGTGTCAATATGTACATGCTGGGTTCGCTGGAGAGCAAGGCGACGATCGGACGATTCCTTGCCGAGGGACAGCTCTACGCCGGTGATCCGTTGCAGGTCAAGACGGATATAGCGTGGCTAAACGAGGCGACGCCAGAGGAATTGCAGGCCGTCGCGAATCGCTGGTTATCCAGAAACTATTATCAGCTTACGGTAGACCCTTTTCCGGAACTCGTAGGGTCGGAACCGGCGGTTGATCGTGCAGTGATTCCCGCCGTTACCGAAGTCGCCGATATCGAGTTTCCCGAGATCGCGACAGCCGAACTCGACAATGGAATGCAACTGGTCGTGGCTCGCCGCGGGAGCATCCCGCTGGTCGACGTGTCGATCCAGGTGAACACGGGGAACAGCGCAAATCCAGCCCAGGCGCCGGGAACCGCGAGCGCCGTCTTCGGGCTGCTCACAGAGGGTACCGGGCAATATGATGCGAACGAACTCGCCGCGGCGCTCGACAGTATCGCGATGAGTCCGCGCATCAGTGCGGGCCAGGAGCGCAGTTCTTTCGGCTATCGCATCCTGCGATCGAATCTCGATGCGTCGCTCGAGCTTGCCGCCGAAATGCTGCGCAACCCGACATTTCCGCAGCACGAACTCGACAAGATCAAGCAGCAGCTGTTCGCGGTCCTCGCCACGATCGAGAAGAACCCGTCACGATTCACGGGCAGCCTCTTCAGTCGGGCGATTTATGGTGAGGCAAGCCCGCTCGGCATGGTGTGGACGCCAGAACTGGTTGCCGATTTCTCGGTGGACACGCTGCGTTCTTTCCATCGGCGTGAGGTCGCGCCGGACAATATGACCATTTACATGATCGGCGATATTTCGCTCGAAACAGCCAGGGCATCGGTTGAAAGCGCATTCGGCAGCTGGCGCCACGAGGCGCAGTCGGGCCGCAAGCCGATTGGCGATGCGGTTGACAAGGGTCCCCGGGTCATTCTCGTACACCAGGCCGAGGCCGTACAAAGCACGATCATGGCGGGCCATTCGATTCCACCGTTCGATCCGCAGGTGAACACGGAGCTGGCATTCGTGAACGGCGTCTTCGGCGGGACGTTCGAGTCGCGCATCAACATGAACCTGCGCGAGGACAAGGCCTGGTCCTATGGTGCGCGGTCCGGCGTCGCCAGGAATGCGAGTGGCGACCAGACGTTTGCCGTGTCGACGAGTGTCCAGACCGACAAGACGATGGAGAGCATGCAGGAGATCAAGCGCGAGCTCGACGAATACGTCTCGTCCAGGCCGGCAACGGCGGAGGAAGTCGAACGCGTCCGGCTCAACCGGACTCGCTCATTGCCCGGTTCTTACTCCAGCAATCGAGGCTTCCTGAGCAGTATCGTCAGTTCTGATTCCTACGGCTTGCCGTTCGATTATGCGGAGGGGACGGCGGATCGTCTGAACGCGGTCACTCTCGAGGAAGTCAATACGCGAGCCACTTCGCTGATCAGGCCGGGTGAACTGACCTGGGTCATTGTCGGCGACCTCGATCAGATCGAGGACAAGGTTCGGTCTCTTGATTTCGGGCCCGTCGAAGTCTGGGACGGGTTCGGCAACAGGATCCGCTGACTGCTCGTCAGTACTCCATTATGATGCGGCGCATGAAGCGCTGCGCTTATCTCGTGATGGAAGATCCGGGTGATTTCGTTACTGACTACGACCTGAGTTTCGATGCCATGGCCGACCTCGGCTGGCGGGTCGACTGCGTGCCGTGGCGCGATCCCTCGCACGACTGGAACCAGTACGACGCGGTCTATATTTGCACGCCCTGGGATTATCCCGAGGACCCCGGATTGTTCATGCAGGTCCTCGAGGCGATCGAGGCGTCTACGGCGCACCTGATCAACCCGATCTCGCTCGTGCGCTGGTCGCTCGCCAAGACCTATCTGCGCGATCTTGCCGAGCGTGGTGGCGCCGTCGTGCCGAGTCTTTGGTTTGACCGTTTCGATCCCGAGGAGGTAAGCGGCTGGTTCGAACATTTCGATTCAGATCGGATCGTCATAAAGCCTCAGGTGGGCACCAATTCGCAAGACCAGTTCGTCCTGAAAAGGCCGGTCACCAACGTGGTGATGAGCGAGGTGCAGCACATTTATCGCGAGCAACCGTTCTTCGTGCAGCCATTCATCGCCAATGTCCAGAGTGAAGGCGAGTTTTCCCTGTTCTTTCTCGGCCGTGAGTACAGCCACGCGACCCTGCGCGTGCCCGAGCCGGGCGATTTCCGCTCGCAGGAAGAACACGGCGCCCAGGTGCGGAACATCACGGCAAGCGCGGAGCAGATCGAGGCGGCAGAGCGATTGTTGTCGCTGGTCGATCCGCAGCCGACCTACGTGCGCGTCGACCTCGTGCGTGACGATGACGGCAACTTTCTGCTCATGGAGCTGGAGCTGATCGAGCCGTCGCTTTATCTACGTACCGACCCGGGTGCTGCGGGCAGATTTGCGCGCGCTTTCGACGAGCGGTTTCAGATACTCACCGGTAAATGAATGCTTGCTGGCCGCCACATCCTCGGGCGTGCCGGTTGCAACGACCTCGCCACCGCCATCACCCCCTTCGGGGCCGAGGTCGATGATCCAGTCTGCGGTCTTGATGACATCGAGATTGTGCTCGATCACGACGACCGTATTGCCGCGATCGCGCAGCCGGTGCAGCACGCCGAGCAGCTGTTCGATGTCGTGGAAGTGCAGGCCGGTTGTCGGCTCGTCAAGAATGTAGAGCGTCTTGCCGGTGTCACGCTTCGACAGTTCCTTGGCGAGTTTGACGCGCTGAGCTTCGCCACCTGACAGCGTCGTCGCGTTTTGTCCGAGGTGAATGTAGGACAAGCCGACGTCCATCAATGTCTGCAGCTTCTTCGCAACGACAGGCACATTCTTGAAGAACTCGAGCGCGTCTTCGACGGTCATCTCGAGGACTTCATAAATGTTCTTGCCCTTGTAGCGGATTTCGAGCGTTTCCCGGTTATAGCGCTTGCCTCGGCAGACGTCGCACGAGACGTAGACGTCGGGCAGGAAATGCATCTCGACCTTGATGACGCCGTCACCCTGGCAGGCCTCGCAGCGTCCGCCCTTGACATTGAAGCTGAAGCGCCCCGGCATATAACCACGCGAGCGCGCCTCCTGCGTGCCGGCAAACAGTTCCCGGATTGGTGTGAACAGACCGCTGTAGGTGGCCGGGTTCGAGCGCGGCGTGCGGCCAATCGGCGACTGCGAAATATCGATGACTCGGTCGACCAGTTCGAGACCCAGAATTTCCTTGTGCGGCGAAGGGTTACGGCTGCTCTTGTTCAGTATGTCGGCGACGGCTTTGTACAAGGTGTCGTTGACGAGTGTCGACTTGCCCGAACCGGACACGCCAGTGATGCAGGTCATGAGCCCCGCCGGAATCGATGCCGTGACTTCCTTGAGGTTGTTTCCCGTCGCACCAACGATCGTAATTTGCCGGTCAGGGTCGGCCGGCACGCGTTGGTCGGGGACTTCGATACAGCGTTTGCCGGACAGGTACTGGCCTGTCAGCGACTCCGAACTGCGCATAATTTCATCGGGCGTACCCGCGACGACGACCTTGCCGCCGTGCACGCCTGCGCCGGGCCCGAGATCGACGACATGGTCCGCAGCCAGGATCGCCTCCTCGTCATGCTCGACGACGATGACGGTGTTGCCGATGTCCCTGAGGTGCGTCAGCGTTCCGAGCAATCGCTGGTTGTCGCGCTGGTGCAAGCCGATTGAAGGCTCGTCGAGGATGTACATGACGCCGACGAGCCCGGAGCCGATCTGGCTGGCAAGGCGGATGCGCTGCGCTTCGCCGCCGGACAGCGTCTCGGCGCTGCGGCTCAGCGACAGGTAATCGAGCCCGACATCCGACAGGAAACCGAGCCGGTCAGCGATTTCCTTGACGATTTTTTCGGCGATCGTGGCACGCCAGCCCTCGAGCCGCATGGTCGCGAAGAATGCAACAGCCTGGCCCACGGACATCGCGGAGATTTCGGGCAGCGCGAGATCGAGGATGAATACATGGCGAGCGGAGCGATTGAGCCGCGTACCGTTACAGTCAGGGCAGGCCTGGCTGTTGAGGAACTTGGCCAGTTCTTCGCGCACGGCGCCCGATTCGGTTTCGCGGTAGCGCCGTTCGAGGTTCGGGATGACGCCCTCGAAGCGATGCCGCTTCTTGACCTGCATGCCCCTGGAATTCTCGTAGTAGAACTCGATTTTCTCGCCGCCGCTGCCGTACAGGACGATATCCCGCAGCTTGTCTGACAGTTTGTTGAACGGCATCTCGAGGTCGAACTCGTAGTGCGACGCCAGGCTCTGGACCATCTGGTAGTAGTAGGTCGTCTTGCGGTCCCACCCGCGAATTGCTCCGCCGGCCAGCGAGAGTTCCTCGTTGACGACGACCCGATCGGGATCGAAGTATTGCCTGACGCCAAGTCCATCGCAGCCCGGGCAAGCGCCCGTCGGGTTGTTGAACGAGAACAGGCGCGGCTCGAGTTCGGTCAGTGAATAGCCGCAAATGTTGCACGCGAAGCGGTCGGAGAAGATCAGTTCCTCTTCATCCGGATCGTCCATGAGCGCGATGCGCGCCGTGCCGTCGGCAATACGCAATGCGGTCTCGAACGACTCGGCAAGGCGCAGCCGGATATCGTCCTTGACTTTGAAACGATCGACGATCACGTCGATGTTGTGCTTCTTGCGAAGATCGAGCGCCGGTGGCTCATCGAGTTCGTAAACCTCGCCATTAATTCGTGCGCGGATAAATCCCTGGGCCATGAGATCTTTCATCAGCTGCACATGCTCGCCCTTGCGTTCGGCGACAACCGGGGCAAGCAACATCAGGCGCGTCCCCTCGGGCATCGCCAGTACCTGGTCAACCATCTGGCTGACCGTCTGCGCCTCCAGGTCGGTGCCGTGATCCGGGCAGCGCGGGATGCCGGCGCGGGCGTACAGCAGGCGCAGGTAATCGTAGATCTCGGTGACCGTGCCGACGGTCGATCGCGGGTTGTGCGAGGTCGATTTTTGCTCGATCGAGATCGCCGGCGACAGGCCGTCGATGTGGTCGACATCCGGCTTCTCCATCATCGACAGAAACTGGCGCGCATAGGCCGACAGCGACTCGACGTAACGTCGCTGTCCCTCGGCGTAGATCGTGTCGAAGGCGAGCGAGGACTTGCCCGAGCCGGAAAGCCCCGTGAACACGATCAATTTGTCGCGCGGCAGGCTCAGGTCGAGATTGCAGAGGTTGTGCGTCCTGGCGCCGCGAATGTCGATGGATTTCATGGTGAAGCTGTTTTGGCTGACCAACCTGCTAATATACGCCGCCCGCTCAGTTCGGCGCAAAACCACCCCTTATGGCGAATCAGACTGACAACGCGATAGCGGCCATGCTGCCTGCCGAGAAGCGGGCTACCGGCATCGTGGCGATGATTGCGATGCTGAGAATGTTTGGCCTGTTTGCGCTGCTGCCGGTTCTGTCACTGTACGCTGCCGGGCTGGAGGGCCAGACTCCGCTCCTGGTCGGCTTCGCAGTCGGCGCCTACGGCCTGACGCAGGCCGGCCTGCAGATTCCTCTCGGCGCCCTCTCTGACCGTGTCGGACGGGTCCCCGTGATCGTTGCCGGACTGGCCGTGTTCGCGATTGGCAGCATCGTCGCTGCGCTCGGGGATGATATCTGGAGCGTCATTGTCGGCCGGCTGCTGCAGGGCGCGGGCGCGATCTCGGCGACGTTGACGGCGCTGATTGCCGATGCCACGCGCGAGCAGCTTCGTACACGGTCCATGGCCTTCATGGGCATCGGGATCGGGCTGTCGTTCATGCTGGCGCTGATCATTGGTCCGCTGCTCGGCGCCCGTTTCGGCGTGCCGGCCCTGTTCTGGCTGGCCGCAGCGCTCGCCGTCGTGGCGGGATTGCTGCTCAGGGGCCTTCCGGAAGGGATCGTGCCTCCCAAGGCACAGAACTGGAACGTCGTGCCGGCCTTTCGCGCGGACCTGCTGCGACTCGATTTTTACGTATTTCTTCTGCACGCGATTCTTACCGCGAGTTTCGTCGCATTGCCGTTCCTGTTGACGACGCGTCTCGAGATGCCTGTGACCAGTCACTGGCAGATGTACGTCGGCGCACTCATGGTCTCACTACTCGGCACCATTCCGCTGATTCTCGGTGACGAGCGGCAGGGCAAGGCGCGAACGGTGGGTATTGCGGTAATGCTGATGCTCGCCGGACAGCTGATCCTGGCTTTTGGCAGCTTCGGCGTCACGCCTGTCTTCGTCGCGCTGGTTATGTTCTTCGCGGGTTTCAACTTCCTCGAGGCCGGCTTGCCGGCCAGGCTGTCGACGCTGGCCGACGGCGACGCGCGCGGGGCGTCGCTCGGCGTCTTCTCGAGCGCCCAGTTTCTCGGCGCTTTCGTGGGCGGACTCATCGGCGGCCGTTTCCTCGCCGGCGGGCGTCCATCCGACGTGTTTTTCGTCTGTGCGTTGCTGGCGGCTATCTGGCTGGCATCGTCGGGCTTGTTTCGCCGCTGAAAGGCCATAAATCGGGGTGGTATTTGGCCCTGCAGGCCCTACAATAGTCACCCCCTCGCAGGCCTTGGCCCGCAGGCACAACAACACGAAACCATAGACAGGGGACCAGATATGGCCCGCGGAATCAACAAAGTCATACTCGTCGGCAACCTCGGCGCGGATCCCGAGACCCGCTATATGCCCAGTGGATCGGCCGTAACCAATCTTTCGGTGGCGACGAGCGAGACGTGGAAAGACAAGCAGACCGGCGAGCAAAAGGAACGGACGGAGTGGCACAAGGTCGCCATGTTCAACCGCCTGGCCGAGATTGCGGCAGAGTATCTGCGCAAGGGATCGCAGGTATACATCGAAGGCAAGCTGCGTACGCGCAAGTGGCAGGACCGCGACGGCAACGATCGCTGGACCACCGAGGTGATCGCGGACGAGATGCAGATGCTCGGCGGCCGCGGCGGTGGCGGCGGAGCAGCGCCGATGAGTTCAGGTCAGGATTCGGGGCCGCCGAGTGCGCCGCCTGACACCGGTCCCGACGACTTCGACGACGATATTCCTTTCTGATTTAGAAATCGTTCATTTTGGCATTTTTCGCGGGGCAGGCCTCAGATAAGCCTGTGCCGCTCTTTTGTTTAAGGGAAGAAGACAATGGGTGCGTTTAAAGAGCCGCATGGCGGCGAACTAAAAGATCTCTACCTGCCCGCCGACGAGGTAGAGGCGGCCAAGGAGGCCGCGGGCAATTACCCCTCATGGGACCTGACCGAGCGCCAGCTCTGCGATATCGAGCTGATTCTGAATGGCGCGTTCTCGCCGCTCGAGGGTTTCCTCGGCGAAGACGACTACGATTCCGTCGTCAAGACGATGCGGCTCAAAAGCGGAGTGCTGTGGCCGATTCCGATCACGCTGGATGTCTCAAAAGAGTTTGCCGGCGACATCAAAAAGGGCGACACGATCGCGCTGCGGGATCTGGAAGGGGTTATTCTCGCCACGCTCGATGTCAGCGACATCTGGACGCCTGACCTTGAAGCCGAAGCAAAGAGCGTTTACGGCACGATCGACGAGAAGCATCCGGCCGTCTATTACCTGAAGCATGTCGGCCACCCTGTGTGTGTTGGCGGCAAGCTGACTGGCATCGAGAAGCCGACGCACTACGACTTCAAACACCTGCGAGATTCTCCGGGGGAAGTGCGTGATCGGTTCGAGAAGCTCGGCTGGCGCAAGGTCGTCGCATTCCAGACACGCAACCCGATGCACCGCGCGCACCAGGAACTGACGCTGCGTGCCGCCCGCGACGTCGAAGCCAACCTGCTGATCCAGCCGGTCGTGGGCATGACCAAGCCGGGTGACGTCGATCACTTCACCCGTGTGCGCTGCTACGAACAGCTGCTTCACCGCTACCCCGAGCAGACCACGATGCTGAGCTTGCTACCGCTCGCGATGCGCATGGGCGGCCCTCGCGAGGCACTCTGGCACGCGATCATCCGCAAGAACTACGGTTGCACCCACCTGATTGTCGGGCGAGACCATGCGGGACCGGGCCAGGACAGCAAGGGCAACGACTTCTACGGTCCCTACGATGCACAGGCGCTGCTCAAGGAGCATGCGGACGAACTCGACATCACGATGGTGCCGTTCCAGCTCATGGTGTATGCCGAGAACCGGGCCCAGTACATCCCGATCGACGAGAAGAAAGACGACGACCACGTGTTGAACATCTCGGGCACGGAGTTTCGCCGCCGTCTGCAGGAGGGTCTCGAGATTCCCGAGTGGTTCTCGTTTCCCGATGTCGTCGAAGAACTGCGGCGCACGCATCCGCCGCGCCACAAGCAGGGCTTTACCGTATTCTTCACCGGTCTTTCCGGCTCGGGCAAGTCGACGATCGCGAACGCGCTCATGGTCAAGCTCATGGAAATGGGCGGCCGGCCGGTGAGCCTGCTCGATGGCGACATCGTGCGCAAGAACCTGTCGAGCGAGCTTGGTTTCTCGAAAGAGCACCGAGACCTGAACATTCGTCGCATCGGCTATGTCGCGAGCGAGATCACAAAGAATGGCGGTATCGCCATTTGTGCGCCGATCGCACCATACACGGCCACGCGCCGCGCGGTCCGCGAGCACATTGAGCCTGTAGGCGGATTCATCGAAATTCACGTTTCGACCTCGGTCGAGGTGTGCGAACAACGTGATCGCAAGGGGCTGTACGCTCTCGCGCGTGCCGGCAAAATCAAGGAATTTACTGGAATTTCAGATCCTTACGAGACTCCGGAGAATGCCGAGATGGTCATCGATACCGTCAATATTACGCCCGATCTTGCAGCGCATCGTATACTCGTCAAGCTCGAAGCGATGGGCTTTATCAGGTAAGCACTTTGGCCAAGAAACTCTACATCCGGACGATGGGCTGTCAGATGAACGAGTACGACTCGGACAAGATGGTGGACGTCTTGCGCGAGTCTCACGGCTATGAACTGACATCCGACCCCGAGGCCGCCGACCTGCTGCTCGTCAATACCTGCTCGATCAGGGAGAAGGCCCAGGAAAAAGTATTTTCCGAACTTGGCCGCTGGCGGCCGCTGAAAGAAAAGCGCCCAGGCGTCATGATCGGCGTGGGTGGCTGCGTGGCGAGCCAGGAAGGTGAGGGCATCACGAAGCGTGCACCATTCGTCGATGTCGTGTTTGGACCCCAGACCCTGCATCGCCTTCCGGAATTGATCGAAGGCGCCCGGAAGAAGCAGGAATCGGTGGTCGATATTTCGTTCCCCGAGATCGAGAAATTCGATCGATTGCCCGAACCGCGCGCCGAGGGGCCGACTGCATTCGTGTCGGTGATGGAGGGCTGCAGCAAGTACTGCAGCTTCTGCGTTGTACCTTATACACGCGGTGAGGAGATCAGCCGGCCCCTCGACGACGTGATTGCCGAATGCGTGTCGCTCGCAGAGCAAGGCGTGAGGGAAATCAACCTGCTGGGTCAGAACGTCAATGCTTATCGAGGTCCGATGCATGATGGCAGCATCGCCGACCTTGCGACTCTTATTTATTACGTTGCCGCTATCGACAGCGTCGAGCGAATCCGCTTCACGACATCGCACCCGGTCGAGTTTACGGACAGCCTGATTCAGGCCTACGCAGAAGTGCCGAAACTTGCGAACTACCTGCACTTGCCGGTGCAGCATGGATCCGATCGCGTGCTCGCCGCGATGAAGCGTGGCCACACGGTGCTCGAGTACAAGCAAAAGATTCGCAAGTTACGTAAGGTGCGACCCGATATCTCCTTGTCATCAGATTTTATCGTCGGGTTCCCGGGCGAAACCGGCGACGACTTCGAGAAACTCATGGACCTGATCGCCGAGATCGGTTTCGACCAATCTTTCAGTTTCATCTACAGCGCCCGACCGGGCACGCCCGCAGCGAGCCTTGTCGATGACACGTCGATGGAAACCAAAAAGCAAAGACTGCAGATCCTCCAGGCGCGTATCAATCAGCAGGCGTTCGATATCAGTCGTTCGATGATTGGCACAACGCAACGCGTTTTGGTTGAGAAGACGTCGAAAAAAGATGCTAAGCAGGTTGCCGGCAAGTCCGAGAATATGCGCTGGGTCAACTTCGATGCCGATCCTTCAATCATCGGCCAGTTTGTCGACGTGGTCATTACAGAGGCATTACCAAATTCGCTTCGCGGCCGGCTTGCAAACAATCAGGCTGCTGCGTAGTCTCTGAAGTACTTTGAATGCGACACAAATTTCTCGGGACGTCGTTCTCGAGCCCGCCGACAACAGCCGCCTCGCCAATCTCTGCGGCCAGTTTGATGAACACCTGCGCCAGATCGAGCGTCGACTCGATGTAGAGATCTCCAGTCGCGGTAATCGATTTCGTGTAACGGGCGAGCCCGGTGCCGCCCAGGTGGGCGGCGACGTGCTGTTGTCCTTGTTCGAGATGGCAGGTACCGAAAGACTCGACCCCGAGCGCGTCCATATGCTTTTGCAGGAGTCCGTTATGAACGATGGCCAACAGACGGCAAGCGTTCCGGAAAAATCGTCGGACGAAGCCAGCGAGGTTGCGGTGCAGACGCGGCACAAGCTCATTCGGCCGCGCGGCGCGAACCAGACCGCCTACATGAGAAGCATTCGTGACAAGGATCTTGCGTTTGGCATAGGCCCGGCGGGTACCGGCAAGACGTATCTCGCCATAGCCTGTGCAATCGACGCACTTGAAACGGAGCAGGTGCGTCGCATCGTCCTGGTGCGCCCCGCCGTCGAGGCTGGCGAGCGCCTGGGATTCCTGCCCGGTGATATGTCGCAAAAGGTGGATCCCTACCTGCGCCCAATGTATGACGCGTTATACGACATGATGGGTGCCGACAGGGTAACCAAGCTCATCGAGCGAAATATCATCGAGATCGCGCCACTGGCATTCATGCGTGGCCGCTCGCTCAACGAGTCGTTCGTTATTCTCGACGAGGCGCAGAACACGAGTGTCGAACAGATGAAGATGTTTCTGACGCGCATCGGGTTTGGATCTCGCGCTGTCGTCACAGGCGATATAACGCAGGTCGACCTGCCTAACCAACAAGAGTCGGGACTCAAGAATGCGATCCGCATCCTGAAGAACGTCAAAGATATCGCGTTCACTTATTTCTCTCCAAAAGACGTCGTGCGCCATCCACTCGTGCAGCGCATCGTCGAAGCCTACGAATCGGACGACAATGGTGGCGGTAGTAGCTGACGTCCAGGTCGCTTGCGACGATCCCGACATACCGGCTGAAAAAAAGATACAGACCTGGGTATCGGTGGCGGTCGCCCAGTCGGGGCGTGCTCCCGAAACCAGTGTGGAGGTTGCCGTTCGTGTCGTCGATACTGATGAGATTCAGACTCTGAACCGGCTCTATCGCGATAAGGACAGTGCGACGAACGTGCTGTCGTTTCCCGCTGGCGATATGGACGGCCTGCCTGCTGATGCAACGCGCCAGTTGGGTGACGTCGTGATCTGCGCCTCCGTCGTTGCGGCCGAGGCGATGGAGCAGGGCAAAGCCCTTGGAGACCACTGGGCGCACATGATCGTGCACGGAACGTTGCATTTGCTCGGTTTCGACCATGACACCGAAGCCAAAGCCAGTGAAATGGAGGCACTGGAGACCCGGATCCTGGCTTCCCAAAGTGTGACGGACCCCCATGCGGGGTCATTATGACAAGCTGCTACAATAGAGGGCCTTGTTTGAGGGCCATTTGTAAAGCTCAATGAACGACAAACCGCCAAGTACCAGCGGCACAGGAGGAAGTACCGGATTAATCGCGCGCATACGGCGTGCGTTTAAAGGCAGCCCCTGGAGCCGCGAAGAAATACAGGAATTCATCGAACAATCCGAGACCGACCTGGATGCTGAAGAAAAGAGCATGCTTTCGGGTGTTCTCGAGGTGTCGGAAACCCAGGTTCGCGACGTCATGGTGCCGCGGTCGCACATGGTCGTCATCGATATTGACGAAGACTTCGATGAGATTCTCCGCACCATCATCCAGTCCGGCCATTCACGCTTCCCGGTCATTGGCGAGGACCGTGACGAGGTTCTCGGTGTACTCCTTGCGAAGGACCTGCTGCGTTACTTTGGCAGTGACGAGGCAGACGATGTGCCGCTGCGCAAGATGCTTCGCCCGGTTTCGGTCATTCCCGAGTCGAAACGTCTCAATGCATTGCTCAAGGAGTTCCGCGATAGCCACAATCATATGGCGATCGTCGTCGACGAGTACGGCGGCGTGGCCGGTTTGCTGACAATCGAGGATGTGCTCGAGGAAATCGTTGGTGAGATCGACGACGAGCATGACCGCGAGGAGATCGCGTTTATTCGGCCCGAGGGCGAGCAAAACGGTAAACCGAGTTACGCGGTTCGTGCATTGACGCGGATCGAGGACTTCAATGAATTCTTCGAATGCGAACTCGGTGACGAGGAGTACGACACGATCGGCGGGCTCGTCATGCACGAACTCGGCCGATTGCCACGGCGTGGTGAGAAAGTGCAATTCGGCGGCTTCAGTTTTGCGGTGACCAAGGCCGATAAACGCCGTATCGATTCACTGCAAGTTCAACGCAACGCCTGATACGTGCCTCGTCCGACTTCGATTCTGCTGCTTCCGGCGGACCGGCCAAGACTGAGCCATTTCGCCTTCTTCCTCCTGGGATGCCTGACGACACTCGCATTCGCACCGTTTGGCTTGTCGCTGCTTATCCTGGTCGTGCTCGTGCCGTTCCTGTATGTCTGTTTCACGATTTCGCCCCGTGACGCTGCCAAGCATGGATTCTGGTTCGGGTTTGGCCTGTTCCTGACTGGAACCTACTGGATCTATATCTCGGTGGTCATCTTCGGCCAGGCGCCGGTGTGGATCGCGCTGTTCCTGATGATCGGGCTCGTGCTGATCATGTCCGTCTATTTCTGGATCCTGGCCTGGTTGATCTCGCGGCTGTCGCACGGTGAGCCCTGGTACCTGTTGGCGGTTGCGCCGGCGGCGTGGGTGATCGTCGAGTGGGCCCGCGGTTGGTTGTTCACCGGGTTTCCGTGGATGGCACTGGGCTACAGCCAGGTCGATTCCGCACTGGGCGGATGGGCGCCGGTCCTGGGCGTATACGGCGTGTCCGCCCTGATAGTGCTGAGCGGGGCAGCGATACTGGTTGCGATCATGACGCGCGGTCGCCAGCAGATTGTTGCGATGACATTCGTATTGTTGCCGGGAATCGCCGGAGCGATCCTGAAGTCGGTCGACTGGACGCGGCCGGCCGGGGAGCCGCTGCGGGCGACAATCGTCCAGGGCGGCGTTTCGCAAGACCGGAAGTGGTTGCCCGAGCAGTTCCAGCCAACGTTGACTTTCTATCGAAGCGAAACGCTCAAAGTTGCAGACAGCGACATCGTCTTGTGGCCGGAAGTTGCGATTCCGGCGGTGACCGATCGCGTCGAGGGTTACATACAGCTTCTCGAGTCTGATGCGCGCGCCAATGAACAAACGATCCTGTTCGGTATCCTCGAGCGCGTAACCGAGCGGGGAGACGACAAACCGAGCGTGTACAACGCGATTATCGGGGTCGACGGCTCGAACCGGATGGTTTACCGCAAGCGACACCTCGTTCCCTTTGGTGAATACTTTCCCGTCCCGGAGACGGTTCGCGAGTGGATGCGCATGCTGAGCCTGCCGCACAGCGATCTTTCGGATGGCGACGACGAGCAGCCGCTGATCCAGATGGCGGGCGGAGTCAAACTCGCTTCGGCGATCTGTTACGAGGATGCCTATGCTGCCGAGCAGCTCTACGCCTTGCCCGAGGCGGGCATCCTGATCAATGTAAGCAACGACGCCTGGTTCGGCGACTCGATCGCGCCACATCAGCACCTGCAAATCGCTCGAATGCGCTCGCTCGAGGCAGGGCGCTTTACGATCCGCGCGACCAATACCGGGGTTAGCGCCTTCATTGGTCCGAAAGGCAAGGTGCAGCAGACGGGCCCGCAGTTCGAGCCGGTCACGATGACTCGCAGCGTGCAGCCAATGCAGGGAAGTACGCCATACGTCATCGTCGGCAACTGGCTGATACTCATCATGAGCTGGGTCATCCTGGGAGTCTTCTGGCTGCGCAGTCGCGCGAATCTCTGAACACCGCGCGCCTGCTGCGTTCCTGCGGCTGTTGCTGTACGCTTGCGGGTTTTGGACACCCGTAAAACCGAACTGCCGATGAGCACTGCGTATCACCCCGAAACCGTTGAGACAGAGGCCCAGCAATACTGGGCGGAAGCGAAGTGTTTCGAGGTCGGTGAAGACACCGACAAGGAAAAGTTCTACTGCCTCACGATGTTTCCCTATCCCAGCGGAAAACTCCACATGGGGCATGTACGAGTGCTCACGATCTCTGATGTCATCGCGCGCTACCAGCGCATGCAGGGCAAGCACGTCATGCAGCCGATGGGATGGGATGCATTCGGCATGCCGGCCGAAAATGCGGCAATCAGGAACAAGGTGCCGCCAGCCAAGTGGACTTACGCCAATATCAAGGAGATGCGCTCGCAGATGGACCGGCTCGGCTATGCCTACGACTGGTCCCGGGAAATCGCGACATGCCGTCCCGAGTACTACCGTTGGGAGCAGTGGCTGTTCATCAAGATGTTCGCCAAGGGCCTGGTCTATCGTAAAAATTCGATCGTGAACTGGGACCCGGTCGACCAGACGGTTCTCGCCAACGAGCAGGTCATTGACGGTCGCGGCTGGCGCTCGGATGCGCTGGTCGAGCGCCGCGAAATTCCCCAGTGGTTCATGAAGATCACGGCTTACGCCGACGAACTGCTCGACGAGCTCGATCGTATGCCGGGCTGGCCCGATTCGGTCAAGACGATGCAGCGCAACTGGATCGGTCGGTCGGAGGGTGTCGAGTTGACCTTCGATGTTGCCGGTGAAGAAGAGCCATTGACCGTATTTACAACGCGCCCGGACACCCTGTTCGGAGTGACGTACATGGCCGTTGCAGCCGAACATCCGCTTGCGGAAAAGGCTGCGGCAGAAAATGCCGAGGTCGCGGCGTTCGTCGCAGAGTGCAAGCAGATGGATGCGGCCGAGGCCACGATCGAGACGATGGAAAAGAAAGGCATGCCGCTCGGCATCAGCGTCATTCATCCGCTGACCGGCGACGAAGTGCCTTTGTGGGTCGCCAACTTCGTGCTGATGAGCTATGGCACGGGTGCTGTTATGGCTGTTCCCGGGCATGACGAGCGCGACTGGGAGTTCGCCAAGAAGCACGGTTTGCCGATCAGGCAGGTGATTGCGCCTGCAGACGGCAGTGATATCGATATCGACGAAGCGGTATTCGTGGACAAGGGCATAACGGTCAATTCGGGCGACTACGACGGCCTCGATTACGAAGCGGCATTCAACTCGATTGCCGACTGGTTCGAGCAGAACGGCCGCGGCCGGCGCACTGTGAATTATCGCCTGCGGGACTGGGGTGTATCGCGTCAGCGCTACTGGGGCGCGCCGATCCCGATCATTTACTGCGACGATTGCGATGCCGTGCCGGTTCCGGAAGAGGACCTGCCGGTTGTGTTGCCCGAGGACGTCGAGTTCACGGGTCATGGTTCGCCGCTCAAGGACATACCGGAGTTTGTCAACGTCGAATGCCCGAACTGCGGCAAGGACGCGCGTCGCGAGACGGATACGCTCGATACATTCGTCGAGTCTTCCTGGTACTTCGCGCGATACGCGTGTCCGGACAACGATTCGGCAATGCTCGACGAGCGCGCCGCTTACTGGATGCCCGTCGACCAGTACACAGGCGGCATCGAACACGCCATCCTGCACCTGCTTTATTCACGCTTCTTCCAGCGCGTCATGCGTGACGAGGGGCTGTCCGATGATTCCGAGCCGTTTACCAACCTGTTGACGCAGGGCATGGTGCTCAAGGACGGCGCAAAAATGTCGAAGAACAAAGGCAATGTCGTCGACCCACAGGAACTGATCGCAAAATACGGAGCCGATACGGTACGGCTGTTCATGATGTTCGCAGCGCCACCCGAGCAGGCGCTCGAGTGGTCTGACGAGGGTGTGCGGGGCAGCTTCCGGTTTCTGAAGCGATTCTGGAATGCGGTACAGGCGCACCTCGATGCCGGGCCGGTTGGGCGACTCGACGTGGCCGCGCTGGATACCCGGCAAAAAGATCTGCGCCGGAAAACGCATCAGAGTATCGCCAAGATCAGCGACGATCTGGGTCGGCGATATACGTTCAATACGGCCATCGCCGCTTCGATGGAGTTGCTGAACGCAGTGACCCGTTTCGAGGACGAATCGGAGATGGGGCGCGCCGTGGTGCACGAGGCGCTCGAGGCCGTTGTGCTGATGTTGTCGCCAATGGTGCCGCATATCTGCCACGCCCTGTGGGCCGCGCTCGGGCACGAGACAGCACTCGTCGATGTACGTTGGCCCACCGTCGATCAGTCTGCACTCGAGACCGACCTGGTCGAAATCGTCGTGCAGGTCAATGGCAAGCTGCGTGGCCGGGTATCGGTTGCGGCCGATGCCGACAATGACACGATTGGCCAACAGGCGCTGGCAGATCCGAATGTGCAACGCTTCGTCGCGGGCAAGGAAGTGCGCAAGACAATCGTGGTGCCCGGCCGGCTGGTGAATATTGTTGTCTAGGATTCCGGTTCTCGTCGTTGCAGCGCTGCTGGGCGCTTGCGGTTTTCATCTGCAGGGAGACCTGACGACACCGTCCGAGATGGAGCGCACCTATATCGCACCTTACGAGCGCAATTCACAGTTCCATCGTGAATTGCGGCGGCAATTGGACGCCGCCGGTGTTCACGTTGTCGACTCTGAAAATGATGCGACGGCGATGATAGTGATCACTGCAGATGATACGGGTCAGCGTGTACTCTCGGTCTCGGCACGCAACGTTCCGACCGAGTACGAGGTTTTTTATACGATCGAGTATTCGCTCGTGAGTGGCGAAGACATCTTGCTGCCGCCCCAGGACATCACGTTCGTTCGCGATTACACCTGGGACGAGACACTTGTGCTCGGCAAGGCGCACGAAGAAGAGCTGATGCGCGAGGCGTTGGTCCGTGATCTCGTTCGTACCGTGCTCAAGCAATTCTCGACGCTGTAGATGGTCCTCTCGATTGCTGACGTAAACCTGGCTGCGATCAAAGCT
>JABAOH010123843.1_pt1 | contig 23062 bp, 40 predicted proteins | sample 7062181 | NCBI WGS metagenome assembly JABAOH01 (sample SAMN14538630, study PRJNA623070) | marine sediment metagenome | biome: marine biome [ENVO:00000428]; feature: marine pelagic biome [ENVO:01000023]; material: deep marine sediment [ENVO:00002113]; isolation source: pool of 5 deep marine... | reverse complement strand
GGGAGGGCGTTTTGCTTTTGAGGAGGATGCATCGGCCAACGCAAATACTGGAGCACAGGGTAACCTAAGCCTCGATGCCATGGCGCATCCGGCGCGCCGAAAGGAGGATAGCGATGCCGACATATGTTAGCCTAATCAACTGGACGGATCAGGGTATCCGAAAGGTGAAGCAAACGACCAAGCGGGCCAAGGCGTTTCAGAACATGGCGGAGAAGGCAAAGGTCAAGGTCAGGGAGATCCATTGGACCATGGGTCGCTACGATGTCGTGGTGGTCATGGAGGCCCCGGACGATGAGGCTATCAGCCGCCTAATGCTCAGTCTAGGTGCCTTAGGCAACGCCCGGAGCGAGACTCTCCGGGCTTATTCGGCGCAGCAGATGACCCAGATCCTCAAGGGATTGCCTTAGGCAGACCGGAGTGCTTACACTCTCTCCAGGAGGCACCGATCACAAAGGGATGAAGGGAGATGGTGCCATGTCGGAGGAGAGGCCGGAGACATCAATGGTAGGCTTAATGGCCTTATGGCAGAAAGCGATGTGGGAGGGCTTCGAGATGATGCTGAAGGCCTCCACTTTCCCTATCACCATGGGGAAGGCCCTGGAAGACTCGACGACCCTCCAGGAGCGGATTCAGGAGAGCGTCCAAGCCGGGATGAGGGCGATGAACTTTCCCACCACGGAGCACCTCCACCGGATCGCCGAAGGCCACTCCGCCATGCAAGCCCAACTTGAAGCCATGAAGGGGGCCGTGAAACTCGAGGAGGAGTGGCGGCAGGGCGTGGACGAGACGATCCAGCGACTTCTGGCGAGCCAAGAGGAAGGGCAGAAGGCTTTCCAGGCATGGACGACGCAGGTGGAGGACCGTCCCCAGGACTTCCGCCGCTTGTAGGAAGAGGGGTTGAAGCAGTGGACAGAAGGCCTACAGCAAGTCGTTGAGATATATACGGCCTCCCAGGAGGGACGGGGGCGGAAACGGGGTAGGCACAATGCTCAACCCACCTCCGGCAGAAACGTTGGCGCATGAGCAAATGAGACCCCTTCTCGGGAGGAGCCCGGATTGAAGGGACATTTTGAATTTGACAAGAGGTCCTCGCCAAGGACACCGCTATGAGTGATCTAACGGACCGGCGTCGTGCACCCCGTATTTCCTGTACCCTCTCCGTGGAATACGTGGTCAGGGGGGGCGATCCCCAGGCAGGGCGGATAACCAACATCGGGACCCTCGGGATGCTCCTTGTGACGCAGGAGGGGAACCTCCCTGTCCCGGTCGAACTATTCCTTCGCTTTATCCTTCCCCTTAGCAACCGTCCGATCCAGGCTGAGGGCACTGTCAGGTGGGCCACGTTCGGAAGAGCCGGGGTGGAGGTCGGCCATCTGACCCTTCAGGCTCAAGACGAGATCTGGAGGGTCTACGCGAGGGACTGTGCAGAGCAGGAATCCTGGCGCCGACTGATACGCGAATACACACCACCCCCCTACTGAGCCCGAATAAGCCCGTCGGAGGAACAGCAGCACCGCCAACGTGCAGGAGCAACGGGACCCATGAGCGCATCAACAATCACCATCCTACCGATCCTGGCCGGCATCGCGGCTGTGGGGCTGTTGTGGCCGCCCTTCAGGAAACCGCGGTTTCACATGATCGACTCGATAGACCTAATGCATCTCCAAGACGCGAAGAAGGCCGGACCCATGGGCCGACCGTGGGGGACGCCGTGGGTCATCAGGGCGATCATAGTGATCATAGCGATTGTATTTGTCTCCCTGCTTTGGGGTGCGTTTAGAGGGAGCTGAACCATGGCCGAAAAACTTGATCCGCGCCAAGTCGCCAGCTGCGAAGAACTCCTCTGGTCCATCGTGTACGATCAGGAGGCCACGAGGCGCATACTGGTCCGAAAGGGGCTGGTCTCAAACGAGGAAGTGCTGGAAGAGATCAGGGTGGTGAGGCGGGAGATGGAGGGGAAGCGGGGGAGATGAACTCCCCCTTCTACTTGGCGGCAAGGACAATCAGGGACGCTAGAATGAGTATCACGAATGAAACGATCGTTAGCTCTGTACCGCTCATTCCAAGTGCTCCTGAACGGGACTAGCCCCTAAAGGAAAGGATGGCCGGAACAGGGGGCCTAGTATTTTTCCCTGTGCACAATATGTGCCAACGTGAACTGCAACGCCTGGTTAGCATGCTAAAGCCCTCTTGGTGGCAGGACTTGTGCCCATTCGCCCTGACATAAAGGAGAGAGGAAACAATGAACGAGCCAACGATGGAAACCCTGACGCGACGGCTGGACCGCTTGGACCGAGAAAACCGCCGCTTGAAGGGAGCGGGAGCCTTGGGCCTGGCGGTGATGGCCGCTGGGGTGCTAGTGGGGCAAGCTGTGCGCGGTAAGGCGGCTGAGGAGAAAGCACCGCTTAACCAGGTAGTTGTAGAGAGCGACTCGGTGCCCGTGTACCCTCGGATGGACACAACCAGCAACATGGTGTTCACGCTCGCGCGGGGGGACCTCGTGGAGATCAGAGTTGTTGTCGAAGCAGGACAGGTGCTCTGGTGCAAGATCAAAGAGGTCGCGTCCGGGGGGAGATTAGGCTACGTACACTGCAAAAACCTAATGGGAGAGTGGCCTCCAACCCCGGCACCTCCCACGGTGACAGGTCGTCCAAAGGAGGAGGCTCCTCCAGTAGTAGCCGGGCCCCCCAAGGTTCCGCAGGCAAGCCCCAAGCCACCACGAGTCCCGCCTGTCGCGGAGAAACCGGCCCCAAAACCGATGGCGAAGGTGACCGAGCCCGAGATCAAGAGGGAGAAGCGGTTCAGCCTCCAAGTCGCGACTCTGGTCCTCAAGCGCAATGCCCTTGCCCTCAAGACGCGCCTGGAACAACTCGGGTTTCGTCCGATCATCCGCACGACCATCGCGCCTATCACCCGCCATCGAGTCTATGCCGGGGAATTTAGGAGCCGAGAGGAGGCCGAGCGAACCGCGCACCGATTGAACGTGGACGGGTTTCCTTCGAACCTGGTCGAGATCGAAGGCGGAACGTTCCGTCTGGAGGTCGGGTCATCGTTTCATCTGAACGAGGCCATCGATTTGGCCCGCAGTCTACGAAAGAAGAATTACACGTCCAAGATCGACTCCGAGACTGCCCCCACCCCAGTGCACCAAGTGCGGATTGGCGAGTATGAGAACCGAGCGGAGGCCCAGAAGGCCGTTGAGGCTCTGAAGAAGGAAGGGTTCACACCCCTGATGGTGAGGCAGTAATTTTCTTACCGGAGCGGGGAATAGCTGACGAACAGGGGGCAATGTCCTGTGACGGTAAAGGCCGGTAATGTCATCTGGAGCGCACCCTGAGGGACTAAGCAAGCCACGTTGCCCCCTTGTGGGGATCACTCCCTAGAGCCTAGCTCGAGTTCCTCCCTCCACCGTGTGAGGGCGGCTTTGCGGAGGGTCTTGCTGCGCTCCTCAGGTGAAACGCCTTCCCAGCGGGCCTTGCCGCCCTTTTTGCTGCCCAGTCTAGCCAGGGCGACGGCGTGAGGATTCTTCTTCTTGGTCGTCTTCTTAGCCATCAACAAAAATTATACCATCCAAGGGCGAGCTTGCAAAGGCTACTTAACAATGCAAGCCCGTGCTTGCATATTAGAGGGTGAAGGAGGTTGGCCCTGCGAGGGTTAGGGCCGTAACCCATCATCCTTAACCTCGAAAGGAGGAAGCGATGAACGGGCAGCTGGAAGGGGAGAGAGGGTTAACTACTAACAAAGGAGGGAGTGATGGGATATCTCTACAAGCCTAAGCTCAAGAGTGGAAAGGAATGCCGGTTCTGGTGGGCAAAGTACTACGTGAACGGGAACCCCGTGCGCGAGTCCACGAAGACGGACAAGATCTCGAAGGCGCGTGAGTACCTTGCCGTGCGCGTTGGGTAAGCCGCCGAGGGTGTCGCGCTGTCTCCGCGCTTGGACCGCGACCAGTACGAGGAGCTCAGGCGGGACGTGGTTGAGCACTACGAGGTGACGGGGAGGCGCACTCTTCGAGAGGCCGGTACCAGATTCGCTCACCTGGACAAGTTCTTCCAAGGTTCTAGAGCGGGCAATATCACGACTACCGCTCTCACGAAGTACCAGAAAAACCCGCTCGATGAGGGCGTGACCGCGTGCACGGTCAACATCGAGATCGCGCTCCTCAGGAAGATGCTCGGACTCGCGGTGAGGAACGGGAAGCTCGCGAGGGTACCACACGTCGAGAAACTCACCGAGGCACCCACCCGATCTGGCTTCTTGGAGGAGGACCAGTTCAGGGCAATCCTACGGTATCTCTCTCCGATCTACCAAGCCGTCGCTGTCTTCGCGTACATCACCGGATGGCGGGTAGATTCCGAGGTCCTGACCCTGACCTGGCCCCAGGTCGATCTGAAGGGAAGCGTGATTCGGCTCGAGCCGGGGATGGGCAAGACCGGAGAGCCGAGGATCTTCCCGATCACGCTCGAGCGTCGCGAGATCCTCGAGGCGCGACAAAGAGAGACCGAGCGAGTACGTCGCAACTTGAATGAGATCATACCGTTTGTCTTTCACTACCGGAACGGTAAGCGTCTTACCGACTTCCGCAGGCCGTTTAAGACCGCCGCCCGACGGGCGGGTTTCCCTTGGGCGATCCCTCACGACTTCAGAAGATCTGCCGTGAGAAACTTCATCCGTCAGGGCATCCCCGAGCGCGTGGCGATGAAGCTCTTGGGGCACAAGTCCCGGTCCGTTTTTGATCGGTACAACATCGTCAGCGAGACCGACCTCCACGAGGCGGGGATAAAGCTTACGGGCACGTTCCAGGCACGTTCAGCGGTCAGCGGGGTCGGTGGAGTGCGTGATGGTCGGTAGATACGACCTAATGTCGAGGGCCTTGTAAGCCTCGTACAGGTCGTGGGCGTTCACGTCAGCAGCGGACTCCTATCTACCGGACCTAATATGGAGCGTCCTTAAAGGCGAAATTTCTTGCGAAGTTCCGGCCACGCCGCCTTCGCCTGCTCCCTCCCGTGCCTGATTGCCTCTCTTATGGGGGCCGGCTCGAAACCCAAGGTGTCAATGACGTTCTTCTTGGGTGCAATGGTATGGGTCGGAATCAGACGGTACTCCTTCAATACGGTCCTCAGCGGTTTCAGGCAGGCCTCAATTTCCCGGGTCGTATGGGGTTGGAGCTTCTCCTCCATCTCTTGCCACCTGGTGAGGAGATTATTGATCCAGTCCGCTTCGGTCAGGTCGTTCCTATAGATCTCATTGACCATAATGTCGACACTGCGCAGGCCGATCTCGAAGAGATCTGGAAACGCCTTCCTGGGACCCCGCATCTTGAGTGGTGAAGCCAAAACGACGAGGCAGGCGTCTGGCTTCTCGTGCATGACGGCACCCAAGGGAGTGATGTCCCGAATTCCGCCGTCTACGTACTGCTCGTTGTGGATCTCGACCGGCTCGAAGTAAACCGGAATGGCCGTGCTGGCCAAAATCCACTTGCGGAGCTTTCGATCTTTCTCCGTGATGAGCCGGTACTGACCGGTCTGGAGGGAAACCACGCCAATTCTGAGCTTCCGCCCACTGGCGACGATTTTCGTGGGATTAATGTGTTTCTTGATCTTCTCCTTGAGGGGATTGTTGCTGTAAAGGCTGTCCGCCCCCAGTAGACCCCCAATGATGCCGAAGCGTCCCGTATAGATATCTCTATGATCTTTGATGCTCTCCCAGATCTGCCGCAGCTTCTTAACCTCCCCCTGGGCGGCCATCATCGCCTGCAAGGCTCCGGTGGATACCCCGCCGATGATGCGGAAATCGACGTTTCGGTCATTCACCAGGTAGTCCAACACGCCGACTTGGAATGCGCCTTTTGCGCCGCCGCCACTGAGTGCCAGTCCCAGCGCAGGCTTCACTTTGGCCATGACACGACCCTCCTCGACACGTCCTTATCAAGGACGCAACGCCGTGCGGAAATGGTTTGGTGTCGTTGTGCCCTTGCGAATCACGTTATCTAAAGGTCAGGACTGCAATAGAGAAAGTCGTCTGTCCAGTCTTCCCGTGGCGACCTCGGCTATCCCACGTACAGCCTTCAGGCCACGCGCCGTCGGAAGCCGACATTAGACTGGGAGTCCTAAAGGGACAATTCAGGAATCAGCTGACTGTGCGTACACGCGGGCCTGATGCCGAACGGCATTTGCACCATCCAGGATCTGCACCTCGGCTTCAGGTGGGCTTGCGTCAGGCCGCACTGTTACCAGGCCGTAGTTGAAGGGGCCACAAAGGTAAGACCGCGGCCCTTCTGCCTGATGCGGCCTGATATCGCTTTTCCCATCACAATGGGGCCAGGCGGCAATGGGCCCGGCGATGAACTCGCGAAGCCCATTCGGTCCGGCGAGTTCCGCAGCCGCGTGGAGGTCGGCGCTAAGAATGATGATGCCGGAGATTCGCTCTGAGCGGAAGAATCGGATGAGCTCTGCGCGCTCATAGGCGTATCCGGACCACTTGTCGAGCTCCCACGAGCCGAGGAACGGGACCGACGAGACCACGAACTTGAAGGGGCTTTGGAGGCCCGGATGCTCTCCTGAAACCATTCCTTCTGCGTCCTGCCTAGCATGGTCCTGGCTGGACCAAGAATCTCGAACATCGGGCGCCGGTATTGGCGGCAGTCGAGGATGAAGAAGTCCGCTCCCGCGCCCCAGGAGAAATGGCGGTATAGAACAGTTGAATTAGCAGTCGCACCCCGTATCGGCCGATACTCCTGGAACGCTCGACGGCCGAGCGGGATCAAAGAATTCTTCGAGTCGAAGTTGTTCTGCACTTCGTGATCGTCCCACATCGGATAGACCGGCATGCTGGCCAGTAGCCGTTGTAGGTGCGAGGCTGCCCGGTTCTCCCGGTGCTTCAACCGGTATCCGGTCGAGCAGGTTAACCGGGGCACTGTGGGATTGCAAAACCTGACCCTAGACCGTGCGCAGTCGTTGGCCCCCGCGAGGCTAGTCAGGGCGGTGCAGTTGCCCACCGGGCGTGCGTTTGCGTGCAAAACCAACACCTGCCCTGATCCCTTCACGGAACGTGATCGTGCATAAGTGGCCGTGGGGAAAGCTGAAAGTGACATGGTCCGCATCTTGCACTCTTTAAAAACCAACATTAGCCTATCTCACGGTCAGCACGGAGCCTGTTGTGATCGAGACCGAAATATACTGGATCAAGTGTGGTCACTGTCGCCTGATTTATATGGCATTCCAGCGATTGCACTGTGAGTGTCCCATCTGCGGATTTCCATTGAAGAACAGTCTCCCGGACGACTGTTTCCAAAACCTCTGGATCCAGCGACCGGGGGGCTGACCGCATCACCCTTTAGGCACACCGCGAATTGCCAATCCGCATTCTGGCATCGACTCATCGCGTTTCCATCGCTCATATACCGAATGTGAGGACCACAGAGGTGCTTCCGGTGCACCACCTTCACGCTATTGTCTCGCCTCTAATCGAGTGCACACGGAATAGAGGAGCTTCTCGACCAGATCTACATCCTGGCGGCCAAGGAGAATGAAATGCCGCTTCCCTTTGTCGCGAAGATACACAACGAACGAGCCGCTGTTCGGTATGGGACCGGTCCACCAGTGTTTCTTTCGGCGCAGCACGATGCGCTGGATTTCAGCGCTGGACAGGCGAAAGTTTAACTTGTCGACTCTCAGAAATGAGGAGTGGAGGGGATCAAGACTGTCGTACCGCGAAGCAAGAGAAAGAGTAATGTACGCCTCAGGATCATCTGGGTAGCTTCCAACCAGTCCTGCCACAAGTTGGCCTCCCACTCGCCCGCCCCAGAGCGCACCCGAGGCAACGGTGACTCGGTAGAGACGGTCCGCGCCTAACCATCGGGCCTCGTATGTATAGAAATGCTCGTGATTAGTCATGAGCCAGAAATGTTGACCGGATGCTTGGCCGGTTCAGAACGCGAAGCCGAGCGCCGGAATATTTATTGCGCGACGGCCGGGTCATGGCAAAAGGCTGTCGCCTTGAATTTGCAAAATCAAGAAATGACCCCCATCCTCGGCGCGGGAACGATCTAGTGCGCCAAGCCTATCTGGACGGATCAGGGGCGATTAGATCTCCTTCATACCCGATCGCTTAAGCAACTTGAGGGCCTCGGCTGCAGGGGAATACTCGGGATCGATCGCGAGGGATTTTTGGAACTCCCTCCTGGCCTTTTGGTACATTTTCTTTTTGAGATATATTCTGCCCATATTGAAGTGAGGAAACTGATAACAACAGTATCGCTTTGCACGCATCGCCTTTTGAAGATAGGGGATGGCCTCTTCTTCTTTCCCCTGGACCATCAGGTATACTCCGATGTCGTTGTACGGATTGCCAAAATCGGGATCGACGCGGATCGCTTTTTTTGCTTCCTCGATGGCCCGCGTGTAGTTACTCAAGTGACTGTAAGTCCACCCCAAATACGTGTAGGCCTCCGCCGTGGGTTGGATCTCCAGAGATTGCTCAAAGTGTCGGATCGCCTCTTCGTATCTTCCCAGGAGGGTCATCAGATAGCCGGTGTTGTAGAGCTCCTCGGCCGTCTGACCCTTCTTCTTGGTTTCTTCCTGTTCCGGATCAGCTCCCGATCCCAGGAGGAAGAGCAGTGTGACCAGACAAATAGCGATATGTCTTGTCTTTCTCATGATCCTGGCCTGACCAATATGGTGTCGGCTAACTTTGCTCTGAAAACGTGTCAGGTCTTTGGACTCACAAGGTGTCACCAATTGATAAAGCTGTCAAGAGGGAAGGGATTGCGCATCAGCTCGGCCCCTCTTCTCCGAGGGCTTCGGCATTAATCCACTCCGCACCGGCACGCGCCACAGCGCCGCCCGTTGTGGCCGGCGGAATAGGTCATGGGCCCACGAAATGTCGCGAGGGTACAACGCGCGAGTTCCCAGCGTGGCCCATGATCTCAAAGAAGAAATATTGGTTACAGTGAGTGGATCTTTTTGACTTCCTCAACCACTTCGCTGAAGGTGATCAACGGGACTATCCTCAGTCTGTTGAAGGATGCGACCTTCGATTCGATACAGAACTGCTGTATCAAATGCGGGTCTTCCGCATCAACGATCCAAAGAAATGTGTGTTCGAGAGCCGAGTGATACTGGCCAACAATCTTGTTGATCTTGTACTTCTTTGCCAGTGATTCCCTTCCCGCGGGTGTCTGCTGCACAATGCCTCTTGCGATATTGACGTTGTTCACCGGGCACGACTCAGTCGTATGGCTGCCATATACACCAAATAAGGCCATGATCGTATTTCACCTCCTTTCCTTTCTATTCGCGTAGTGCGCAGTGGGTCGGATTTGTCTCATACGCCAGCGAGCTTGCCGGAGCGGGGCGAGGAGCTATGCTCACCCCGGTTTCATTCCTGCGACTCCACGTCTGACGCCCTCAAAGCCCCTAATTCCGCGAGGGGTAAATCCCTTGGAGGCAGATGATGTAGTTGAGGCCTAGAAAGGGTTGCATGGTGCTAAAGGCCTGGCTGCCCCCTGTGCGGGCAATGGCCGATTTACTCATCGAGACCGGCTGGCCCCCCGCCGGCAGATAGACTTTGGCGCGCTTATGACTCGCCCACACGTTCCCCTGGGGGACCGATTGCGTACCGGCCTCGTTGCTCGCCACGGCCGCGTGACTGTGGGACGGCATTTCGGCAGCCGTCAGGGAATGTCTTTCTCCCTCGCCTTTCTGGCCAGGTCTCCGGTTCGTCAAGCCGGGGCCTTGACCTGCCCCCACTGGCACACGACCCCGAAGATCAGGCAGGGCGAACGTCGTCCGGCCGTCGCCCCCGTAAGTGGTCCCGACGATTGAGAAGAGCGCCGTATTCTGGGTTATGGAGAGGAGCTGGCCTGCAGCAAACGCCCACCCCCGTGGTGCAAAGGTCCCGGCGAAAAGTCGGACCTCGCCGATAAAGCAGTCCTGTGCGCCAGCGGGCTGCGCCAGGGCAAGCATCCCGAACAGCATGAGTGTGATACTGAAAATTGATATTCGTCTCATGTCGTTTCCTCCATAGGTACGAGGGTTGTTGCGTGCAAAGCAGGATCGTGCAGGGAGCGGCGTATCTCGCGCGGTTATCTTTCAGCGTCACCCAATGCATTGGCCAGGAGGTCTGACTCATTTAGGTGGTTTCGTTTTATGACCGATTCTGATGATGATGAATTCTGCCGGCTTGAGCGGGGCAAAGCCGACGAGGAAGTTCACGATACCGCGCCTGATATCGGCCGCTGTCGTAGTCTGACTGTAACACTTGACAAAATAGGCTTGCTGCGGCGTCCGTCCCGCGAAGGCACCCGTGCGATAGAGATCTGTCATGAAACGATGGAGGGCGCTCCGAATCCGTGCCCATAAGGTCGCGTCGTTGGGCTCAAAGACGACCTACTGGGTCCCGCGAGAAATGCTTTCCTCGATGAACAAGGCGAGCCGGCGAACAGAGATGTATTTCCAAGATGTATTTCCAATCGGAGGACAAATGATCGGCACCAATCAGCGTGCGAGCGCCCCACACCACACGGCCATAGTGGGGGAACACGCGAAGGCTATTGACCGCCAATGCCCCCAGTGCATTCATTTCAGATTGCGTCACCATGTATTCAAGTCCTGTAACACCCAAGAGTTACGCTTCCGTTCCTGCCGGTGCTTTCCACACTCCGCGCGTTGAGTCCAGGCGGGCGTACACCCCGGCGACAGCGCCACTTGACCCCACCGCGCGTGTTTGGACACCATTCATGGGATCAACAATGCGGACCCTTGGGAAATACAGGGCAACGTTCGGATGCCGAAAGATATCGCGGCGCTTGAGCCATGACATCACTCCGTTGACCGTCCTGATCCTGGCTGGGGTATCCAGCAGCAGGAAGGCTCGACGGTGCTCGCAGTAGGGGATAATCTGTGTCAAGGCCCTATCCATCTCACGCTCAGGCAGCTGTGAGAGGCTTGGGATGCAGAGGAGGTTGAAGGAATCGACACGTTCCAGGGTGAACAGGCCCGTCTTTTTGCGAGCGCTTCCGAAAATATTGATAGCCCTACCCGTTCCACGGACACGAACAATCCAGGCCCCTCGGCCTCCGTTTCGGAAGAACTGGTGTACCACGTACCCAAGCTCCATGCGGAGACTATGTTTTCCAAACAGGGACTGAAATTCTCTCGCCGTTGTTATCCGGACGGCTCTGTTGACAGGACCCCGTTCGGAAGCACCGATGAACGCCGCCGTCGAAGTGGACACACCCTGAATGGTGCAGATGCGCGACGTGATGAGCCCCGGAACAATCTTCATTCGCACTCGACTCTTCGGTTATTCGTAACCTCGGGAGGAACATTGTGACTGGGAACGACCATTGGGAAGCCCCTAGCCGTTCCCGGTTCCATTCGTGCCGTCCGTGGAAAGCTGTTGGCTCCCGTCATATCGACAGCCCACGCGGGACTCTGTAGGTCCCCGCGACTGGCTGGAAAGGGTGACGGAAATCAGGCATTTTGGTGACCGTGGTCACGAAGTAGCTAGGTGGCGTTCCCCATGTCAAGCCCAAACTGCACTCGGTTAAAGGGGGTGCCCCCGGAAACCTCTTTCATATGGCACGGATACTACCCAAACCTTCCATCGAAATCACAACAGGTAGGCCGTGGTTAGGACGGTCAAAACACAGAAGCTGTCTCGACAAAAGGAGTTGGATGGGAGCGGCAGGGGAAAGTCCAAGAGAAAGGTACCGGATGCAGCGAGGCCAACGACTCCGAGAACGAGGCTTCTCCCAGCTCGAGGTCATTCCCGTCGTGATGCTCGTGGGGATCATCGCGGCGATAGCGATCCCCCGTTTTCCCACCCCCCCCCAAACAGGAGTTGTCACAAGTAAGCTCATTCAAGATATCTCGTATGCCAAAGGGCTGTCCAACCGTTTGCAGACGAAGTGTGGGATCTATTTCATCGACAGTAGCTCGTACCGGGTCTTTCAGGACGACGATATCAACAATGCCGCGATCAATCCGGTGACGGGCGAAGACCACGTCGTGACCCTCTCCGGCCGGTTCTCGGGGGTGACAGTGAGCCCCAATTTTGGTACCACTCTAAAGTTCGATACGATTGGCACCCCCCTGGACGGCTCGGATACCGTGCTCACAGCGCCCCCATCCATCAACATTGCCGTTGCCGGCGACGGCGGAGAAAAAACCATCAGAATCGAACCGAATACCGGGCAACTAAGGGTGGATTGAACCCGCCAGGACCCCATCGGTAATCCCGTATCGCTCGCTTTACCCAATTGATTTAATCACCTAGCGTCAACTGTGAAGGTTTGACGCTGGCCTTTGGTCCCTGATCCCCTTTTCATATCCAATTCGGTTGTGCTAGCTGATCATATCCCAAAGGATGATTTCAGGCGGTTCCTCCAAGATGCCTTTGGTCTTCTCCATGAAGGCCTTGAGATATGGCTTTGCCAGGTGTTCATCCAAGTCCTGCTTGCCGGTCCAATTTTCATAAAACATAAAAGCGGATTGGTCATCGACCCCTTGGTGCAGATCATAATTGATGCAGCCGGATTCCAACCGTGTTGGACCCACTAACGATAGAAGCTCTTGCTTTACTCTCTCTTCTAAACCTTTCTTGGCCTTGATCCGGGCCAGGACCGTAACTCTCTTGCCTGTCATTTATTCTCCCTCCTTCGACCAACCCCCCCAGGGTGCCTTCAAGATGACCGTGCCGGCTTTGTCACGTGAAGTCCATTCCGGCGATCCGCCAGGCAACACCTGCAGCGCGGCGCGACGGCTTCGGGTCTTGTCGTAAAGAGACAAGCGGGGCCATTCCCCAGTTTCAATGTGCACATCGGCCAGCGGATTGCCGTCTTTCGCGTACAAGCGGAGCCCCGATTCGACTAACCCGCTGGCTAACCGCGCCGGCGGCCTCCGCTCGGAGTCGAACAGGGTGACGGTCGGGTTATCGAAAAGGAACAGCACCGGAGATTTGGTCGCCGAAAAGCCTAAAAAGCCCCGGATCTTGTCCTTTTTGTTGACGAGGGTAAACCGTCTCGCCCGGACCTCGTCTTGAACCTTCACCTTCGGCTTGGCAGCCCCCTTGAGCAAAGCGAGGGCTAAGATGGCCACGGCACCGACCCCGATGACCCTCCATCGGCGGTTCTCGCGTTCCAGCCGGTCCAGCCGTCGTGCCAATGTTTCCATCGTTGCCCCGTTCATAGGTTCCCCCTCATCCTTACTTCAAGACCGAGAACCTTTTTGCGTCGCCACCAGTTTTTCTAACGAGGGCCAGCACGGTATTCATCCACTCACCACGAGAGGCACCAGAGACATCACAGAACGGGGGGATANNAGGACCCGGAATCCGACGGGTAACTTTCTCCTCACCGCCCCCGACGCCTCTCCACCGCCCGCCTCAACGCCGTAATCTTATCCGACCATTCCTCGTTTGCGATCAGGCCTTTTCGCCCCAGCACGCACCGCAACACCGCCTGATTCTGGAGTCAAGTGTGCTGGAAGGTCCACTGGTAACATCCAGCACCAAAACATGGAGTCTTGTCCTTATGGCCAATGGCAATACGTGCTGCTCGTCACTTCTCTGGTCGATCTTTTCTCATGGTTCTCAGAATGGTCTCCGCCAATTCTTCAGGTGATGAGCTGTGAAACCTTTTCTTAAGATAATCAAAAAGCAATGGATCCCCCTCTATTTGCTTTGCGATCATTTTTATCTTCCACACTCTCATGCCGCCAGGACGATTCGTTAAATTTTCTCGTATGCCCCTACGTTGTTCAGTAATTTCCAATCCTTCCACATACCCCTTAAGGAGTAGGACCTTACGCTTGATCCTTCGCCCCGTAACTTCTTTGGTGAATTTATTGTAAATTGCATTATCTGTCTCGATGTAGAATTTCGCGTCATTTGCGATCCGAGTGGCTATTGCTCTTTGCTTTTCTACAAGCGAAGAGCCTGGATATCTAGAGTGATATCTACTACACCTTCCTCAGGAAGAGAGCTGAGCTTCCCTATGACCTGAAGGAACCACGGCGGCGTGTACCCATATCGTACGTAGAAAAGCGTAAGAATGACGCCGAAGGTCACTCCAAGTAACGATTGGAAAGGAAAGTCAGAGCGCTTTTTAGACATATGGCTCTACAATAACACCGGAGTCGAAGACGAAGGAGACGACATTCCTGAGCCGCTGGCCAATGGCTGTACTCAGCTACGGCTTCCTGGCCAAAACCTCGATGAGCCGAATCCGATTTTCTTCGAGATTCCGTACCTGATTTTGTGCCATCGCCTGAAAGTCCGGCCCCAATAACACGTGGAATCCGAGAGGCGGAGCGCCCTCTTCCTGTGCCCGCTGCCGCAATGCGCGGAACCATTCTCGTCCGAGATCCGTTGTATCTCTCCAACTCAGAATCTCAAACCCCGCCTCCTCCAGGAGCTCACGCAGTTCATCAGGCGTCGCGAGAAAGCTGATTGAGGGGACCCTGGCCCACGGAACCGGAAAGTGAACGGGACCACCGTCTCCCGCAGGGATATCGTATATCGCTATCAATCCACCGCGCTTTACGACTCTGCACATCTCCGCGTACAAACGCGGCTTATCTTCAATGTTCATCGCCGTATGCTGGGTCCAGGCCACGTCAAAAGATTCGTCATCAAACGGCATGTGGAGCGCGTTCCCCTGCGGGTACACAATCCGGTCGCCCAACCCGAGACGATCGGCCAGCACTTGTGCGGCGCGGTAGTACGCTTCGGTCAAATCGAGCCCCGTGACGCGACAGCCGAACTCGGCGCCGAGGTAACGGGATGGCCCGCCGACGCCGCTGCCCACATCCAACACATGCATGGTCTCGTCGAGCCGGGCCACGCGTGCTAACTCGGCGGTCGCTTCTTGACCGCGAATATGGAACTCATCGACGGGCGCGAGATCCTGAAGCGTGAGGTTGTCGACGTCCTTCCCTGCTGCAGCAAGGGCTTCAAATATCGCGACAGCTAAGTCCCGGTGGGTGTAATGCTCTTCAATTCGAGGATCGGTCGAATACGACATCGTCGGGAGACCTCCCGTGGATCAATTGCGAGCCCTACTACAGAAAGCAACGCGCCCTCCCGGGCCAAACTCGACCCGAGAAGGCGTCAGGATGGCTGGTGTGCCAACGGTCTTGCCGGAGGTGGGCCAGGGGCTAATTTGCCTACCCGGGGTCCATACTGCAGGGGTCCATAGGTAAAAATGAACTCATGTTTCTCAGGATGGATTGTATTTTCACGTCATTCATGAAGATCATTTTTTGAAAAAAAAAGGCGAAGAAACAAATAAAAGCCACCAATTGCGCGGGGTGATTTATTTACAATATACGTTTCAATTCCTCCTCAAGGCGTGCCAATATGTCGGCGCATTTTTTCTGACAGCTTTCGCAAAAAATCACCTGGTCATCATAACTCAAGCCACTCGCAAGCTTGTGGCTGGATGCTGCCGGTTCGTCCATTGAAGCGCGCAGCACCCTTCTCGACTCCAGGCAGGAGATGGTCCCGTCATCGTGCACCTCTAATGTGTCCCGGCAAATCACCGGCTGGCCTGCCAATCCTTTTCGGTCAAAGATTAAGAACTCGCGCGCCGATTGCAGACACTTTTGGGCGTGTTCGATATCCTTTCTGGTTTTGCGCTTCTTGACCAGAATCCGCTCAACCTGATCGGTGGCTTCTTTTAACGTCACAAACTCCATTTTCTTGTCCCCCATTACCCTTGGACTCGGCGCTTGGCGCCTCGCTCAGGGCACCGTTGGCCTGATGCGGGGGCGGACCCCGCGCTTTAGCCAAAGGGTGAATGCAAGATCCGATCCCTTTATAACACCCCGTGAATGAAATTACAATGGAGGGGTCTTAGGGTCACGCATTGGGAAATGTATATCGTCAGCGCGTCTTACGGTGCACTCCAGATGACCTTCCCGTTCTCGCCTAAAAGAGTCAGGAACGGGGAGCCGGCAGGTGTCATGCCAAGGAATACCCGACTCATTCCCCTCTTGTCATTGAATCGCAGAACCGCCTCGTCGTTAGATGTCATGAACATTGCGAGGTGAGCTTTCGGGTCCTTACACCAAATGGTCAAGCGCGGTAGACCATCAGGCCCCGTGCCTAGCATGCCCCGTGATTCCCGGACTTATCCCGCACGACAAATTGCTTTGCCAGAAGCACCTCATGAGCCTCTTCCGCTGTATCCGGGTGCCAGCCCATCAGCGCGACAGATGCAATCAGGGCCAGCGTCAAGGCGCCCGCCTGCTTCAAGCGCCGGTTCTGTCGCTCCAATCGCTCGAGCCGTTGCACCAAAGATTCCATCGTTGGCTTACTCATCACTTCCCCCTTACTAATCCCGTTTTCCGTCCAGCTCCCGCCGTCCCGGACCTTCTCGTTTGACGGGGGCACCCGGGCTGGAAGATTGTCAAAATAGCGAACTCTCACCCCACGGAGGTCTGCTGTCAAACGTTGACAGGCCACCCGTGGTGATGGGCAAAGATGAACGCCAGCCACCCATGATTCGGCGTGCCGTGCTTCTTGAAGTCCTGCTCGATGATGCTTTCCCAATCGTGGCCCAACTCCCGCCGGATCCACGTTACGACCGCCCCTGTGCGGTCCCGGCCGCCTTGGCAGTGGATCCACACAGGCTTGGGTACGGTCTTCACCAACGTGATGACCTGGTGAAACTCGTCCAGGTTGGCAGGAGGGCTTGAGGACGGCCAATGATACCTGTGATACTCAATACCCTTCTTGGTCGTCCATTTATACTCATATTTGTCTCGTGGATCTCTCTCTGGCGCAAATGACAGGTTGATAATGCTCTTGAACTTGTAATGGGCGTGGAGCCGCCACAGCCACGTTTTGCTCGGCTGGCCGGATCGGACGATGCCCATCGGGCCGGTGCCCACATTGCGCCAGCGGGGCGGGAGCTTCATCCACCAAGGTTCATCAGGCAAAAGTGTTTCGCTCATGGCTGCTCCTTTCTCTGCGAGAAAAGGGGTTAAAGAAGGAGTAAAGTCCTTCGTTTATCAACTCTCGCTTCGATCCCCTCGATCCGCGCCGGAACCGTTTGCCTGTGCCTACGGGACCTAACGTACCCCATCCCGCGCGTTTTCCGTCCAGCTCACGACGCCCCGCCTTGCCCTCCTGTAGATCTCTTTGTGGGAAAAGGTAATGACCCATAGCCTGTCCTCACTCGGGAATCGGCTTTTCAATTAACCTGGTTAGCGAAAAGTACATTATAGGCGCCCCAAAGCCAAATGTGTAATCATCACGCCATAAACGTGACCGTCCGTGACAGCGACGACGCCAGCCATGGTTATCAGCACTCCGAGCCAGTTAGCAAACATTGAAACCGTCAGGGCCGTGGTGTCCTGAGCGGCATTCTTAATTTGGCGGAAATTTAATAATTGTCGAAAAAAAAAGAGCAGGAAAATAGAGAGGCATAGAATCATGCCTGGGAAAAGAAAACTTTCGTTTTCCCATGATTTCTTGATGAGTTGTGCTAAAACAATGAAGGGAAGTCCGAGTAAAAATAAATCATAGAATAAAAAGGATCTTTTGTATGGTAGTGTGATGTCACCATGATACTGGCCTAGCATGATGTATAAATCCCAGAAAATCAGAAGCGCTGTTAACTGGATGAAGAATCTATGATTGGATAAACTAATTAGTCTTATTAAGGAGGCGGACGTTTCTATAAGTAAGACACCAAGAATTACAGCTTGCGCCAATGCTAGTAACTGACGACTTCGCGTTTCTGTATCCATCTATGTCATTCCCGTTGCCCACGGGACAGAGTGGTCCAGTCTCCGGCGACGTCTCTTGGAGAGAAGAAAACGCCTTCGCGGGTCGTGCTTCGCCCGAGAAGGCGTTGGAATTTTCTGCTGCGTCAACGGTCTTGACGGAGGTGGGATAGTTGCTCTGGTCACCCCGGTTTCATTGGTACCCCCCTCTTGTGGCTCTAAGTATCGCCAAGTGGGAAAGGGGTGTCAAGCGTCAGGACCGTGGAAGAGGGGTGGGGGACCAGCTCGCCCGCCCCGCCTTGCCCTCGTCGAGCACCGCTTCGTTGCAACAGAAAAAGTAGCCTGCCCCCCCTTTCTGTTCCTTGACACCGGAGGGGATGGCCTGTAGAGTGCCAGCGGACGGGCACCAGTCTGGGCCGATGGCTTCTCGGGACTTGTGATTGCTTCTACAGCCCTCAAAGGCTTCGCGAGCCCTTGAGGGTTTTTTTCAGGGATCTCTCGACGAGGACGAGCTTCGGTCGTTGTTCGAGGAGGCGAGGACTGTGGAATCGGTAAAGATCATCGGCCCGAGTGGATTCGCGAGAGATGATCTCGTCTGCAGAGGAGGGGAAGACAAGTCCGGTGAAGCTGGACGGGATCAAGCCCTGCGTCGATTTTGGGGCCATCCTTTGTGCTCTGGTTCCACCGATGTCCATGCAGGCCGAGTCTGAGAAGGGAGAAAAAGGGATGATAGTTTCTCCAGGTACGAAAGTCTCAGTTGAGTATACCCTCAGGCGGGAAGACAACGCTGTGATAGATGCCAATGTCGGTTCTGAGCCATTGACCTATGTCCACGGATTTCAGCAAATTATCCCAGGGCTGGAAAAGGCGTTAGAGGGAATGAAGATTGGTGAGAGGAAGCAGATCACGGTCATACCAGAGGAAGGCTATGGTGTGATCAGCCAGGAGGCCTTTATTGAAGTGAAGAAGGAGCAGGTACCGATAGATGCGCTGAATGCATTGCGCGTCGATGCATATGTCCGGGGCCGGGATGAAGGCGGCAACGTTTTTCACGCCCGGGTGGCAGAGATCAAGGACCAAACCGTTCTCCTGGACTTCAACCATCCTCTAGCTGGCGAGACGCTCTTCTTCGAGGTCAAAGTACTGGACATCCAAGAGGCCCCAACCGACTGATGGCGTAGGCATGTGCGCCGGTCCACCCTCTCAATCAGGCTGAGCTTCATCCCAGCTGCCTCCTCAGGTTGCAGGGTGGCTTACCTCGCGCGTCTTCCGTCGAGCTCCCGCCGCCCCGCGTTGCCCTCCTCTAGCCCTTCCTCGTGGGACACGAGCCCTTTCCGCACGAGCATGCGCCGTCGAGCTGCTGCGGCGACTCTCTCTCTGGCACATGCCTTGCACAAACGATCGCTTGCAGGGGGCAAAGATGTCCAAAAGCCGCATTTTAGTCATTGACCCCGATCCCCAGTCTTGCAAGCTGGTGACGTCCATATTAAGGGTCGCGGACTTCGACGTCCTTACGGCAGTTGATGGCCAATCCGGTATTCGAGCCGCCGAGGCCGCCATGCCCGCCGTTATCATCTTGGAAATGGTCCTGTCGGATGAAGATGGTATCAGCGTCTGTAAGCGACTCAGAAAAAACCCTGTCCTGAAGCGTGTTCCCGTGATCGGCATGACCGCCTCAGCGGACTTAACATACCAAGAGAAAGCCTTCCGCGCCGGCGCAGCGTCCTTTCTCACAAAGCCCATTAGGCCGGCGAGTCTGCTCCAGTTGGTGCATTTGGCCGAGGAGGCGGCCGAGCGGTTGGCGGCTCGGGCTGATGCGCCGCCGGTCGCAAGATCTCCCGAGGGCGACACCGACGAACCCGGCGTGCGACGCGATCCCCGCTTCGCAGCTGCGATGCCCGTCACGTGCCTCATTGGCCCTGAGACGAAGAGCCCCCGCGAAATCGTGGGCGAAACCGGGAATCTCTCCCTCGGCGGTGTCCAGGTATGGTTGCCCGAATGGATACCGCCCGGGACGGTCCTTTNNNNAAGATGAGCAGGCATTTGGTCACAGGGTACACGGCCACGGCATTGAGCTCCTCCGGTTTAAGGATGACTCGAACATGGCGAAGTATCAAGTCTACCTGAACGAAATTGCTGCTGGCGGTGCTTCGGAGGGATTAGAATTTCTCGACGTAGCAGAGGAGACGCGGCAGCAAATCATTGAGGTCATTGAGTCGATCATGCAAGAGCCGGAGGCCATGCCGGCCTACGACGAGTCGATCCGTCGGTCTTACACCTGCGACAAGTGCGGTGAATTCTTCGCTCTGGCCGATTCAGAGGTGTACCCTGTTCTTGAAAACGTCCGCAACCGGCCGGTCCAGACGGGCGACCAATTCTATTATGACCACGGCACCTGTCCCGGGACGATGGTGTCCGCCGTTGAAGGACCATTCCTTCCCTGGAGCGGCAAGGACAAACCCTAATTCCCTTCTCCCGCCGCCCCGGGTTGCCCTCCTCTAGCCCCTCCTCGTAAGATACGAACGCCTTCCGCACGAGCACCGGCCTCTTACATCTCCCCTCTCAGCAGGTCGATGTATTCGTCCATCAGGTGACGGGAGTCGTCTGAGACGTCGAGAAACTCCAGTCCCGTGCGATAGAAATGGTCATGCTCCCCGGTGGGCCGGACCTCATAGCGATAGACCAACGATCGGACCACCCGGCACTTCAGGCCTACCTCTTGATTGCCGAGGAAGACAGTCATGAACAGAAGGGTTCCTGCCCGGAAGAGGTGCGAGTGTTCGATCAAAGCCCCACCCTGGCTGATATCCAGGAGGGAGGCCCTGTGGTTGGGGGCGATGCGCCCCTCAGGCCCGTCTACCGGCCATCGGAAATGGCGCCGGTTGTCTCGCTTCGCTTGTTCCACTAGCGTGGCTCCACCTCTTCTTGGTGTTAATGGCCGAATCTTAACTCCCGGACGGGAGCAGAAGCTGGCCGCGGGCTTCGGGCGATATGGAGGTTCGCCGCTTGCGCCAGCTAGCGTTCTTGCAATTAAGGCCACAAAAGCGCCTTCGCGGGTCTCCTCGCTCGAAGGGGGTCCCGCAATATTCGCACCGTATAATCTCCTCTGCACGCCGCTTCATAAGCCACGCCCGTCGGGCGTCCTCGCGTACAGTTGCTGCGGATTTGCGTGTATCCCCGTTGGCTTCTAAGATAGAGATTACTAGCTCAAAATCCTTTTGAGTATATTTCCGCCTTGGATTGGGGTCCTTACGACTGAAACCACTTATCCTTCTATGACAGAATTCGAGCAAATCTTCTGACTGAACAAGTTTTCCGATCAAATGGGGCTTCAAGGTCGTCAAAAGCCTGATCGCATTCTCTAGGGATTCTATACTTATTAGCCACGTTTTTCTTGGCGACCCCTTAAATCCCCCATAGCCTTTTTCACGGAACGAGTAGTCGATACCTAGGGCGTCAATTACTTGCCTTGCCATCGAAATGATATGCACATTGGAATTGGTCAAGCCAACCCTCGGACTGTATTGTGGTTTTCCGCTTTTCTTCAATACAGTTCTCCGGATAGAGATATGGCCTTGTCCATCCCAGATTCCAGCCAGCCATGCGAGACGGTCCGTTTGTATTACATGCTGATTAGCCATTGTCCAACTGGTGCTCAGATGCCAATAGCCAACAGAAAAGCCCCCGCAGCATAGGTCCGCGAGGGCTTGCCTTCGTCGGCTTTTGATTGGCTTTCACCCCGGTTCCATAGGTGCATCTCCTCTTAATTTTTGAGTATCCCCGATTGGGATTGGGGTGTCAAGATAGAATATCCCCCGAGGGTTGGTTAGCTTATCTCGCCCGTTTTTCTTCTAGCTCCCGCCACACTGCCTTGACCTCTCCAGCCCCTCCTCGTTGGACACGTCAGAAGATGCCGGGAAGATCCAAAAGACTAACGCCTACCACAATAGCGCCACACCACTTCAAAACCGTCGCGTGCTGTGGATTCCGTGAAAACCCTTTCTTCAAGTTCTTCGAGAACCACTCCGGCTTGAAACCCAGAGTCAAAACGAGAATTCCGACGGCGGAGTTAACGATGGGCCAGAACATTCCCCTCTTCCGTCCTTACCTTATCATCCATCACGGTTTGGCGCCGGAATGTTTCTTTTCGAGTTCCGTCAATTTCTCTCTGAGCTTCTCGTTGTGGTCGGGAGGGAGGCCCAGCTCCTTGAGAAAGTCATCGCTGTAGAACGCCAGGTCCCAGTTCTTGGCGGCCTTGACTTGAGAAGCGCTGAGGCCCTCGGCCCTGCGCAGGTCGCCCTCCCGGAGGTTGGCGTCGGTGAGGCGCGTCCCCTGGAGGTTGGCCCCGAATAGGTCGGCCTTCCGGAGTTGGGCGTTGAACAGGTTGGTCCCTTCGAGCTGGGCTCCGCGGAGGTCGGCTTTCTGGAGGTTGGCTTCGCCTAGGTCGGCTCCCTGGAGCTGGGCCCCGCCGAGGTAGGCCCCCTGGAGGTTGGCTCTGTACATGTCGGCCTTCTGGAGTTTGGCCCAGCTCAGGTCGGCCTTGTCCAGCTTGGCCTCGCCCAGGTCGGCCTCCTGGAACTTGGCAAACCTCAGGTCGGCCTCCTGGAACTGGGCCCCGCTCAGGTGGGTCTTCTGGAGGTTTGCCCCGCGCAGATCGGCTCTCTGGAGGTTGACCCGGAAGAGTCCCTCCGTGTCCGCGTGGGCAAGCATAGCCCACTGTAGGTTGGTGTGCGTGAGGCTGGCCCTTTTCCCTTCCTTCCCCTTTGATTGCACCCACTTTCGATGCGCCTCGAGAATATTTTCCAACTCCTTAGGATACACCTCTCGAAGCTGATGCTCTTCGTTTGGTGCGTTCATCTCAGCCACCTTCGGTACAGCCGCGCTTGGCCTCGCTTATGAATCAGTCCCATGCAGCAGTTCACGTCGCGTGTTTTGCTTCCAGTTCCTGCCGCCCCCTCAAGAAGTTAACCTATTCTTTCCTTTCTCACGATGGCATTGTAAACAAGGGCGATTATTGCTCCACCGATTGCGCCGTCAATGAATCCCCATGTTGCGCCGATTACTCCACCGATGAAGGTGGGAGCAAACCCAATGTAAAGGGATGACATAACGTCAACGAAGCGTGTTCCCCAGCCGAACATCGACGCCCAGCCTGTAAACAAGATGAGGATTGACCAGGATACGCCCAGTCCAACCGCTAAGCCTTTTACGTCAAGGTCCATGTTTATCCACCTTTAAACTGAATTTGGTTTCCAACCCAAGCTGCCCCCCCCTTGATCTCTTCCAGCACTTCCTCGTTTGAGACCAGCCCCTTTCGGACCAGTATGCGC